>ERZ761602.2798-NODE-2798-length-26273-cov-6.129377_pt1 | contig 26273 bp, 21 predicted proteins | sample MGYA00512165_ERZ761602 | MGnify/ENA primary metagenome ERZ761602 (study PRJEB28899, sample SAMN02445085) | bioreactor sludge metagenome | biome: EBPR sludge; isolation source: Thorneside wastewater treatment plant | place: Australia: Brisbane, Thorneside...
TTTCAATGGCCAGTTAGGCGGCGATTTTTTCAAAACCGGCGCGCCGTTTCCCGGCAATCCGCCGCCGAGCGACGTGGCCTTGGCCGCGCCGAACACCAACAACAGCGGCACCGCGACCGTGACGTTCCAGATCGCCGATATCGGCGCCGTCCAGCCCAGCGATTATGAAGTGTTTCTCGGTAGCTCGGGCTACAGCGTGCGGCGCTTGTCCGACGATAAAGTCGTCTATAGCGGCGCGTCCATGCCCGGCGCGCCGGTGGACGGCCTGACCATCGGGATCGGTGGCGGCGCGATGAGCGTGGGCGACCGTTTCCTGGTCCAGCCCACCCGCGAAACCGCCAGAAGCTTTCAGCTCGCGATCCAGGATCCGCGGCAGATCGCCGTTGCGGCTCCGATCAAAACCGCCGCTTCGCAAAGCAACGTCGGGACCGCCAAAATTTCGGCGGGCGAAGCGCTCGATGCCGGCAATCCCGATCTGCTCAGAAGCGTGGAGCTTCGCTTTACCAGCGCCACCCAGTTCGATGTGGTAGACGTCAGCGCCACTCCTCCCGCCACCCTGGCGACCAGCCAGCTCTACACGCCCGGCGCATCCGTTCCGAGCGGCAGTCCCCCACCGTTCGATAATGGCTGGCGGGTTGCCGTCACCGGCACGCCGGCAAAAGGCGATGTCTTTAAAATCGATTCCAACGCCGGCGGGGGCGGGGACAACCGCAACGCGCTCAGGCCGGCTTGCAGGCCCGGCAAACCTTGTTGAACGGCACCAGCAACTTCCGGGACGTGCACGGTCAGATGGTCGCCGAGGTGGGCACGCGAGGCGGCAACGCTCGCGCCACCCTGCAAGCGCAAACGGCCCTGCTGGAGCACGCCACCCAGGCGCGCGACGGCGTGTCCGGGGTCAATCTCGATGAAGAGGCGGCCAACTTGATGAAATATCAGCAATCCTACGAGGCGGCCGCCAAAGTGGTGCAGATCGGCGACTCGATCATTCAAACCTTGCTGGACGCGATCAGGAGATAAGCCATGCTGCGCATCGCCAGTTCCCAGATTTACCAGCAGGCCGCCAAAGCCATCGGCGAACGGCAGGTGGCGCTGGCCAAGGTGCAGCAGCAGATGGCGACCGGCCAGCGCCTGTTGTCGAGTTCCGACGATCCGGTCGGCAGCGCCCGCCTGCTGGGCCTGACCGAAGAGCTGGGGCGGTACGGCCAATACCAGCGCAACGCCGATCTGGCGAATGGCCGGTTGAGTCTGGAGGAAGCGGCTCTGGAAGGAGTCGGCGAGGCGCTCCAGCACGCGCGGGAACTGATCGTCCAGGCCAATAACGCTCCGCTGAATGACGGTGATCGGCGCGATATCGCCACGCAAATCCGGCAATTGCACGGGCGACTGGCGGGATTGGCCAACACCCAGGATGGCAATGGCGACTATCTGTTCGCCGGCTTCAACAGCCGCACTCAACCGTTTGCGGTGGATGCCGCCAACCAGGTCAGCTATCGGGGAGATCAGGGCCAGCGACTGGTGACGGCCGGCCCCACCCTAGATGTTCCGGTCAGCGATTCGGGGTTCGATGTTTTCCAGAATGCGCCAACGGGCAATACCAGTTTTTTCAGCAGCTTTAATGTCGCACCAGCGGCCGGTAATGGGGGTGACGGGACTATCGCTGTCGGCGGCATCACCGATCCCAATGCCGCCCAGCACCACGACTACAGGATTACATTCACCTCGGCCACGACGTTTGACGTGATCGACAGGACGAACAACAACGCTCCAGTGCTGACGGGCGCGACCTATGCGTCCGGTCAGCCGATCGAGTTTAACGGCTTTAAAACGGCCATTCGCGGCGCCCCTGCTGGCGGAGAAACCTTCGATATTCAAGGCATGGTTGTCACGTCCGCTCCACCGGGATTGACCGTGGACAAGGTGAGCGCCCCCGATCCGATCGCCTTTCTGCACCATGCCTATGCGGTCAAATTCAATGTGACAGGCTCGACCACAACGTTTGATATCACTGACGTTACCAACAATAATGCACCGGTTCTGACGGGCATGGCGTATACGTCCGGGCAGACCATCGCATTTAACGGAATCCAGACCACCATTAGCGGTAATCCGGCGAACAATGACTCCTTCACGATCCAGCCGTCGCGCAAGCAGGATTTATTTAAAACCCTAGACAAGCTGGCGACCGCGCTGGAAGCCAGCATAAGCACACCCGCTCAGGCGGATCAGTTGCACCAAACGCTGGCGGCGGGTCTGTCAGAATTGGATTTGGGCTTCGATCACTTGACCGAAATGCGCGCCAAAATCGGTGCGCGGCTGAGCGCTTTGGAAAGCCAGCAGAACGCCAACAGCGATTTCGCTCTTCATCTTCAGCAGACCATGAGCGACATCGGCGATCTCGATTACGCTGAAGCCGCCACGCGGTTGAGCCGGGAAACGCTGGTTTTGCAGGCGGCGCAGCAATCGTTCGTGCACATCCAGAGCCTTTCGCTGTTTAACTACATGCGATAATCTTTGCCCGACGCCGCGCGCTGCGGCGTTGCCGACCGACCCGAGGATACCTGCCCCATTCTGCGGCCACGCGGATTTGGAATCGGCAAAAAACACCGCTCTCAGCGAGTAGGCTCGGAGAGAGGGTTTGTTTTCAATTGCTTACCATCCGCGAAGCCGCACGAAAACGCTTTTGCCCGAGCGATCGCTTTCGGCCGCGCTCAAACCGCCGACCGTCGCCCAGAATTGGGCCGATTGGGCATGTCGCTTGCTTTATATGCCCCGGAGTCTGCCGCGTGCGCCAAAAATTCGGCACTCTATGCGCTCTGATAACCCGAGTTTCCACTGTTTCCGCTCGTTGCGTCAGAAAACTGTGAATGGCCAACCATGTTCAAACAAAAATCTATCTTGATAACAGGCGGTACGGGTTCTTTCGGCAGGCAATGCGTCAAAACGCTTTTGGAGCGATTTGATCTCCACCGCTTGGTGGTCTACTCTCGCGATGAACTCAAACAGTTCGAGATGAACCAAGAATACGATTCGCCCGTGATGCGCTATTTCATCGGCGATGTGCGGGATCGTGACCGGCTGCGGCAAGCCATGCGCGGGATTGATTTCGTGATTCACGCCGCCGCGCTCAAGCAGGTGCCGGCCGCAGAATATAACCCCATGGAATGCATTAAAACCAACGTCCATGGCGCGCAAAATGTCATTGACGCCGCCATTGAAAATGGCGTTCAGAAAGTGATTGCGCTATCCACCGACAAGGCCGCCAATCCCATCAATCTTTACGGCGCCACTAAACTGGTTTCCGACAAACTGTTCATCGCCGCTAACAATATCGCAGGAGGACATCCCACCCGATTCGCCGTGGTGCGTTACGGCAATGTCATGGGATCGCGTGGCTCGGTGCTGCCGTTTTTCCGATGTTTGCTGCAACAGGGCGCCACCGACCTGCCCATCACCGATATGCGCATGACTCGTTTCTGGATCACCTTGCAGGAAGGCGTGGATTTCGTGCTCAAGAGCTTTGAGCGGATGCGGGGTGGCGAGCTGTTCGTGCCCAAGATTCCTTCTTCGCGCATTGAGGATTTGGCGAAAGCCATAGCGCCGGAAATACCGTTGCGGGTTATCGGCATTCGCCCGGGCGAGAAATTGCACGAAGTCATGTGCCCCGGCGACGCTTCTCATCTAACGCTGGAATTTCACGATCATTATGTCATTCAACCGGCCATCAGCTTCACCTTGGCTGTCGATCATTCGATCAATGCCCTTCGAGAGCGTGGCCGTCCAGTCGAGCAGGGATTCGAATACAATTCCGGCACCAATCCTTGGTTTTTGGCGATTTCCGATCTGCGCGAAATGATTGCCCGGCTATGATTCCCTACGCCCGTCAAGTCATCAGCCAAGCCGATATCGATGCGGTCGTCGAGGTGCTGCGATCCGACTTCTTGACTCAGGGGCCGATGATCGAGCGATTCGAGCGGGCCGTGGCCGATTATTGCGGGACGGCGCACGCGGTGGCAGTCAATAGCGGGACTGCGGCGTTGCATATCGCCTGCCGAGCGCTCGATTTGGGGCCGGGTGATTGGCTGTGGACATCTCCCAACACTTTTGTGGCCTCCGCGAACTGCGCGCTTTATTGCGGGGCGCAGGTCGATTTCGTGGATATCGATCCCCGGACTTATAACCTCAGCATCGAAGCGCTAAAGATCAAGCTGGAACGGGCCGCAAAACTGAACGCTCTGCCGAAAGTGGTCGTTCCGGTGCATTTTGCCGGACAGCCTTGCGAAATGCGAGAGATTCGGACACTGGCAGAGCGATACGGTTTCTCTGTCATTGAAGATGCATCTCATGCCATCGGCGCTCGCTATCGGGGCGAACCGGTAGGTAACTGCCGGCATTCCGACATCGCGGTATTCAGTTTTCATCCAGTCAAAATCATCACCACCGGCGAAGGCGGCATGGCGCTGACCAATCGACCCGACTTGGCGGAGCGGCTGCGCCTGTTGCGAACCCATGGCATCACCCGTGATCCCACCCAAATGAGCCATGAGCCGGATGGCCCTTGGTACTACGAGCAAATCGAATTGGGTTGCAATTATCGGATGACCGATTTTCAAGCGGCGCTCGGTGCGAGCCAACTGCAAAAGCTAGAAGGTTTCGTTAGCAGGCGTCGAGAGTTGGCGTTTCGCTACCATCGATTGCTGGAAGGAATGCCGCTCGCGCTTCCTTGGCAACATCCGGAGACAAATTCGGCTTGGCATCTTTATGTGATCCGCTTGCACGCTGGCAAAATCGGCAAAAATCGCCGGCAAGTGTTTGAGGCCATGCAGGCGGCGGGGATTGGCGTGAACGTGCATTACATTCCCGTTCACATTCAGCCCAATTATTACAAACTGGGTTTTCGGAAAGGGACGCTGCTGGAGGCAGAGCGTTATTATGAAGAGGCTATCACATTACCGCTGTTTTCAAGTATGTCGAATACTCAGCAGGACGCAGTAGTATCCTTTTTAAAGGATGCCATGCAGTGAAACTCGGTCTCGGCACTGCACAATTCGGTTTTCCTTATGGGGTGACTAACGCTGTCGGCCAGATATCGGAGGAAGAAGGGCGTCGTATCGTTACCGCTGCCGATGAAAATGGTGTCGATATCATCGATACTGCGGCTGGCTATGGGGAGAGCGAAGCTATTTTAGGTCGTTTATTGCGAGCAGAACGATTTAAGATCGTCACAAAATCTTTGTCGCTGCCAACTGGAAATGGGGCTGCGGCCGTGGAGTCGGTGTATGTGCGTTTTCAGAAATCTCTCGAATATTTGGGTGTAGAACAGCTACATGGCTTGCTGATCCATCGAGCGGCAGATTTGCTCGGTCCCCATGGTGACCGCCTGTTCGAGCGGTTAAGCACCTGTCAGTCAACGGGCCAGATACTTCGGTTTGGCGTATCGGTCTATACGCCAGAAGAAGCGTTTTTGGCGGTGGAACGCTATCCGCTGACCTTGATTCAATTTCCATTGAATGCGCTGGACCAACGCATGGTCGCGAGCGGCGCGTTGCGTTTTTTGCGAGAGCGAGGTTTGGAGCTTCATGCTCGATCCATTTTTCTGCAAGGGGCGCTGCTCGCCGAGCCGGGGAGTGGCGGCGTATCGGCTGAACTCGTGCCTTATATCGCGGGTTTTCGGGAAATCGCATCATCTGCTGGCATGACGCCGCTGGAGGTGGCGCTCGCTTTTGTCGCCGGACAAGATATCGATGTGGCTATCGTCGGGATCACCTCGTCTGCCGAGTTCTCGGAAATCCTGTCCGCTTTCAATCGCGGCCGTCAACTTGAATGTCCACCGATTGAGTTTTCTATAGCTGATTCAAAATTAATCGACCCACGCTGCTGGAGTGCCAGAGCATGATTCAGGATAATATTTTTTTTCAAGATGAAGGAGATAAATGGTTTTACCGCAATCGTGAGGTCTTGAATAAGAACCGCTCGATGGATTGGCCATTGCTAGCCCTTGAATGGCTGGGAAGTGATTTTCAATTTAAAAGTTTAATCGAATTAGGCTGCTCGAATGGCTGGCGTCTCGCTAAGCTCGCAGACCGAATGACAGGTCGATTAGTCGGAATTGATGCGAGCGCCCATGCCATTGAAAATGGTAAGGCTTGCTGGCCCACGCTGGATTTGCGGCGAGGAATGCTCTGTAGTTTACCTGTCGATGAAACCTTTGATGTCGTGATCGTCAACTTCGTTTTGCATTGGGTTGACAGGACAACGCTGGCCCGCTCGATAGCTGAAATTGACCGGGTGACCGCAGACAACGGTATTTTGTTGTTGGGAGATTTTTTGCCTGACTATTGCACTCGTCGTCGTTATCACCATCGCCCAGAACTCGATATGTACACTTACAAGCAAGATTACCCGGCGATATTTGAAAGCTTGGGAATATACAAGACCATTAGTCGATTTTCTTTCGATCATGACCGGCCATCTTCAAATCTGAGCTTGTGTAGGGGTGCTACCAGAGGAATGGTATCGGTTTTACATAAATCTCTGAATAATTATTATGTGGAAATGCCATGATTTTAGCGATCCTGCAAGCTCGCTTCAGCTCAACTAGACTGCCCGGAAAAGTTCTTAAGCCGATCTTGGGCGAGCCGATGCTAATTCGCCAAGTCGAGCGCTTGCGGCATGCTCGGCGGGTTGATCAGCTTTTGGTTGCAACCAGCACGGATCCTTCCGATGATGCTTTGGTGGCTGTTTGTGAGCAGTATGATATCCCTTGTTTTCGGGGCAACCTTAACGATGTCTTGGATCGCTTTTATCAAGCCGCCATGCCTTATAAGCCAGATCATGTGGTGCGATTGACCGGAGATTGTCCATTGACCGATCCGACGATCATTGATGCGGTGATCGCGCTCCACTTAAGTGGGAATTTTGATTACTCATCCAGCGCGATTGATCTGTCATTTCCGGATGGATTGGATGCGGAAATCATGCGCTTTGCCTGCCTTGAAGAGGTTTGGCGAGAAGCTGAACTGCCGTCGGAACGGGAGCATGTCACATTGTTCATCTATCGAAGACCAGCGCGTTATCGTATCGGAAGCTATAAAGGATATCGCGATTTATCCCATTGCCGCTGGACGGTTGATGAACCGGAAGATTTTGAGTTCGTGACCCGGATTTACGAGCGCCTGTATTCCGAAAATACGGTGTTTGGTATGGGTGACATTCTTGCTCTGTTGGAGTCAGAGCCCACGTTAGCGATGATTAATAAAGGTTTTGAACGCAACGAAGGATTGAAAAAATCCCTCCAAGAAGATATGCGATTTGTCGCTGCTCGATAATGACATGATGAACAATCGTTACGAGAATTCCGAGGCATTGCTTTCCCGTGCCGAAAAGGTAATCCCTTTAGGTTCCCAAACTTTTAGCAAGAGCAAAACGCAATACCCATTTGGCGTTTCACCTTATTTCATCAGGCGTGGGCAAGGCAGCCGGGTATGGGATGTGGACGGTAATGAATACGTGGATTTTGTCAATAGCCTAGCGGCGGTAAATTTGGGTTATAACGACCCGGATGTGACGGCTGCCGTTCAGGCACAGATCAAAGAAGGCGTCATTTTTACCTTACCGCATCCTATCGAGCGCGAGGCTGCGGAAAAACTGGTGGAGATGGTGCCTTGCGCAGAAATGGTCCGTTTTGGCAAAAACGGTTCCGACGCGACTTCCGGCGCGATCCGATTGGCCAGGGCTTACACCAGCCGGGAGCGGGTTGCGGTATGCGGTTACCACGGGTGGCAAGACTGGTATATCGGCTCGACAGCCCGCTGGCGAGGTGTGCCGCAGTCCGTTCGGGAATTGACTCATCCCTTTTTTTATAATGATTTAAAGGCTTTGGATCGAATGCTGAGCGAGCATCGGGATGAGTTCGCGGCCGTTATTCTCGAACCGATGAACGTCGTTGAGCCATTGCCGGGCTATTTGGAAGGAGTGAAGGCGCTTGCCCATCGGCATGGAGCGTTGCTGATATTCGATGAAACGATCACCGGGTTCCGCTATGCCAAAGGAGGAGCGCAGGAATATTTTGGCGTAATGCCCGATCTGGCCACTTTTGGTAAAGGGTTGGCCAATGGCTATCCCGTGTCGGCAGTCACTGGGCGAGCCGAAATCATGCATCTGATGGAGGAGATTTTTTTCTCGTTCACCTTTGGCGGTGAAACACTTTCCTTGGCGGCGGCCTTGGCCACCATGCGTAAAATTCAGGAACAGCCCGTTATCGAAACCCTGCGCCGCCAAGGTGAAAAAATTATGGCTACGCTGAAAAACTTGATCGATGCGCACGGCTTAAATCAAGTATTTTCGGTTGCTGGACTCCCGGTATGGAGTTTTCTGCTGATTCAGGATACTGATCGGTATAGCCAATGGCAAATTAAAAGCCTGCTGCTCCAGGAAATGTTTGCGCGGAATGTGTTGATGATCGGTACGCACAACATGTCTTACGCTCACACCGACGCAGATGTGAGCAAGCTCTTGGCCGCTTACGCCGAAATCTTGCCGATCATTCGCGATGCGCTCGATGGCGAGCATCTTGAACGGCTGTTGCGTTGCCGGCCGCTCGAGCCGTTGTTCAGGGTGAGGTGACGATGCGCGTCGCCATCCGCGCGGATGCTTCCGCCATGAGCGGCACCGGTCATGTGATGCGCTGTCTCGCGCTGGCTGAAGCCCTGCGGAACCGGGATGCGGAGATCATGTTCATCTGCCGTGAATGTCCCGCGCATCTCGGCGAGCTGATAGCCTCAGCAGGCTATCAGCTCGCGCGTTTCGGCGGGTTTCTTTCTCTCCGCGCCCACGAAAAACCCGGCGTGAAAGAGCGGGATCGCGCTGGTGCGTCCGATCGTTCTCGCGGACCGGATATGGGCTGGGAGACGGACGCCGAGCGCACGGCGGCGATATTGCGGGAATCGGGCGATTGGGACTGGCTGGTGGTGGATCATTATGGCATTGACATCAGATGGGAATCGCGTCTGCGGTCTTGCGCGAATCGCCTGATGGCCGTCGATGATCTCGCGGACCGACCGCACGATGTCGACAGCCTGCTCGATCCATCGCCGACGGCGCACATCGAGGATTACCGGGCGCTGATTGCTCCGGGCTGCCGGCTGTTATTGGGCCCGGCCCACGCGCTGTTACGCCCGGAATTCGCGGCGTCCCGTGGCGCGGTCGAGCGCTCGTTCGATACGGTGCTTACGGCGCATCTGGCATTGGGTGGCGCCGATCCGGGGCAGCGAACCGCAAGAGTGGCGCGGTGGCTGCTCGACGGCGTGCCGGATTTGCGGCTGCGCGCCCTGGTCGGCGCGACAGCGGAGCCGAGCGGGATGCTGGCCGCGCTCGGCCGCGATTTTGCCGGCCGTTTTCATCTGGAGCGCGCTCCGGCTGCGGTGGCGCCGGGGATGGCGCTGTGCGATGTGGCGCTCGGTGCTCCGGGCGGCACTTTATGGGAGCGTTTTTGCGTGGGCCTGCCCAGCGCCTGTTTCACCACCCACCCGACCCAGCGCCCGGTGATCGCGCGGCTGGCGGCGGCGGGATGGCTGCTGGATCTCGGCCCGGTCGACGAGCGCGACGCCGCCGCTTTGGCGCGAGTCGTCGCTTGGCTGGGCGATGCGGCCGGCTTGGCCGCACAGCGGCGCCGGCTGATGGCGGCGGTCGATGGGCTGGGCGCGGCGCGGGTCGCCGCCATCATGGAGGCGTGGGGATGACGCCGCTCCTCGCCGACGCGGGTTGCGTTCTGGCGCCGTGGCGCGCGAGCCACGATGCTCCCACGGTCGCTTGGCTCGGCGAGCCGGCCTTGCGCGAGGATTTCGGCATCACGACGGCGGTGACGCTCGAAGGGCATCGGCGCTGGCGCGCGGCGCGGCCGGAGCTGATCGCGTGGGCGATCGAAAGCGACGACCGCCATGTCGGCAATCTGCTGCTCGATCCCTGTCCGCGCCACGCCTCGGCGTATCTCCAGATTTACCTTGGCGAGCCGGCCGCGCGCGGTCGGGGGTTGGGGCGGCGGGCGATGCGACTCGCGCTCGACGCCGCGTTCGGGCCGCTATCCTTGCATCGGATCTGGCTGCATACCCGGCCGGGCAACGTCCGCGCCGAATCGCTTTATCTGGGCTTGGGGTTTGCGCGCGAGGGGCTGGAGCGCGAGGCCATCCGCCGCGGCCAGGCGTTCGAGGATCAATGGCGCTGGTCGCTGCTGGCGCCGGAATGGCGGAGCGAGGCATGAAGGTCGCCATCATGCAGCCGACCTACCTGCCGTGGGCGGGGTATTTTCGCCTGATCGCGCGGGTCGATCATTTCGTCTACCTCGACGATGCCCAGTACGAGCGGGGTAGCTGGCACCAGCGCAATCGCGTGCTGGTGGGGGGGCGAGCGCACTGGCTCACGGTTCCCGTGCGCCGCCAACATCTCGGCGAGAACCTGGATCGGGTGCAGGTGGACGACCGGCGCGATTGGCGGCGCAAGCACTTGGCGTTGCTGGAGCAAAGCTATGCCCGGCATCCGTACCGCCGAGCCCTGCTGGAAGCCATCGCCCCCATCGCCGACCGCGCATTAACGACCCTGGCCGATTTGAATATCGCCCTGATCGAGCGCTGCTGCCTCGGGCTCGGTATCGCGACCCCACGATCGCGGGCGAGTTCGCTCGATGTGTCGGGCAAGCGCACGGCGCGCGTCGCCGCCCTGTGCGAGCGACTCGGCGCCACGCGCTATCTGTCACCGCCCGGCGCTCGCGATTACCTCGCGGCCGACGGCTTTACCGAAAACACCCGCGTCGCGCTCGAATTTGCCGAGTTCACGCCGCCGCCGTACCCGCAGCCCAGCACGGCCGAATTTGTCAGCCATCTGTCGATTGCCGACGTGCTGGCGAGCCTCGGTTGGGCGGGTGCGGTGGCTCATCTCGCATCGTCAGCCCCGGAGTCATCGCCATGACCGCCGCCCGAGAGGATTATCGTCTGGAGCGCCATCCGCGCTATGGGTTCTGGCAGATACGGCCGACGCCCAGCGCCGAGGCCATCGCCCGCTATTACGCCGAAGAGTTCTACGCGACCGATTATCGGGGTTGCAACGATTCGGCGCTGGAAACGGTAGCCCGTGATCGGGCGTTCTACGAAGCGCATTACGCCGACATCCTGCAAACGGTCGAGCAACTCGCCGGCCGGCCGGCCGCCGGTCTACATCTGCTGGATGTCGGTTGCGGCTGGTGCCAGGCGCTGGCGTACTGGCAGCGGCGCGGTGTCGTCGGCCACGGCTTCGATCCGGCGCCCGAAGCGGTGGCGCACGGTCGCGGCCTCGGGCTGGAAGTGCGTCATGCCGGTATGGAGCGCATGGACGTTTTTGGCCGTCGTTTCGACGTGGTGACGCTGTTGAATGTCTTGGAGCACCTCGCCGACCCGATGGCGGTCATCCGCGAATTGCGCGAGCGCGTGATCGGGCCGGGCGGCGTGCTGGTGGTGGATGTGCCCAACGAATTCAACGACTTTCAAACTGCGGCCCGCGCCGTGCTCGACTTGCCGGAATGGTGGATCGCCCCGCCCGCGCATCTCAATTATTTTAGCGGCGACAGCCTGAAAGCGCTGCTGGAAGATCACGGCTTCGCGGTGATGGCCCTGGAAGCCTCCTTTCCGCTAGAGCTGTTTTTGCTGATGGGTGATCGCTATGTGGGCGACCCCGAGCTGGGCCGTCGCTGTCATGAGAAACGCATGGCGTTCGAGGCCAATTTGCGCGCTCAAGGCCGCACGGAGAAGCTGCGCGGCTTCTATCGCTCGCTTGCCGAGCTGAATCTCGGTCGTCAGGTTATCGCCTTTGCGGTCGCGGTCTAAACACTCTGCGAAGAGGAGAGCAGGTATGGAATTTTTTAATTTGGCCCGATATTTTCCTCTCGGAAAACCGTCGTTTATTCCTCCTTTTGCCGAATTGCGGAAGATGCGGCCGGTTCGAGTTACCCAAGATTTAACGCTGGTCGAAGAAGAAGACAACTTGGAGTATGCCGAGGAACTGGCCAATCGTGGAATAACGGTCGCACCTGTTCATCGGCAGCCGCCCGCCAGAAACTTTGTGGGCCGCCAAGAATTTCCGCGCCGCATTTTGTTTGAAATGACCAGCAAGTGTAACTACATGTGCCGCATGTGTCCGCAGACCAATCTAAAACGTCCGCGCATCAATATGCCCGGCGAACTGTATCGGCGGGTACTGGATGAGATCGATTATTACGGTATTGAAGGTTTATGGTTATATCATTTGGGAGAATCGTTGCTGCATCCAGAGTGGCGTCAGAATATCGCGCATATCAAAAATAAGAAAAATCTTGGCTGCATATGGATGAGCACGAATGGTCGCTTGTTAACGGAAGAGTATATGCGACTCGTGTTGGACTCCAATATTACCTACATCAATTTTTCCGCCCATGCAGTCACGGAAGAGACCTATGATACCGTGGCACCGCCCGGAAATTTTGTGCCGGTCCAGCAAAATCTCCAAACGCTGTATCACTTGAAAGGGGTTTCTAAAAAACCTAAACCTCCCTATTTGCACGTACAAATGATCGAGCAGGAAACAACTCGGCATGAAGTCGATCCATTCATTGCCTATCATTATAATAAAGCGGATATCGTCAGCATCAATATGCTGGAATATGTCAATCTTGCCAATAATTCTTTTGGAAACCAGCAGCGTGATCGAAAACCTCTCAAATCCTGTACGCGCGTTTCGCGTGGCGATTGTTTCATCTGCTCGAATGGGAGCGTAACCCTCTGCGATGCCGCCTATAACGGTGAAATTCACTTGGGTAGTATCAAAGATAAAAGCCTGCATGAAATATGGAATGGCTCGGAAAGAAGAAAGATTCTTGATCTCAATGCCGGAGGACGTATGACAGAAGTTGAATTTTGTCGGAGTTGTACGGATTACGATATATGATTTTAAGGGAGAAATAGGCTATGGCTTCGAGTGAAACTGCCGTTATATTAGGTAACCGTTTGATCGGGCGAAAAAGCCATCCTTTCATCGTCGCCGAAATGTCTGGTAACCACAATCAATCGCTGGAACGGGCGCTCGCGATTGTTGAAGCGGCCGCTGAAGCTGGGGCGCACGGTCTCAAGATCCAGACCTACACCGCTGATACGATGACCTTGGATTTGAATGATGGTGACTTTTTTATTTCAGATCCCGGCAATCCGTGGAAAGAAAATTCTCTCTACGATCTTTATCGGAAAGCCCACACACCTTGGGAGTGGCATCGGCCCATCATGGATCGCGCCCGTGAACTGGGACTCATTGCCTTCAGCACTCCTTTCGACGAGACGGCCGTCGATTTTCTGGAGGAGCTGGAGGTTCCTTGCTACAAGATCGCTTCGTTCGAGAACACCGATATTCCACTGATCCGCAAGGTGGCCGCCACCGGCAAACCGATGATCGTTTCCACCGGCATGGCGACCGTCGCCGAATTGGATGAAACCGTGCGCGCCGCCCGTGCGGCGGGTTGTCGGGCTCTCGTGTTGCTCAAATGCACCAGCGCTTATCCCGCGCCGCCGGCCGATAGCCATTTGCGCGGCTTGCCCATGATGCGCGAGCTGTTTGACTGCGAGGTCGGCTTGTCGGATCACACGCCAGGGGTTGGCGCGGCGGTCGCCGCGGTGGCGCTCGGCGCGACCATCATCGAAAAGCATTTCACGCTCGACCGCGCCGACGGCGGCGTCGATAGCGCTTTTTCGCTGGAGCCGGCGGAGTTGGCCGCGCTGGTCACCGAAACGGAGCGCGCTTGGCGGGCGCTCGGAGAAGCGCGTATCGGGCCGACCGCAGCCGAGCAGGCTTCGCTCAAGTATCGCCGCTCTCTTTACGCCGTGCGCGCTATCGCGGCCGGAGAACCCTTCACGCCCGATAATGTCAGGGCGATTCGCCCCGGCCACGGATTGCCGCCACGCGAGTTGGAGCGAGTGCTGGCGCGCGTCGCCCGTCGCGCCATCGCTCGGGGCGAACCTCTCAGCTTCGAGCTGCTGGCCTGAAGCCTGCCGCTATTGGCCGGTCGGGCGCCACCGGTGTCGCGACCGGGCGGCTGACCGCCGCTTTTTTGGGGATCCGTTTCGTGAAAGCGCACAAGACCGACCGTTGGTTTGCCGAAGCCTATGCCGCTCATCAGCGCGGCGATCTCGATGAGGCCGAGCGAGGGTATCGGCGCATCCTTCGCCGACAGGCGGGCGATGCCGAAACGCTGTATCTGCTCGGCACCGTCCGCCTGCAACAGCGACGCTATCCCGAAGCGGTCGAGCTGCTCGCCCGCGCTCGAAAACCGCGGCCGCAGCACCCGGAAACACTGAATAATCTCGGCTTGGCCCTGCAGGAAACGGAAGATTTTTCCGGTGCCCGAGCCTGTTTCGAGCAGGCGATCACCGCAAAGCCGGACTACGCCTACGCCCACAACAATCTGGCTCGCATTCTCGAGCGGGACGGATCGATCGACGACGCTATCGCCGGATTTCAGAAGGCGGCCGAACTGGATGCCAGCTATGCCGACGCCTCCTACAATCTCGGGTTGCTGCTGAAAAAACGGGATCGTTTTGCCGAAGCCCAAACGGCGCTCTGTCGCGCGGTCGAGCTGGCGCCGAACGAGGCGCGGATATGGAACGATTTGGGTACGGTATATAAAGCGATCGGCCGATTGGCCGAAGCCGAGCGGTGCGCCCGCGAGGCGCTCGCGCGCGAAGCCGGGCGTTTCGACTTCTGGAACAACCTGGGCGCGGTTTTGCAGGAGCGCGGTGATTTTGCCGGCGCACTGACAGCCTATCAGCGCGCGGAAGCATTGCGCCCCGAAGATCCCTTGCCCGTTTGGAATCAGGCGTTCGCGCTGTTATCCGCCGGACGATTGGCCGAAGGCTGGCTCCAGCACGAGGCTCGATGGGGCGTGTTTGGCGGCGTATCGATGCCTTGTCCGGCTTGGAGCGGCGAGACTTTGTTGGGCGGAACGTTGCTGGTGTTGGCCGAGCAGGGACTGGGCGATGAAATCATGTTCGCTTCCTGCCTGCCGGACACGCTGCGTCGCGCCAGCCAGGTCATCGTGGACTGCGCGCCGCGCTTGGCGCCGATCTTCGCTCGCTCCTTTCCGCAAGCGCGGGTGGTCGTCGGCGCCGATCGCTCCAATTGGGGCTGGCTGGTCGGCTTGCCGAAGCCGGATCGGGCCATTTGCATCGGCAGTCTGCCGCGCTGGTTTCGCCCCGACCTGGAGAGTTTCCCGAAGGCGCTGGCCTATCTGTACGCGGACTCCGAGCGCACGGCGTATTGGCGGGAGCGGCTGACCCGACATCGGGGCGAGGGTTTGAAGATCGGGATGTGCTGGCGCAGCGGTCTGCGCACCGACGAGCGCCACAAATACTATACCGCCCTCGAAGACTGGATGCCGTTATTCGCCGTTCCTGGCGTGCATTTCATCAATTTGCAGTACGGCGACTGCGCCGTGGAGCTGGCCGAGGCTCGCGAGCGATTCGGCGTCGATATTGTCGATTTCACCGAGATCGACCTGCGCGATCACCAGGATGAAGTCGCGGCCCTGATGAGCGCGCTCGATCTCGTGATCAGCGCCGCGACCGCCGTCGCCGAGCTGGCGGGAGCGCTCGGGCGACCCGTTTGGCGATTTTCGACCACGATTAGCTGGACCTCGTTGGGCACCGACCATTATCCCTGGCATCCGAGCATGCGCCTGTTCGACAAAGCGCTGCCGGACGAGCCGTGGGCGCCGGTGTTCGAGCGCATGGCGGCGGAACTGCGGCGATGGGGGCAGGACGGGCCGACGCCGGAACCGCCGGCGACCGAGGCGGGCGCGACGGCCATGACTCTGGCGATGTCCTCCAACTATATCGGGCTGGCCCTGGAAGCCCGCGCGGCGGGACGGCTGGAAGAGGCGCGGCGCCACTGCCGGCGCGTGCTGGCCGAATATCCCGAGCAGCCCGACGCTTGGCACCTGCTGGGCGTCGTGCTGCGCGATCTCGGCGCGCGGGAAGACGCCGTCAGCGCGTTCGACCGCGCTCATGCCGCACGACCGGAAGACCCATCGGTGCTCGTCAATCGCGGCCGGACCCTGCAGGATCTGGGGCGGATCGAACCGGCATCGCGCGATTTCCGCGCCGCTCTCGAACTGGACGACGGCGGGCTCGATGCCCGACTCAGCTTGGGCGAACTGCTGGACGCGCGAGGAGAGTGGCAGGAAGCCGAGGCCGTGTTGCGACCGGCGCTGACGCTGGCCTCGGACGAGCCCCGGGCGCTCTCCGAAGTCCATTACGCGCTGGCCCAGTCGCTGCACCATCAGCGCCGGTTGGCCGAAGCCGAAGCGCACTTGCGCGACGCCCTGCGCCTGAATCCGGACTACCCCGGCGCCCACAACGGTCTGGGTAACGTGCTCCGCGACCAAGATCGGCTGGAGGAGGCTCTGGCCTGTTATCGGGCGGCTTTGGCGCTGCGGCCCGATCTGCCCGAATTCCACAGCAATCTCGGCAACGCGCTGCGCGAGTTGAACCGCTTGCGCGAGGCGGAGGCGGCCTACCGCGAGGCCCTGCGCCTGCGGCCGGACTACGCCGATGCCTGGAGCAATCTGGGCAACCTGCTGATCGAGCGCGACGCCAATCGCGAGGCGCTCCAGGCGTATCGCCGGGCGCTCGAGCTCGCGCCGGATGACGCCGAGACGCGCTGGAACATCAGTTTTTCCCTGCTGCAAGCCGGAGAATTGGCCGAAGGCTGGGCGGCCTACGAATGGCGCTGGCGCACCGGCCAGCAGCCGCCAGTGCCCCGGCTTTACCCGGAGTGGAACGGCGAAGACCCGAGCGGCCGCACCCTGCTGGTTTTGCCGGAGCAGGGGTTGGGCGACGAGATCCTGTTCGCGTCCTGCATTCCCGATCTGCTGGCCCGCGCCGGGCGGATCGTTCTGGTTTGCCAGCAACGGCTGACCGCGCTTTACGCTCGCTCCTTCCCGACCGCCACGGTCATCGCCTTGCCGGCGGGCGCATCGAGTCTCCATGCGGCCGATTTGCCGGCCTGCGACTTGCAAATTGCCATCGGTAGCCTGCCGCGTCTGCTGCGGACGCGGATCGAGGATTTCCCGGCGCGGCCAGCCTATTTGCTGGCCGATCCGACCCGTGTGGCGCAATGGCGGACGCGCCTGGACGCCCTCGGCGCGGGACTGAAAATCGGCGTCTGCTGGCGCAGTGGTCTGCGGACCGGCGAACGCCACCGCTACTACCCGACGCTCGCCGATTGGGAACCGATCCTGAAAACGCCGGGCGCGCTGTTCATCAATCTGCAATACGACGAGTGCGCCGCGGAACTCGGCGATGCCCGGGCGCGGTTCGGCGCCGAGATCGTGAGCTTCGCCGATCTGGACCTGCGCGATGATCAAGACGGCGTGGCGGCGCTGATAACGGCCTTGGATGGCGTGATTGCGGCGCCGACGGCGGTCGCGGAGCTGGCGGCGGCGCTGGGCGTGCCCGTGCTGCGCTATTTCAGTAGCTGGACCGCTCTTGGGGTCGACTATATGCCTTGGCATCCCACCATGCGGTTGTTCGATAAACCGGATTTGGAACAGCCGTGGGCGTCGACCATGAGCGCGATCGCGGCAGCGCTCGGTGAATGGACGGCGCGCGAGACGAGCGCGGATCGCGCCGCCGTGCCGCTCCAGCTCGTGGAAACCCGTCACGGGTCGATGTTGGTGGCCGGCGCCGGCGCCGCCGCGCGCGATCTGCGCCAAAGCGGCGAGCACGCGTCCGAAGCGGTGGCGCTGTTGGCTTCGCTGCTGCGGCCCGGCGACTGGGTGATCGAGGCCGGCGCTGATTTGGGCGCTTTCACCCTGCCATTGGCGCGGGCGGTCGGTGTCGATGGCCTGGTGATCGCCTGCGAACCCCGTCGCGATGAGTTCCGGTTGCTCTGCGCCAATCTGGCGCTGAACGGGATGGAGCAGGTTCACGCCGAGCGTCTGGCGCTGGACGCGGCGGTGCCGATGCCGGCCGCGGCACCGGAATCGGCTTGGTTGCGGGCGCGGGCGGCAAACCGCGAATCCGTCGATGCGCTGAGCCCGCCGCGCTGCGATCTGTTGCGCATCGGCGCCGGCGCCGATGCGCTGGCGGTGCTCGACGGCGCTCGCGCCACCCTCGACCGGTGCAAACCCTTCATCCATGTCGAAGCCTGCGCCGATGCGCGAGAGATCGGTGCATGGCTGTGCCAAGCCGCTTACGCCTGGCAAGAGCGAACTCGCGCCGACGCGTTCACCGACGTGCTGGGCTATCCCGGCGACCTTGGATCCTGACGGCCGAGAGGCCGCGCGAAAACTCCCCTCCGTTTCCGGGAGAGAGATCGGGGGTGAGGGCTCGCTCTCGAGCATCCCACAAAATTTTCCTTTCCCGCCCCTAAAGCTCCGCTTTCGCCCGCCGATACCTGAGAACAAGCGCGGGGTTCGTAACAAAATGTTTCCAAACCCCTCAGTCCCCAACCCAGTTCTCAGTGGTTTTTTGCGGAGAAACCGTCATGGCTCAATACATCAACACCAACTCGATGTCGCTCACCGCTCAGCGGAACCTGAACACCTCGCAAATGGCGTCGCAGACCGCCATGCAGCGGTTGTCGTCGGGCTTGCGCATCAACAGCGCCAAGGACGACGCCGCCGGCTTGGCCATCGCCAACCGCTTCGGCGCTCAGGTCCGCGGCCTGAACCAGGCGGCCCGCAACGCGAACGACGGCATTTCGCTGGCGCAGACCGCCGAAGGTTCGCTCGGCGAAATCACCAACAACCTGCAGCGCTTGCGCGAACTGGCGGTGCAATCCGCCAACGCCACCAACAGCTCTTCCGACCGCGCCGCGCTGCAACAGGAAGCCGGCCAGTTGTTGCAGGAAATCGACCGGGTTGCCGGTCAGACCAACTTCAACGGCAGCAAGCTGCTGGACGGCTCGTTCAAGGCGCAAACTTTCCAGGTCGGGGCGAACGCCGGCGAGACGATCACCGTCGATTTGAACGCCGCCACCACCCAGAAACTCGGCATCAGCGATACGGCGTCGGTGTCCTCGGTTTCCACCGCCAACTCGCTGGTCGAGGGCGACCTGGTGATCAACGGCGTGGTGATCGGCCCGTCCGTGGCCAGCACCGACACCGCGTCCACCATCAACGTGAGTTCCAGCGCCATTTCCAAGGCAGCCGCCCTCAACGCCAAGTCGAGCTTGACCGGCGTGACCGCCACGGTCGACGCGAATGTCGCCGAAGGCACGGCGATGACGGCGAACAGCAACGGCGGCACGATCGTCATCAACGGCGTGACCACCGGCAACATTTCGACGACCGGCTCCGCCTCGGTGAGTCGCGCCGCCGTCGTTCAGGCGATCAACGCCATTTCCAATCGCACCGGGGTCGTGGCCCGCGATACCGGTAACGATACGACCGGTGTCGAGCTGGTGGCGACGGACGGGCGCAACATCAACGTCACCCTGAACACCTTGACGGCGGCCGAGACCGGCGTCACCGCCGGCGCCAACTACGGCAGTTTCTCGCTGTCCTCCAGCAAGGACATCGTGATCCAGCGCGGCAGCACCACCGGGCTCGAGTCCAACGCGGGCTTGGCCGAGGGCACTTTCAAGGCCCAGGTGGCGTCGGTGTCGACCCGGACCAACTCGGGGGGCGCCATCGTCGCCGGCGATGTCAGAATCAACGGCGTGCTGATCGGTGAGTCGCTGGCGTCTTCGGATACCGCCTCCACCACCGGCAACACGGCCAGCGCCATCGCCAAAGTCGCGGCGATCAACGCCGCCGGGGCCGGGGTCACCGCCAAGGTCAACGTCAACACCTACAACGGCACGGCGATGACGGCGAACAGCAACACGGGCTCCATCACCATCAACGGTGTGACCACGGCGACGATCGCCACCTCCGGAACCGATACGTCGGCCACTCGCACCAGCGTGGTCAGCGCGATCAACGCGATTTCCGGCCGCACCGGCGTCACCGCCGTCGATGATGGCGCCAAGGGCGTGAAGCTGCAGGCGGCGGACGGGCGCAACATCGCCGTCACCCTGAACACCGTTGCCGCGACGGACGTCGGCATCACCGCGACCACGGCCACCACCGGCTTTGGCACCTTCAGCCTGACCTCGACCAAGGCGATCAAGATCGAGTCCGGCACGACCAGCTCGCAGGCGGCCATCGGGCGCACCGATCTGGCGCTCGGCACTTACGGTTCCACCAAGACCGGCGAATCGCTCGACAAGCTGGATATCTCGACCGTCGAAGGCGCGACCAAGGCGCTGTCCTCGATCGACAACGCCCTGTCTTCAATCGATTCCAACCGCTCGACCCTCGGCGCGGTGCAAAACCGGTTCACCTCGACCATCGCCAGCTTGCAGGTCAACGCCGAAAACCTGACGACGGCCAAGGGGCGGATCATGGACGCCGACTTCGCGGCGGAGACCTCGAACATGACCAAGGCCAACGTCCTGCTGCAAGCCGGCATGGCCATCCTGTCGCAGGCCAACCAGACCTCGCAGAATGCGCTATCGCTGCTGCGGTAATCCGCTAGACCGAGGATAGCGGTACAATGAGGCGGGGCCGGGACCAGCGACGAGTCCCGACCCCGCTTTGCTCTTTCAGGAGGGACCTCCCATGAGCGACATCGGCAGCATCAATCCACTGACTGGCGCCAATCCGGCGCTGGCCAGGGTCGCCACTGGCTCGCGTTCCGAACCGCCGACGCCGCCCACGGCCCAGGACGCGGTGGCGCAACCGCTGACCGCCGCCCAGTCCGCCGTCACCCAGTCCCCCGCCGCCGGCAACGCCGAGTGGCAGCGGGAAGCCAACGCGGACGGCCGCCAGCAAAACCAGGCCGGAAAGGCCGCGTCTGGCCGCCAGCAACTGGCGGAAACCATCGATGACTTGAACCGGAAATTGCGGAGCTACGACACCAACCTGCAATTTGAAGTGGACGATAAATATCAGGAGATGGTGGTCCGCATCATCGATCGGGAAACCAAGGAAGTCATCCGGCAGATTCCATCGGAGAAAGCCTTGGCGCTCGCCAAGTTCTTCAAAGACCTGGAAGCCGAGCAGGAGCAGGATACGTCCGTGGCCAAGCGGGCCAACAGCAAGGACAGCGGCGGATTGAAAATAGAAGGCTGGCTGCTCCGGGCGACGGTTTGACCGCGCGGAGCGGATCCGAGTTGAAGCGCGCGGGCGCGAGGAGGACACATGGCGGGCATTACCGTAACGGGCGTAGGCTCCGGCCTCGACATCAACAAGATCGTCTCCGATCTCATCACCGCCGAAAAAACGCCGGTCACCAAGCGGCTGGACACGCGAGAAGCCAGCCTTCAGGCGCAACTGTCCGGTATCGGCACTTTCAAGGGTGCGGTGTCCGAGTTTCGCACCGCCTTGACCAATATCAGCAGCGTCTCGAAATTCCAAAGCCCGACCGCTTCCGTCGGCAACCCGGCGCTGTTCACCGCCACGGCCACCAGCGTCGCCCAGACCGGCAACTACAGCGTCGAGGTCACCCAACTCGCGCAAGCGCAAAAGCTGGCCACCGACCCCGACCGCCGTTTCGCCAACACCACCGACGTGGTGGGCGGCGGGTCTTTGACTTTCGAGTTCGGCGCTTACGATAGCGGTACCAACGATTTCACCCCCAATTCAGCCAAAGCCAGCAAAACCATCAACATCGACGCCAACAGCACGCTGGAAGCGGTTCGCGACACCATCAACAAGGCCGATATCGGCGTCAAGGCCAGCATCATCAACGATGGTGTCGGATACCGGCTGACGCTGACTTCCAACGACTCCGGCAAAGCCAACAGCATGCGGATCACCGCGACCGACAACGACGGCAACGACCTCGATCGAGCCGGGCTGTCACTGCTGGCCTACGATCCCGCCTTGCCCAGCGCGGCGGGCAAGAACATGGCCCAAACTATGGAGGCCAAGGACGCTCTGCTCAAAGTCGATGGCCTGGACATTTCCAGCGCCAGCAACCGCGTGGTCGGCGTGGTGCCGGGCGTGACGCTCACCCTGAAAAGCGCGCAGGCGGGCGCCCCCACCACGCTGGCGGTCGCGCAAGACACCTCCGCCACCATCAAGTCGGTGGACGCCTTTGTCACGGCCTACAACAAACTGATGGAAACCGGCAAATCGCTCACCTACTACGACCCGAAAACCGGCGATAAGGGCGTATTGTTGGGCGATCAGAGCGTGCGTTCGATCACCAACCGGGTGCGCAACATCCTCACCAGCGCGGTCACCGGCGCGACCGGGGCACCGCAAACCCTCGCCGATGTCGGCGTCAGTCTCCAGAAAGACGGCACGCTCAAGCTCGACAGCAGCAAATTGCAAGCCGCGCTGGCCAGCGATCCCAAGGCCGTCGCCGCGCTGTTCACCCAGACCGGCGTCACCACCGACGCGCAGATCAGCTTCAACAGCGCCAGGGCCGTCACCGCCACTCAAGGCCAATACACCGGCGCCACGGTCGGCGGCACGCCCGACAGCTTCACCATCGACTCCAGCAACAGCACCCTCGCCATCAAGATCGACGGCGTCGCGGCCGGCATGGCGATCAGCCTGACCGAGAAAACCTACACCGGCGCCGAGCTGGCCGCCGAGCTGCAAACCCAGATCAACGCCGACAGCGCGCTGAAAGGGGCCGGCGCCGCAGTGAGCGTGAGCTACGATTCGACCAACAACCGGTTCGCGCTCGCTTCGGCCGCCTTTGGCAGCACCTCTGCGGTCGAAATCACCCAGGCCAACCTCAGCCTCGGTCTCGGGGTGGGCGTCGGCACGTCCGGCCGAGACGCGAGCGCCAGGCCCGCCGCCGGCACTTACGCCATCAGCGTCAGCCAACTGGCCACCCAAGGCCAGTACACCGGCGGTGCGGTCGCGCAGATGATCATTGACGGCAGCAACAACAGCTTCGCCATCAAGGTCAACGGCATCCAGTCCGGCACGGTCGCGCTCAGCCAAAAGACCTATGCCACCGGCGCCGAGCTGGCCACCGAACTGCAAGCCCAGATCAACGCCGACAGCGCGCTGAAAAGTGCCGGCGCTTCGGTGAGCGTGAGCTACGATTCCGGCAACAACCGGTTCGCGCTGACCTCGTCCGCCTACGGCAGCACGTCCACGGTCGAAATCACTCAAGCCAACACCGCTTTGGGCCTCACCGCGACGGCGGGCGTGGCCGGCCTGAACGTGGCCGGCCAATTGGGCGGCGTCGCGGCGACCGGCTCCGGGCGCACCCTGACCAGCGCCAGAGGTCCGGCGGCCGGCATCGCCGTCGATGTGCTGGGCGGCGCTGCGGTCCCCGCCGGTTCGCCGCGCGGCACGATCTCGCTCTCCGACGGCGTCGCGCAACGGCTGGACGATTTGATCGGCGGTTTTCTCGACAGCGACGGAATGTTGAGCCACCGCACCGACAGCCTCAGCCGGCAAGTCGCCCATTTGACCGATCAGCGCACCGCGCTCGGCAAACGCATGGATGCGCTCCAGGCCCGCTATCTCGCCCAATTTACCGCCATGGACGGGCTGGTCGCGAGGCTCAACGCGACCAGTAGCTATCTGACTCAGCAGTTGTTCAACAACACGTCCAGCTCCAAATAACTCCAGAGGTTTGCCGTGGTCGTCCCGAACATTCCCAAGGCTCTCAAGCAATACCAGCAGGTGAACGCGCAAACCGGCGTCGCCTACGCCAGCCCGCACCGACTGATTCAAATGCTGATGGAAGGGGCGTTCGAGCGGATCGCCACCGCCAAGGGCTGCATTCAGCGCCAGGATATTCCCGGCAAGGGCGAACAGATCGGCAAGGCGATCGACATCATCGGCGGTTTGCGCGAAGGGCTGAACCAGGACGCCGGCGGCGAGATCGCCGCCAACCTCGATGCGCTCTACGACTACCTGCAACGGCGGTTGCTGGAAGCCAACCTGCGCTCCGATCCCGCCATCCTGGACGAGGTCGCCGATCTGCTGCGCCCGATCAAGGAAGCCTGGGACGCCATCGGCAACACGCCGGAAGCGGCCGCACCTCCGGCGGATGCGCCCGCGTGATCGCCACGACCGACGATTGGGAGCAGCGGATCAAACTGCTGCGGCTGCTGAGCGTCGAAATGCTGGAACTGGCTCAGGCCGGCGGGTGGAGCGAGGTGAGCGAGTGGGAAAGGAAGCGGCAGGCTTTGCTGGACGAATTGTTTCAGGAGGCGCCGCCCGGCGAACTCGCGCCCGCGCTCGAAACGGCCGCCCGCGCCGCGCTGGCCAGCGACGCCGAGCTGTTGGAGCTGGCGCACCGGGAAATGGACAAGCTGAGAGAATATCTCAGATCGTTCGGCCAGGGCTCGCGCGCCCGCCACGCTTACCAGAGCATATAGAACTCAAACGCCAATCTATCGACGCGCCGCCATGACCGCCATCACCACCGATCAAGCCATCCCCGGCTTGGTCTTCGCGGGTCGCCTGCCCCTGGCGTGGCGCGAGGTGGCGGAGCTGCCCGACGAGCTGGAAAGCCGCGCGCTGGAGCGGGCCAACCTGCTCAACCTGCACACCCTGTTCGCGCTGGACATCCACGCCGGCGATTTGGGCGACGATCCCCTCGCCCTCGCCAACGCCACCGAACTCAAGCGGCTGGATTTCAAGGTCGGCTTGCTGCTGGAGCTGGTCGGACAACTGTACGCGCGCCAGCAGGCCATTCCCCCGGAACACCATTTGATCCTGGCGGTGAACGGCCTGCGCTGGCGGGCCGAGGCCGCGCCTTCGGCCGGCGGCTTGCTGCGGCTGGAGCTGTACTGCAATCTCAGCTATCCTCGCCCGCTGATCCTCCACGCCCGAGCGATCGACGCGGTTCCCTGTCCGGGCGGCTGGCAAATCCAAACCCGGTTCGAAGAACCGAGCGCAGCCCTTCAAGAAGCCTTGGAGCGCTATATTTTCCTGCAACACCGCCGCTCCATCGCCCACAGTCGGCGCGGCAACCCGCGCTAAAATTTTGATTAACAATCGAACTCTTTGAGTCGCCCCATCGCCGCCGGCGGTCGGAGGGGCGCTCGACGGCGCGACCGCAGGCGTTAACGCTTTGATCGACGTGCGACTTTCATTACAATTGCCCCAATAAAAGCAGCAGTTGCCTCGATAACAACAGCGAATCGGAAGCCGGAGCGGCTCTGATCGCGGGCGAGAGCGGCGCCGCGCGCTCGGGGGTGGGCAGGTTGCCGATAGCGCCCGGCGAGCGCCGCGCCGCATCCATTCCGAGACTGTCAGACTGATGAAAACCGCTTTGCTCGTGATCGACGACGACCCGGTGCGGGCCGACGAGCTGTGCTTGTTGCTGGGGTTCTTGGAAGAAATGCACGTGGCGCGGGCAGAATCCTCCAACTGGTCGATCCACGCGGAAGGCAACACCGATCTGCGCTGCGTGTTTTTGGGGCGCTGCGGCTCCAGCAACCACGAGCTGGTCGACGCCATCCACGCCGTTCGCGCCTTGGCTCCTCGCGCCACCTTGGTTCTGGTCGAGGAAGCCGAGCGGCCCGCGCGCTTGCCGGCCGGCCTGGAAGCCAGTTGCGGCAACCGCCTGGTTCGCCCCTTCCGCCACTCGCAGCTCAGCCAGATTCTGGCCAAGGCGCAGGCCGCCGGGATCGGCCGCGAAACTCGGGGAGGCGGACCCGCCTCGGGTCGCCGCAACGCCGAGCTGTTTCGCAGCTTGATCGGGCACAGTCCGGCCATCGTCCGGGTGCGGGAGCTGATCCAGCGGGTGGCCCCGTCCGAGTCCACCGTGATGATCCTGGGGGAGTCCGGCACCGGCAAGGAGGTCGTGGCCCGCAACATCCACTATTTCTCCAACCGCAGCCAGGGGCCTTTCGTCCCGGTCAACTGCGGCGCGATTCCCGACAACTTGTTGGAAAGCGAGCTGTTCGGCCACGAAAAAGGGTCGTTTACCGGCGCCATTTCCGCCCGGCGCGGCCGTTTCGAGCTGGCGCGAGGCGGCACCCTGTTTCTCGACGAAATCGGCGACATGCCGCTGAACATGCAGGTCAAGCTGCTGCGGGTGTTGCAGGAGCGCACCTTCGAGCGGGTCGGCAGCGACCGCAGCCTGGAGGCCGATGTCCGGGTGGTGGCGGCGACGCACCGCGATCTGGAGGGGCTGATCCGCTCCGGCGGCTTCCGCGAGGACCTGTATTACCGGCTGAACGTTTTTCCCATCGAGATGCCGTCCCTGCGCGAGCGGATCGAGGATTTGCCGCTGCTGGTCGACGAGCTGACCGAGCGC
>ERZ761602.2799-NODE-2799-length-26272-cov-14.760842_pt1 | contig 26272 bp, 24 predicted proteins | sample MGYA00512165_ERZ761602 | MGnify/ENA primary metagenome ERZ761602 (study PRJEB28899, sample SAMN02445085) | bioreactor sludge metagenome | biome: EBPR sludge; isolation source: Thorneside wastewater treatment plant | place: Australia: Brisbane, Thorneside...
TAAAATCCGAAGGCGAAAAGATGTTTGCATTTTTTTCTGGATTAGCAGAAGAACAATGGACATCTGAAGTCTACACTGAAGGTGAAACATGGTCTTTACGAAGTGTGCTTTCACATTTTGTGACGTCTGAAAAAGGTTTGGTTAAATTATTTGAACGTATCCGCACAACTGGTGAAGGTGCATCCGAAGATTTTTCGATTGATAGATACAACGCCACGCAGCAACAAAAGATGAAAGATTACACTCCTGCTGAATTGTTGGAGCAATATAAAGAAGTGAGAGCGAATTCCATTGCTTGGGTTTCAGGCTTGAAAGAAGAAGAACTCGATATTAAAGGCAGACATCCATTTTTAGGCGAGACCATGATTCGTGACATGATTAAAATGTTGTACATTCATCACATGAATCATTATCGTGATGTTAAAAGGGCGATGAAATAAATAATTAGCCACACACGTGCCTGCGCACGGTGCAGGCAGAGAACACAGAGAGGCACAGAGATTCTTTTTTTGTTCTTCTCAAAAAACTCTGTGACCTCTGTGGCAAAAAGGTTTATTATGCAACTTCATCCATTCAAACTTGAACGCTATTTCGCAAAATACGAATTCAATACAGAATTTACTTTGTGTTCTTCTGATTGTGAAGCCATGCCGATTTCGGAATTGCTTGCATTTGAAGAAGATGCAAAAGAAAAAATTCAAAATGTCTGGCTTGGATATACTGAATCATTGGGTAGCCCATCTCTGCGGAATGAGATTGCAAAAATTTACAGCAAAATCAATGCTGACGATGTGCTGACCTTTGCAGGCGCGGAAGAAGCGATTTATCTTTTCATGCACGCGGCATTGAAAAAGAATGACCACATCATTGTGCATACGCCTCATTATCAATCGTTGAGTGAAGTTGCAAAATCAATTGGCTGTGAAATTTGTAATTGGCAGGCGCGTGAAGAAAACGGCTGGCGTTTGGATTTGGATGAATTGAAAAGCCAGATTCAACTCAATACCAAAGCTATCATCATCAACACGCCGCATAACCCGACTGGATATTTGATGTCGCGTGTGGATTTTGAAGCCGTTAATCAAATTGCTCAAGAAAAAAATATTTTGTTGTTTAGTGATGAAGTCTATCGAGAATCAGAATATGACCCGACTCAACGTCTACCCGCTGCATGTGACGTGAACGAAAATGCTGTTTCATTGGGCGTGACTTCAAAAACTTATGGACTGGCAGGTTTGCGAATCGGTTGGATTGCGACAAAGAATAAAAAAATCTATGATGCCATGGCGAGTTTGAAAGATTACACGACAATATGCAATTCTGCTCCCAGCGAATTTCTGGCAGAAGTTGCACTTCGTCATCGACAAAAGTTAATTGCCAGAAATGTTGGGATTATCAAAAATAATTTGGAAATCATTGATGAATTATTCACGCGTCATTCTTCACTTTTCACATGGACTCGTCCGCAAGCAGGCTCGATGGGATTTCCAAAATTGCTCAAAGGAAACGTTGACGAATTTTGTGATGACTTGGTCAAGAAGGCTGGTGTTTTGCTTTTACCTGCTTCTATGTATGGCGAAGAGAGCAATCATTTTCGTTTAGGTCTTGGAAGAAAGAATCTCCCACAAGCTGTGGAGAGGTTGGAAGAATATATAAATTCGATTTCTTGGCTTTAACTATGACTATAGATAATCCTGTTGAAATTTGTGATATTTGCGGTTGTATGTACGTACCTTCAGAACTTGGGGACAAAGAGTTTCATACTAAGATACATGATGATGTTGTAAACGGTATTCGTATCAATATAACTGTAAAAGACCAAATCATAATTAAAGAACAGGACACTTGCCTGTTACTTATTGATTCAAAATCTACTAATTCACAAGTAGATCGTTTACAAAAACTTTCTCGATATGTTAGCTTATCAGTTTCTCGTGATGCTTTATTTTCGTACCACTTTAATCCTTCTTACCCTTTAGATTCCAAATACAAGTTTTTTCTTCTTTGTTTTAAGAATAGAGCTATTGGTTATTTAGATATACAATACGTTTCCAAGGGATTGAATGAACCAATTTGGTTAATAAAAATGATTTGGTTAGCTGTTTCTCATCGTAGGAAGAAACTTGCTAAATTTATGATTGAAAGCTCATTGAATCATCTCGGTGAGAGCCTATCTTCTGTTGGGTGGGAAGCTCCTTTTTCTGAGATGGGATTAAAGTTTGTTAAGTCTCTTTGTCCTAATGGATATAGAGTTTTTCAAACTAGATATGGATAAAATCTTAAGAATTAATGAACTATGATTAACCTTTTAATTAATTTATGCTAAAACTCTCTAAACCCCTCACGCTCCTGCTCGCCTCCTTGACCTATCTCCTCGGTTCAAGTATCCCTGCCTATCTTGGTGAAGCATTTCAAGCAACACCATTTATTTTGGGCTTGGTCATCATTCTGTTTGCACAATTGAGCATGAACTTTTTATCTGAAACATTTCGTCCGCATAACGAACCTTTGATAGAAAATGAATCACCAGCCAAAATAGAAACGCTACGCAATAATTTGCTTTACATTTCAATCGGTTTAATTTCAGCATCTATCACACTCACATATTTACTATTTACCAATTATCAAATTACTCTTTTTCCTTTTTTCTTGTTACTCATTGCCATCATCATTTATTCCATTCCGCCGATTCGTTTAATCAATCGCGGCTTTGGAGAATTAACTCTGGCTGTTCAAATTGCTTATATCATTCCATCTATCGGTTTTGTGTTGCAAGTAAATGAAACGCATCGTTTGTTAACTATCTTAATTATTCCACTTACTGCTTTAGCACTGGCTTATTTTCTAATTCTTAACTTCCCAACGTTTGTTGATGATGAAAAATATCAACGCGGCACCATGCTTCGTTTGTTTACATGGCAACGCGCCGTCCCAATTCATCATAGCCTCATCATTTTTGCTTATGCGGTTTTTGCCATTGCGCCATTCTTTGGTTTTTCATTCAATTTAATCTGGACCGCATTTCTCACACTGCCATTCGCGATTTTTCAAATCATCCAAGTCCGCGCCATTGCAAATGGAAATCCACCCAACTGGAAATTATTAACCTCAACATCTTTAATAGTGTTTGGATTAACTACATATTTCTTGACATTAACTTTTTGGTTAAGATAACATGCCAGAATTTTTGACTCTCCTTCCGCCAGATGAAGCGCGTGAAAAATTGCTTTCGCATCTTCGTTTCGATGAACTCAACGCATCGTCTTCGGGGATAGTTGATTCTGAATCTGTGAGTGTGGATTTATCTTTAGGCAGAGTCACCGCCGAAGATATTTTTTCTCCACATCCATTACCTGAATTTACAAGAAGCACTGTAGATGGCTATGCTGTCAAATCAAAAGATACATTCGGCGCAACCGATTCTTTACCTGCATATCTTAATTTGATTGGTGAAGTGCCGATGGGGGAAGAACCTTCGTTTGAAATTGAATCTGGTCAATGTGCTTTGATTCACACTGGTGGCATGCTCCCCAAAAATGCAGATGCCGTTGTCATGTTGGAATACACTCAGAGCATTCACCACGGAGACCACAAAGAACACAAAGAACACAAAGAACACAGAGAAAACCCTCAAAAAATCTCAGTGGACTCTGTGCCCTCTCTGGCTAAATCTTTTGAAATTGAAATATTCAAATCCGTTGCAGATGGTGAAAATGTTATAAGAATCGGCGAAGATGTAGCTCAAAATCAATTGGTGATTCCAAAAGGAACATTGATTCGCCCAGCAGAAATCGGCGGGTTGATGGCATTGGGGATTACGTTTCTGCGTGTAGCCAGATTAGCAAAAGTGGGGATTATTTCAACAGGTGATGAGGTTATTGAACCGAGTCAACAACCAAAGATGGGACAAGTCAGAGACATCAACTCATATACACTGTCTGCATTGATTCAAAAAAGCGGAGGCGAAGCAAAAAGATATGGGATTATCAGCGACCAATTTGAAGCCTTGAAAGAAGCGGCGCTGAAAGCGCTATCTGAATGTGATGTGGTGCTTATCACGGCGGGTTCATCTGCATCCACACGCGATATGACAGCCGAAGTGATAAGCCAATTAGGAAGCCCCGGAGTTTTGGTGCACGGCATCAACACACGCCCCGGCAAGCCAACAATTTTGGGCGTATGTGACGGCAAGGCAGTGATTGGCTTACCGGGAAATCCTGTCAGTGCGTTGGTGAATGGATATTTATTTGTAGTGCCAGTGATTGAAAAATTATTAGGCGTGACCCCAAAACCAAGAGCAAGTGTGCAAGCAAAGTTGACTGTGAATTTGTCGTCACAAGCAGGGCGTGAAGATTGGTTTCCGGTGAAGTTAATTGGGAATCGGGAATTGGGATTCGTAAATCGGAAATCGGAAATCGTAAATTACGAGGCTGAACCGATATTTGGAAAATCAAATTTAATTTTTACACTTGCCTCGGCAGATGGCTTGTTAAAAATTCATCCTGATGCAACGGGCTTATCGGCTGGTGAAATTGTGGAAGTGATGTTAATTTAATTTTGTAGGGGCGAAGGTCATCTCGCCCATGTTAAGAGGTAATCAACATGGAATGGAAACAAGATAACTATTTAATTTCAGATGACGATGCAATTTTAAACATTGACGCAATTTGTGATTTTCTCGCGCAGGCATATTGGGCAAACAAGCGCCCGCGTGATTTGATTGAAAGGTCGCTTCAACATTCTTTGAATTTTGGAGTGTATGACCTCCAAAATAAACAACGACAAATTGGTTTTGCGCGCATTGTGACAGATTATTCAGTATTTGCTTATGTATGCGATGTTTTCATCCATGAAGATTATCGTGACCGTGCTTTGGGCAAATGACTGATGGAATGTATTATGTCTCATCATGAATTACAAGGATTAAAGCGTTGGTGTTTGCTCACAAAAGATGCTCACAGATTTTATAAACAGTTTGGTTTTACTGAGCTTGAAGACCCAACCCGATGGATGGAAATATATAATCCCTAAATAATATTATTAAAGTGGGACGAGACGCGTCATCTTGTTATTCAGTTTGCCATAATATTTTCTCAATAGGTCCGTCTTTAGACTTTGACTTTATATTTTCATACGACTCTTCCACGATTTGTTCAAGAATTGATAAATCTATATCACTAAGCCGCTTGATATAGAGACAATATCCAGTAGTCGTATGTTTACCTAAATTTGCCAGCAATTTGGCGTAGCGTGCGGTGCCATCCATTAAGTAGACTGTGATTTTTCCTTTTCTTGGATGAAAGCCAATCACGAGAGCGTCGCCTTCGCGTCCGCTGTCGTATTTGTAATGGTAGGTGTCAAACGCGATAGTACCTTCATTTGTCAACTTTGGCTTTTTCCCACTGATTTCTTGCATCATCTTAAGCAGCGTTTGACTATCTTTTATAGTTTGCTCATCATTGAGTGAAGCAATATAGTCTTTGACTGAAATGTCCTTTTGAGCGGACTTGCTTTTATCTGCCATAGGAAATCTCCTTTTGGAGATTGTAGAACTTGTGTTCTTTTTCGTCAAGGAGAAATAAACGATATTCCGAACTGTCAAAGCCACATCACAATATGTGTATGTTTACCAACCGGGCGTCTCACAGGTATTGATGTCTCCGCTTTGCAAACCATCCCTTAGTGCCAACTGCCTTTGCTCAGAAGATCCATGTGTCCACGATTCGGGTGAGACGTAGCCTTGTGTCTGACGTTGGATGCGGTCATCACCAACAGAAGCGGCAGCATCCAAAGCCTGAATGATATCTTGATTCGTCACTTGTGTTAGGAAACCGGTCTCAGTGGCGTGGAATGCCCAGACGCCGGCAAAGCAGTCTGCTTGGAGTTCGATTTCAACAGCTTCGCTCTCTGGTCCCGTAGCTCTTGAGCTCGATAATAAACCGAACTGGTTTTGTACGTGATGTCCATACTCGTGTGCAAGGACATACGCTTCAGCAAACGCGCCGCCCTGAGCACCGAAGCGTGTTTCTAGGTCGTTGAAAAAATCGAGGTCTAGATATACCTGCTGGTCTAGCGGACAGTAAAACGGTCCCATGGCGGAGCTGGCATATCCACAAGCGGCTTCCGTTGCCTCACTAAATAGAACTGTATCTGCATAAGTGTATTGGACACCATTGCGAGCAAATTCTTCGTCCCAAAATGCCTGAATGCTATTGACGAAGCCCACAATGCGGCAATCCTGACGGGTATTTGCATCTGCACCTGTTTGACATTCTGCTTGCAAGTCGAAGTTCTCATCTACGCTTTGATTTGAATAAGGTGCTTGTTGACTCGTATCAATACTTAACAAGGCAGTAGGGTCCACGCCTAACAGCAACGCCGCTACTACAAGGACTAAAGTAAGTCCGCCTCCTCCGATAGCGATTCTCCTGCCTCTTCCTTGTCCGCGCCTATCTTGCACTTGATTTGGATCCAAACGGGATCTATCGTTGAATGACATGTTTTCATCCTTTCATCTGAGCTTCAGATTGTTATAAACTATTGTTTAATGAATTTCTGCTCCACCAGATTTTACTTCATCATAAACCAAACATTCTTGAGCCGCACCCATTGCCGCTGTAAATTGATTTTAATACCCAGACCTGACATATCTCCGCAAAAGTTTGATTAATAAAAACTTTCTATTTTGAATTATCAAATCGAAACGAGACACGTCGCCCCCACGGATGGTCTAATTCTTCTTCCGTAAATTGCATTGACGTATACCGACCGACAACTCGTCTCCAAAACTTGATGGCGCGTAGATGTGATGGATACGTGACGATTTCCCATTTTCCTTTATGTTGCTCGAAGCCTTCAATTGCCGCTTGTTCTGCGACAGAACTTCCACGATAGGCATGCAAGACAAAAAATTCATGGACTACGAAGTCAGCCTGTATCTCTTTTGGGAGCCTTGCTTTCGCGGCAATTAGATTAAACCCAGCAGGTGAATCATCCACCACAATCAAATAGGGGAAAAGTGACACAGGGTCACTCCACCACGGATTTAGAGAATCGAGATGTTTCTCTAGTGTCGTTATCTTTTCATCATCACTAAAGATGCCATGTTGATTTGGAACTGCTCCGTCAAACTCAGACACGTCATGTTGATAAAGTGACCATAGATTCTTAATCGTTTGTGCATCTTGATTTGTAGACAGTTTGAGTTTGATGTTCACTGCTATATATTCCTACGCCCATGCAATTGTTTTGGTTGAGGATGGATTCTATAAGATATCTCAGGTACTAATGATGAAGATTCACCCCCAAGAGGTTTTTCACAAAAATAGATATTTTATTAGGTCGAGGCAGCAATAACTAATACTATTAATCCAAGTCCAATGACTACTACTGTAGCCCAGAAGAAAAAAGTAAAAAGTGCTCCTATTATCTTAAACACAAAATTGAGAATATTACTTGGGTTTTTTGAAATGTATTTTGGGTCAATGGGATAAATTTTTTGAAACTCTACAACTGCTAACTCGGAAAATGAATAGGTCAAAACAAAAAAAATGGTTGCATATAATATCCCATATGGAAATGCAACATAAATACCCACAGATATTATTGAGAAAACAAAAGCAATCATACCGTTCCCAATTTGAGCTTCTTGTGTGTCTCTTCGTGTAAACTGATAGAAGAACATAAAAGCCCCTGATAAAGTTGCAAAATAAACCCAAGTATTGGTGTTTTCACTAGGAAGTGGGATGACTTTGAAAAATTGATTAGCAAGTGGGAAGAACAAGGTTGCACTTGCTAAGTAACCATAAATACTGTTTAGATAAGCCAAGAATTCTTTTAATTTATTTGTTGTTTTTTGCATTGACATAAATACCTCCACAGTCGACAAATAAAATCTAACGGGATTATTATAACTTTGCCACAATACATCGTCAACAACTTTCAAACCTTCCAACCTTCAACCTGTAACTCACTCTCACCAAATATCCCCGACCGTAAACCCATTCGGATAGGGATCGCTTGGGTCAACCACAAATTGATTGATTCCTGTAATCCAAGCCGTGCCTCCGATTGTTGGCACAACGGCTTTATATTTCCCAACTTGTGTTTCTTCGATTAATCTTCCAGTAAATAAAGTTCCCAAAATTCCTTCGTGATAAAAATCCTCGTTCAATCCTAATTCACCTTTGGCATACATCACTGCCATTTTTGCACAGGTGCCTGTTCCGCAAGGTGAACGGTCAATCACGCCTGTCCATGTGGATGGTTTGTTCCAATCTATTTTTCCTGTGGAAACTGTCACCACATTTTTTCGATGTGCTTTTGGATTCGTCGGCGGTGCAGAAAGTTGACCGATGGTCGGTCCAGTAATTTCTGGGTTCTCTGGATGCACAACAGGATATTGTTCAGCAGTTGCAGTTTTTATCATCTCAGTGATTCGCGTAATATCCTTTCCCTCGTCAGGGCTCAGCTTCAAACCAAATTGCGAAGCGTCTGCAATCGCATAAAACATCCCGCCCCAAGCCACATCCACATTCACCGTGCCAAGAGTCGGCACTTCTACTTTGATATCCAAATGCACAGCAAAAGCGGGGACGTTTTTAAATGTGACCTGCGTGACTTTTCCGTTTTGACACTGCGCTGTAATTTGGACTAAACCCGCAGGCGCTTCAAGCATGAACGTGGTAACTGGTTCGGTCATCTTCAACATTCCCAACTCTAGAAGCGTCGTCGCCACGCAAATCGTATTCGTCCCAGACATGGGCGGGTATTCCGTTTGCTCCATGATGATAAAACCAGCATCGGCTTGCGGGTGAGTGGGCGGAAGAATCACATTGCAACACAAAGCGGGGTATCCGCGCGGCTCGCGCAACATTCGCAAACGAATATCATCATGATGCTTTTCAAAATATTTCATCTTCTCAAACATCGTTTTCCCCGGCACATCTAACACACCGCCCGTGATGACTCGTCCAGGTTCACCACAGGCGTGTAAGTCTATTGCTGTGATTAAATTATTTAATTGCATGAAGACTCCATTTTATTTGTAGGGGCGAGGTCTCCTCGCCCAATGGACGGGGCGGGAAAACCCCGCCCCTACATAATGTTATTTATAAATTTATCATCCAATTTTTGATTTCTTTTATATGCTCTGGCGTCGTCCTACAACATCCACCAATGATTTTTGCTCCATGCTCATACCAATCTTTAGATTGCAACCCAAATGACTCACATGATGTTTCTCCATGCCAAGAATTTGTCACAGAGACATATACTTCACCTGAATTCGGATACACAATAATCGGTTTACTTGTATTCTTTTTTATTTCATCAATCAAAGCTAGAATATGTAAAGGTGAAGAACAATTGATTCCGATTCCTGCAACTTGTGGATATGAATCTAAATACTTTGCAACATCCGCAATTTTCTCTCCATGACTAATATGCTCGCCATCTTTGGCAGTAAAAGTAAACCATGCACTTGCTTGTGGGAATTCACTTAATAATTTCATCAATGCTTTTGCTTCAGCAAATTTAGGAATCGTTTCGCAGGCTAACACATCAACACCTGATTCAATCAATGCCTCAATGCGTGGACGATGAAAATCAATCAATTCTTGTTCTGTCAATTGATAATCACCACGATATTCAGAACCATCTGCTAGAAAAGCACCATACGGTCCAACCGAACCAGCGATTAATGGATAACTTCTATTAATTCTATTTTTTTCATCAGACCAAAATTCATCACGCGCATCTTTAGCAATCTGCACAGATTTCTTTATCAAATCAATCGCCTGATTTTTATTCAACCCTCTTTGTGCAAAACCTTCCACTGTAGCTTGATAACTAGCAGTGATTGCCACATCCGCGCCTGCATTGAAATAATCCAAATGCACTTGCTGAATTAAATCAGGTTGCTCCATCAATACTCTTGCTGACCATAACGAATCGTTCAAATCACAACCACGATTTTCAAGTTCGGTTGCCAATGCACCATCTAAAACGATGATATTTTGTTTTTGTAAAAGTTGTTCAATGGGATTCATATTTCAATTTTACTCTCTTAAATAAAGAGACAGTCATCTTTGAGGTGACTGTCTCTTTTAGGCTAATCTGAATCTTTTAGATAAATATCAAAAAACTCAATTGTTTTATCCATCGCAGGGTAAAAATTTGTAGCGATGTTATGGTTATCCCCATCATATAAATATAAATCCGCAATTTTGGCTTGTGCACGTGCTAACTCTGCCACACGGATAGAAAATTCATACGGCACATCTTCATCATTGGTACCATGATGTAATTGAATCGGTCCCGATAAATCTGCAAGATACGATGTTGCTGAAACTGAATTCCAAAATTCAGGGTTTTGTTCTGGTGTGCCATATTGTTCAATCCAACTTCCGCGCCAACCTCTGCCCGTCGAACTTGGCGAAGGCGTAAATGAACCTGTCCGCCGCCAGTTATAGACGAGGTCAGTATATGAAGCGATAACACCAGCCCAAATTACACCAACTTTTACATCCGATGAAATCACCATGGCACGCAAAGTTAAATATCCGCCCATAGAATGACCCCACATACCAATTTTTTCAGGGTTCACTTGCGGATGTTGCTTGAGCGATGCAACCGCATTCATCACATCAATTTGATAACCGGGATGACCATAAGCACCAGTGGCTTCACCATCTGAATTATCATGTCCGCGATAATCAATGCGAAAAACAACATAACCTGCTTTTGCAATTTCATCTACATAATGAATGTATCTTTCTGTTGTTCGATAAACATCGGGCGGAATATATCCATGATTGAAAATAATGGCAGGAAAACCACCTTCAGGTGGCGTGCCATTTGGAATAGTTAACAGTGCGTAAATTTTTAATCCCTCTGAAAGATAGTAAGCATAATAACGGCGATAATTTAATCCGCGATCTAATTCTCTTTCAATCACAATTTCACTGCCGGGAAAACTTTGATTCCGCAAAGCAATAATGCTCATCGGGTGCGGAACAGGTGTTGCTGTGGGTAACGGTGTGAAAGTTGTTGTTGGCTCTGGAGTAGATGTTAATGTTGGCGTTTCAGATGGTGGTATAGGAGTAGCAGTTGAAATTGGAGTTGCTTGTGGCATACAACCAATTAATAAACTTGTAAGCATGATTAACAATAAAAATTTTTTCATGTTGTCTCCATGTAGAGGCGAGGTTTCCTCGCCCAATTGGGCAGGATGACCCTGCCCCTACAAAATAAAAAAAAGAGGCAGTGATGAACTGCCTCTTAAGTCTAATATCAATTTTTACGCCTTTGCTAAACTCTCTACTTCTCTTAATTTTTCTGTGGCACGGAAGTATTTCAAATATCGAATTGAATTCATATCTTTACCCAGCAACAAATCAGTTGCTTTGATAGCACTACCTAATTTGATTGGGTCAGTGATAGAACAAGTTGCGCCTGCTTGCATCATCAATGCCAAAAACGCAGCATTGACCGAATGCCTATCGGGCAAACCAAATGAAACATTGCTGGCTCCCAAACTCATATTCACACCAAATTCTTTTCTGATTAACTCAATCGTTTTCAATGTAATCGTCCCAGCCACGCTGTTATGACCAACTGTCATCACCAATGGGTCAATGATAATATCTTCAATCGGGATTCCCATTTTTGTAGCGCGTTTGATAATTTTATCTGCCGCGGCTAGCCGACCTTCTGGGGTGGGTGGGATGCCTTCATCTGCAATCGTTAATCCAATAACTGCCGCGCCTCTTTCTTTGACTATCGGCAGGACGCTTGCTAGTTGCTTTTCTTCTCCATTGACAGAGTTGATTAACGGCTTACCACCTTTGATAGCATTCAAACCTGCTTCCAAAATTTTTGGCTCATTTGAATCTATACAAAGTGGAACATCCACAACAGATTGAACTGCTTCCACTACTAATGGAATCACTTCCGCTTCTTCAATTTGTGGATGACCGACATTTACATCTAACACATCTGCACCCCAATCCACTTGACGTTTGGCGAGATGTTTAACAAAATCCATATTTCGCTCAACCAATGCTTGACCCAACTTCTTAATTCCAGTTGGATTAATCTTTTCACCAATGATTACAAAAGGCTTATCAATTCCAATTGTTACTTCTTTTGTGTTTGATTTGAGTATGGTGTGCATTCATTCTCCATGTTTATGTCATTGCGAGACGGTGTTCTTCCGTCGAAGCAATCTCCAAATTATTAGGAGACTGCTTCGCAACAGTTGCTCGCAGTGACATTATTTCTGTAAAAATCTCATTGCAGTTTCTGCCAACACAGCCGTGCCAATTGGCAAAGCGCGTTCATCTAAATCAAATTTCGGATGATGTAATTCATAAATTTCACGCCCTTCAATCATTGTGCCAAGTGTATACATAGCACCTGGGGCATTCTTCAAAAATTCAGGGAAGTCTTCAGCGCCTAAAGATTTATGCATGGGCTGTACTTTATCTTCGCCTAATAAATCTTTGCCAACTTTTTCAATTGTTTCAGCAACAAATTTGTCATTGATTAGTGGCAAGCCACCGAATAAAAATTTCAATTCATAATCGCCGCCAAGTGTTTTCACAATTTCAAACACGCGTGTTATTTCTTCGCGTAATTGTTTTTCGGTTTCTACTGAAGTGAAACGCATCGTACCTTTGATTTCAACTTTGTCTGGAATTACATTTTCAGTAAACCCACCATTGACAGCACCAATACTAATCACAGTCGGTTCAAATGGGTCTAATCTTCTTGAAATAATTGAGTTGATTCCCATAATCACATGCGCTAACAAAACAAATGGGTCATTGGATTTATGCGGATACGCTCCATGCCCGCCTTTGCCTTTAATCGTTGCACCCCATGATGTAACGCCTCCACCACTTGCGCCTTCATTGATTGCTATTGTGCCAACAGGACTTGTCGGGTCAACATGTTGTGCAATCACATAATCTACACCTTCTACTGCACCTTCATCATACATTCGTTGCGCGCCGCTTTTGCCTTCTTCATCGGCTGTTTCTTCACATGGTTGGAACAAAAAGCGAACACGCCCATTTAATTTTTCTTTTGCTAAAATTTTTGCCGCACCCAATGCCATGGCGGTATGTGAGTCATGTCCACAAGCGTGCATTTTATTTTCTATTGTAGATTTATATTCTGTTTCATTTAATTCTTGCAGTGGTAGTGCATCCATATCTGCTCGTATCGCGACAAGTTTTCCGCCTTCGCCTATTTCTGCAACTAAGCCTGTTTTACCAACACCACGCTTAACTTTGTAACCCATCTTTTCCAATTCATCAGCCACGATTCCTGCTGTGCGAAAAACATCAAAACCTGTTTCAGGATGTTGATGAAAATCTCTCCGCCATTCGATTAATTCTTCTGAGATTGCATGTGCTTGTTTTATCATTCGTTTCTCCTTTTATCTCGCTTCATTCTTGACTTATAGTTGGCTACTGTTTACTGATAACTGATTACTCGCTTTTACTTCTTTTTCTTCACTGTTTCTTTTTCTGCCGCCGCCATAATCTTATCTAACTCGGCTTCTTGTTGTGGTTCTAATGGCGGAACAACATGTTCGCGCAAAATTCTTTCGGCTTCATCGGTTGCATAATCTGCCATTTGTTTGCGACTCATTTTATCTTCCCATGTATCCCATGAGTTTCGTTCAGCAAGTTTTGTGAGAGCCATTTCACCAGCTCGTAAATGTTTGAGTGTATGTTTACTGGCTAAATAATTTCTGTTTGTATTCATAACTGTATTGATAACTTCAACTGCTAAATGTTCAGCATCCGCAGATAACCCTTGACGTTGACGATGCACACTTTTTGCTAATTCATTATCTAAAACCATTTGAGCAAACGAACCCATCACACCTGCTTCCATTTCACCAATGCCTGAGAGTTCATCAGCCCCTGCTAAGGCGGGGAGAGAAGCGTTTAATCCTCTTTCGAATGCGTTTTGTGCATCAAGTGTGTGAGCATTGGTAGAAAATCCATACACGTTGACAGCGAATCCGTAATAATGACCAAGTTGAACCGTTGCGGCAGATGAAATGCCAAGTTCAACGCCACCCCAAATTAAACCAGTTCGAGGTTCGAGTAACCCCAAGCGTCCACAATAGACAACTCCGCAACCAGGATTCATTATTTGGGCGAGGACGAGAGGCGCAAGAGACTCAGCACTTTGTTGAACAAGGCTTCCAGTAATTGTCATCGGTGAAGTTGCACCACCAGTGGGTGCGGGAAGATTTGCGTGAATGACCCCAGCATTTGCCATATCCATAATTGCTTGCGCGGCGACATCATGCATAGTTAACGGACTAACTGGCGAAAGTGAAAGTGTAAGTTCATGTGCTTCAATACCAATCACTGCCGCCATCTCAACTGCATATTTAACTTCATGACCAAATTGAATGCCAGGTCCTTGCACGGGCTTGGTGGTGTGTGACAATGTATGCCGGTACATATACAACGCCATCATTTCATTTTCAACATCAGGTGGCGTAAAAAATGGTGTGACGTTATTGCAATTCGGAAGTGCATCTAACACGCGTGTTGCATTAACACAATCTTCATGTGTGGCGGCATGATGTGTACCTGTGCGTGCATCAAACACATCACGCGCGCCACCAAGATTGTGAAAATATAAATTTCCTCCACCAAGTTCATTGATGGTTCCATTACGTCCGCGAATCTTTGGGCGTTTATTTGCTTTGGCAACTGAATCCATAATTAAATTTTCAGGCATACAAACTCGATTGCCATTCATCTTACAACCAGCACTTAATAAAATATCAAGGCTTGGTTGATGAGTCCAAATGATTCCAACTTCACCCATCACTTTCATGGTGGCATCATGCATGGCTTGCACTTCTTCATCAGATAAAAATTTTAAGTAGGGCATGTGTTTTCCTTATTAATTAAATTATCTTGCAATGACCGTAGACGATAGACCGCCGACCGTAAAAACTGTCTACGGTCTTCCGTCCACCGTCAGTATTTTTTCCAAAAACTCAATTCTCTTCACTTCCGAATCAATTATATTTTCCATTTTCAAAAACGAATGTCCTTCATCCTCATATAACAATAACTCAACTTCTTTACCCAACTCAATTAATTTATCTCTTGCATCAATTGAATCAGATGCAGGACAACGTGGGTCATTTCCACCACAAATTAATTGCACAGGTGCGTTCACTTTATCCAAAAAGAAATATGGAGAAAGTTGCATCCATCTTTCTTTGTTTTCTTCAGGGTCGCCCATATTTTCGATATTCCAATGTTGTAAATCTTCACGCGATTCATAATGTGATTTTATCCAATTCATAAACGGCACAACTGCCGAACCACCCGCAAACAAATCTGGATAAAATGTTAAACAGCACATCGTTAAAAATCCACCATGGCTTCGTCCCGTCACAGCGATTTTATTTTTATCTGCCAAATTATTTTCGATTAAATATTTTACACCTGCCGCACAATCATTTGTATCCACACCGCCCATGTCATATCTACTTGCGTTTTGCCATTTCTTTCCATAACCCGTCGAGCCGCGATAATTAGGTTGCAACACCGTCCATCCACGTGCCAGCATTTCGCTCACAAACGGATTCCACATATTCTGAAAATGCCAATTGGGTCCGCCATGAATATTGATAACGGCTTTTTTATTTTTTCCACGAAACAACAAAGCGGGCACATCATCATAAAAAATTTCTTCGGGTTGTGCAAAACTAAAATTATGCTCCGATGATTTTGTTAATTGCGCCGCTTCACCATTTTCTAAATTGATTTTCCACAAATCAGGCGGATGATTAACATCTTCATAAATCAAAATGACTTCATTATTTACGATTTGTGGAAATGAATGCACTCCATCCCCAACCTTAACTTGCTCAATTTTCCCGCCTCTCTTCTTAAATTGAAAATTGGTTTTTGAACCCTCAGCATGAATCCACCCGACAAATTCTCCGCTTCGCGAAACTGTTGGTTGATTATCATCTCCAACTGAATCAGTTAACCAAGTGATTTTTTCGGTCTCAACATCATACAATCCAATATTATGCCATTCCCCATTTTCACAAGAGAATAATAAATGTTTTGAATCCGACGACCATACAGGATGTTGTGCATTTAATTCCTCACTATTTTCACTAACTACTTTCCAATTTCTACTTTCTACTTCAATAACATAAATCGCTCTATCACTCGCCTTTGATTCTGCTTCTACTGCAATACATTTCCCATCTGCTGACCAAACCACATCCCAAATAGGGCGGTGGATGTCTAGTAACAAATTTTTTTCACGCGTTTCAATATTCAAAAGATATAAAGCAAAACTTCCGCTTTCATCGGAAAGAATCGCTAACTGTTTTCCATCAGGTGAAAAATCAAAATTTGGTTGATGCGCGTAGCCAGAATTGGGCGTTAGATTGATGATCGAGTTGTTCTGTAGATTGTGGAGAATAATATGGTATGACTCACTGCCGTCATAATCAACGACATAAGCCAAATGCTTTCTATTAGATGAATGTTTTGGAGAAAATTTAGAACCGTCTAATGTCGTTGCGAGGAGGTGTTCGCCCGACGAAGCAACCTCATCGTTACTTGGAGATTGCTTCGCACTTTGTGCTCGCAATGATAATGCATGTAATTCCCACTTTTCAGTCTTATTCCATGCAAACACAACCTGATTCCCATCAGGTGAAATGCTGAATCTTAAGCCGTTATCCACGTTTGGTATGCGCAGAAGTTGGGCTAAGGTCAACATGGTTTATGCAATCTGAAATTCTTCGAGAGCGGGTAATTCTTCAACGCCTGCTTTTTGAGCAAGGTCAAGCATGAAGGTATGTAACTGAGTCACTTTAGCGGAATCAAGTTCAGGTCTAGTATAAGAAGCGAGCAAGTCATTGACCATTACTTTGGCGCGGGAGAAAGCATCTAGTGAACCAGATTTTTTCCAATCACGCATCGAGTCTCTATCAATCACATTGCTTGGTAAATGTTGTTCTTCACGGAATAATTTCATAGTGATTTTTTGTTTTAAGAAATCGCCACCTTTGAAATTGATTTTGTCATCATAAAAACCTGTTGCTAAAGTTTCAGTATGAAGTTTGACGCCTCCCAACATGCGTTTTGCCATTGCAATGCCTTCTGCATCAATGACAAGTTTTTCGGCACTATGACATGAAAGAAAATCCAACATGCCCGAACCAGAAATCATATTGATGCCGCTCAATGCGCCAATCATGGCAGTCACACCACTTTCAAGACCTGCTTGTGCATCCACAAGTTTTGAATCGGTTGCGCCGAGATATGTATGCGTTGGCATGTTGAGCGATTTTGCAACTTGAGCATAAGAACAATCAAGCATAGCAGTTTCAACTGCACCCATTGGTGTTGCGCCTTTTTTCATATCAAAGATACAAGCCGCGCCACCCCAAACAATCGGTGAACCTGCTTTTGCTAATTGATGAATGGTGATGCCTGCCAAACATTCAGCAGTATGTTGCGTGACAGTTCCAAGCATGGTCACTGGAGCCGCCGCGCCAGATAATGGCACAGAAACAATTTCAGCAGGAATGCCTGCGCGTGCTAATGCAATTAAATTTCCTGATGCAAAGTTGCTCCATATCAATGGTGGAGCTGGGCACACATCAAAAATCGCTCGTGGTTTATTTCTCGCTTGTTCATGTCCGCCCGCCATAATGGCTAGCATGTCAATCATTTCTTGCACAGTTTTATTTGTAAACGCACCTGTGACAATTGGTTTCTTTGAGAACAATAACGCTAAATACAAACGATACGAATCTTGAATCGTTTGTGGCACATCATGGCAAACCACCGCCGTTGATTGTGCATCATATTGTGATAATTGTTCTGCGACTTTAATTAACTTAAGTAGATGTGCAGTTTCAGTTGTATCATGTTCTAGTGTTTCTGGATTCAACATGGCGATTCCAGATGAACCTGGGTCAAAATGAACTGCATCGCCTCCATACTTGACCTTCGGGTTGCCATCTGCATCGTACAAATAAAACTCGCGTGGAGCACTTTCCAACGCCTTGCGGACGATTTGTTCTGGAATTCTGACAACACTTGTTTCTTTATCAACTTGTGCGCCAGCACTGCCAAGTAAATCTCGCGCTTCTTCATTGTTAACCTTCACTCCCGGCTTTAATAACAGTTGATAAGCTTCATCTAAAATTCGTTCAATCAATTCATCATTCAGGAGTAAAAGTTTCGGTTGCATAAAGACCTTTCTTTAAACACTGCGTCTTCGCGCAGCGAACGGCAAAGGACACGAATTACACAGTGATTTATTTTTTTTATTTATAAAACAAAAGACCAATTGACCTTTAATATCAATTAAACCTGTTAGACCATTAGACTAGTAAGACCAATCAGACTATTTATTGATCTGCTTTCCCAACTAACTCTTTCGCCAACTTCACCGCACCGACTGCATCTTCCGAATATCCATCGGCTTTGATTTTGGTAGCCCAATCACGTGTGATTGGAGCACCACCGACCATGACTTTAATTCTTGGGCGTAAACCTTCTTTATCCAATTCTTCAATCACTTCACGTTGACGTACCATTGTGGTTGTCAACAAAGCGCTCATGCCGATAATTTGTGCATCAATTTCAAGTGCTTTGCCAATGATTTTGTCGGCGGGTTGGTCAACACCTAAGTCAGTGACTTCAAATCCAGAAGCACTTAACATCGTGCCGACTAATGTTTTTCCAATTTCGTGAATGTCGCCTTCGACTGTTGCTAGCACAACTTTACCCATCATTTCACGCGCTTCACCAAGTTTTAGTAATTCAGGTTCAAGCACAGCCACTGCGGCTTTCATCGCTTCACCAGCCATGACTAATTCAGGTAAAAATGCTTCTCCTGCACCAAATTGGTCACCGATGTAATTGACACCGACCACAAATCCCTTTGTAATCGTATCAAGTGGGTGCATATTTAATTCAATTGATTTTTTTGCGAGTTCAATCGCAACTTCTGATTCCCCTTCAATAATGCATTGTGCCATTTGTTTGTATAAGGCGTCCAAATCTTCGGTCATAAAATAAATTCTCCTTGATATTAATGGAGTGCGTCGCACCTTACAGGTTCGGATTCTTCTTAAACTGCAAAGTGCGACGCACCCTTTTATTTACTTTTCTTCATCAAATGCAAAACTTGTTTTTCTTGTTCTCGTAATAACTTCGCTGGTACATTCAGATATTTTTCCAGCCATCTACCAGACTCCATCACATGTTCAATGGATACCTTCACTGCTAAATCCGCATCACCTTTTCTCAAAGCATCTAAAATTTCAGTATGCTCATCATGTGTTTGGGTGACACTGCTTTTGACCAATTCAGGCTTTCGATATAACGCTTCATACAACAGCCAATCTGGAAAAGCATTGGAAACAATCGTATAAAGTTGAATCAACAAAGCATTACCAGAGGCTTCTGCAATCAATGCATGAAATTCACGGCTGAGTTGGCGTTCTTGTGGCATTTCACTTAATTCCACATGCCTGTCCATTTCATCCATGACCTTTTTGAGAGCAGTCACTTGCTCAGGCGTAATATTTGTCGCGGCTTCACGCGCAATGATGGCTTCCAGAACGAGGCGCAAGCCATAGGCTTCCACCACTTCTTTTGTATTCATCTCACGCACACGTACACCACGATAGGGGACACGCTCTGCAATTCCTTTCGCAACCAGCAAATCAAACGCCTCGCGGACTGGCGTCATGCTGACTCCCATTTGGGAAGCAATATCTTCCTGCCTGAGCCAATCTCCAGGTGCATATTTGCCGGCAATAATTTGTCTGTGCAAAGCATCGAAAATCTCTTCTTTAAGAGGTTTGTGTGTTTCTAGGATAGTCGCCATAATTGTATATTATATATAATTTATGAGATTTCGGACAGACTGAAATTTGGGGTAAAAAAGTGACAGTCTCCTTAATGGTGACTGTCACTTTTTTATTATTTCTTCTTTGCTTTCTTTACAGGCTTTTTCTTAGTCAATTTTTGTTTCAGATCTTTAATTCTCTTCTCTATTTGTTTCTGATTCTCAAATTCTATTCCACCACCTAATTCAAGATACCTTTCATAGTTATAAATAGCAGAAGAAAAGTCGGCTTTTTTTTCTAATAAATTACCTAAATTACAATATGGTGCTGAAAAATTAGCATTTAGTTCAATTGCCAAAATATAAAGGATTTCAGCTTCTTTATAACGATTTATTTCATGTAGCAATGTGCCTAAATTGAAATGAGAAGTACTGTCGGAAGGGTTTAGTTCAATTGCTTTACGATGCATAGTTTCAGCTTCAGTATAGCGTTCTAAGTCGTTTAGGAAAACACCGAAATTTGAATAAACAGCAGCATCAGAAGAATTAAGCTCAATGGCTTTGCGATATGCTATTTCAGCTTTCTCGTAGTTTTTTTTGACTTTAAATAAATTACCTAGGTTATTATATGCAACATACAAATTGGGATCAAGTTTTATTGCTTCTGTATAGCAGCGCAATGCTTCTTCAAAGTTTTTATTTTCATCAAAAACATAACCACGTTCAAACCATTCTATTGCAGTAAGTTGTTCTTCTCTAACAGGTTCAGCTTCATTGCTGGCAGATTTTTGCTCTTCTGTAATTCGTTCTGTAATTGTAGAAATGGGATGAGTAACAGATTCTAGGGGTCTGCTGAGAAATCTATTACTCCTAAGTTTATTCATAGCATCATCAAAATATTCTGCAGGAATGCTGATGGCGTTGTAATTTCCTAACCCCATTAATTTTCCAGTCAATGCTTTTACGGTTGCTTTACTACCAAAATCAAAGCCTTCTATCATCAACGGAATAATATTTCTCTGGTAATCCATGGCGGTTTCTATTTCACGTCTGAGCCAATCATTCGGTTCATGACATCTTTCCAATGCCGATGGGCTGAGAATTAAAACAAAATGGGCGCGTGAAATTACATTTTCTGTAATCACTTGTGCAAAATCGCCACTCGGAATACTTTTGTAATCAAAGAAAACATCAAAGCCATTGGCGTGCAAGTTTTGATACACTGCTAATGCAGTCCAAAAGTTTGTTCGGCGATAACTGATGAAAACAGTTTTTTCTATCCGCGCCATAGCAAGGTTCCTTGTAGAGATTATACAGGAAAAGTTTTAGACCTAACATGTCTTACCAAAACTTTTTTGGATGATAATTCTTGTCCAAGCATGAGTTTTGATTGACTCAGGTTCTCATGAGACATGTCAGGTCTTTTGATTCGTGTATAATTAAATCATTGGAGTGAATATGTCTGAAATTGACCTTGCACCACTCAAACCCGCAATTGAAAAATATATTCCGATGAGTCGCTCGGGGCTGTTGCCAGCCTTGCATGCGGCTCAACAACTTTATGGCTGGATTTCTGAACCTGTCGCAAATGAAATTGCAAAATCTTTGCGCGTGCCATTGGCTGATGTACATGGCGTGATTGAGTTTTACTCGCTTTTTTATAACGAACCTGTTGGTAAAAAAGTGATTCGCGTTTGCACCGACCCTGCCTGTGGCATTAAAGGCTCAGATGACATCTTACGCAGACTTTATAAACAACATGATGCAGAACCGCATCAACTTAACGCCAAGCTGAATCTAACTATTGAACCGAGTCCATGCCTCGGCATGTGTGAGCTTGCACCTGCTATCTGGACGATGGACGATTACAACAATAAATGGACTGTCAATGAGAATGAAGCAGAACGTCCAGAGTCTTTGGTTTACGGTTCAATAAGAGAATTGACAAAAAATTGTGGCAAAGGTGAAACGACTTATTTAAAAGGATATGGCGAATACAAAGCTTTGCTGAAAGCAAAGTCAATGCCTCAAGATAAAGTCATTGCTGAGGTAAAAGAATCAGGTTTGGTCGGGAGGGGAGGCGCGGCGTTCCCGACAGGAGTCAAATGGGAAGGTGCATTCAAAGCGGAGGCGAATCAAAAATATGTTATCTGCAATGCTGATGAATCTGAACCCGGCACATTCAAAGATAGAATTTTGTTGTTAGATGATCCACATTCAACCATTGAAGGTATGTGTATTGCGGGATATGCGATTGGCGCAAGCAAAGGTTTTATTTATGTGCGTGGAGAATATCCGTACATTGTGCCAGTGTTAGAAAAAGCATTGAGTGAAGCACGCGATGCTGGTTATTTAGGAAAAGATTTTGATATTGAAGTTCGCGTCGGCGCCAGTGCTTATATTTGTGGTGAGGAGACTGCGCTATTTGAATCAATCGAAGGGAAGCGTGGCTTTCCACGTGTCAAGCCGCCTTTCCCAACCACGCATGGTTTGTTTAGCAAGCCGACTGTGATTAATAATGTTGAAACATTATGCAACGTGCCGTTGATAATTTCTAAGGGTGCAAGTGAATACAGAAAAATTGGTACAGAAAAATCACCAGGACCAAAATTATTTTGTGTATCAGGTGATGTGACCAAACCCGGTATTTACGAAGTTCCATTTGGTGTGACGTTGCGTGAGTTGATGGAAATGGCTGGCGGTGTAGCAAATGGAAAAAGTTTGAAATCTGTTTTGTTCGGCGGCGCGGCAGGTGCATTTGCAACATCAGAACATTTGGATGTCAAAATGACATTTGAAGATTTGCGTAGCGTGGGTCTGCCATTGGGTTCAGGTGTTGTCATGGTCTTTGATGAGACTCGTGATATGCGCGATGTCTTGAATCGTTTAGGTCATTTCTTTGCACATGAATCTTGCGGAAAATGTTATCCCTGTCAGATGGGCACACAACGTCAAAAAGAAATTTTGCATCGTATTTCAATTGGGCAAGTAGCAAAAGATGATTTTGCTCGCCTACAAGATGTCGGCTGGACGATGACCGATGCAAGTTTGTGTGGTTTAGGTCAAACAGCAGGCAGTGCAGTTTTGTCCGCGATGAAGATTTGGCCCGAGTTGTTTCAGGTTAAAAGTTAGAAAGTTGGCAGGTTTGAAAGTTTTAACTTTTGAACTTTCAAACTTTCAAACGGAGATGATATGGAAATTAAACTGACAATTGACAACAAAGAAGTAACAGTAGAAGAAGGTAAAACCTTGCTTGAAGTCTCTCGTGAAAATGGTGGGAATGTACCCGTGATTTGTTATCACGATGCGACCACTGCCAATGCTTTGTGTAGAGTCTGCGTCGTAGAAGTTGAAGGGATGCGTGTGCTTCAACCTGCTTGTATTGTCAAAGCGGGTGAAGGCATGAATGTCCATACCAAAAGCGAAAAAGTGATTCGTTCGCGAAAAACGATATTAGAAATGCTTAACTCAACCATGGATTTGTCCGAAGCGGATGAAATTCAACACATGATGCAAGATTATGCTGTAGATGAGAATCGTTTCCCTGATGCTGAACGCCGTGAATCAGAAGTCAAAGACGATAACCCGATGTATGTGCGTGATTATTCAAAATGCTTATTATGCTGGCGTTGTGTGCAAGTCTGCGCGGATGATGCGCAATACACTTACGCGATTAATTTTGAAGGTCGTGGATACGAAACACAAATCGGCACATTTTTTGATAAAGCCATTCCTGAAACTAGTTGCGTGTTGTGTGGTCAATGTGTGGGTGTTTGTCCGACAGGTGCATTGAAGCCGAAACGTCAATTTTTATTGGAGCAAGGCGTTAGTCCGCAAGAAATTAGTGTCATGAATACAGGCAGAAAAAAGAGAAAAGAAAGAAAGTAACCAACCGGAGCGAACTTCGTATAAAGAAACGAGGAAACTCATGATAAAAGAAGATAAAGTTGTTACGACTACTTGTCCATATTGCGGTGTGGGGTGTATGCTGAATTTACACATCAAAGAGAATGTTGTTTATAAAGTCACATCACCGTTTGATGCACCTGCTAATAAAGGCAATTTGTGCGTCAAAGGGCGGTTTGGATATGACTTCATCCACGCCAAAGATAGATTAAGTAAACCATTAATGCGAAAGAACGGTGAACTTGTGCCTGTCTCATGGGATGAAGCCATGAATCATGTCGCTGAACGCCTGCTTGAAATTCGTGACAAGTACGGACCTGATTCAATCGGTTTTTTGGTTTCAGCAAAATGCACCAACGAAGAAAATTATCTACTCCAAAAAATAGCGCGCGGATTAATCGGCACAAATAACGTCGATCACTGCGCGCGGCTCTGACACTCCAGTTCTGTTGCCGGTCTGGCAACTACACTCGGTTCAGGCGCAATGACCAATTCCATTGCCGATATTCATCTAGCAGATGTGTTGATGATTACCGGCAGTAACACCACCGAAGCACATCCTGTCATCAGTTTGGAAATGAAAAAAGCGGTTCGCCAATATGGCGCGAAGTTGATTCTGATTGACCCGCGTGAGATTGAACTGGCAGAATTTGCGACATTACATTTACGTCCGCGTTCAGGGACGGATGTGGCTTTGTATAATGCTATGGCGCACATCATTCTTGAACAAGGTTTAGCAAACGATGAATTTATAAAAACGCGCACCGAAAACTTTGATGCCTTCAAAGAAGCAATCCAAGATTGCACAGCACAATGGGCTGAGGACATCACAGGTATCCCGTCAGAAATAATTGTCGAAGCCGCACAGTTATACAGTCGGGCAAGAAGCGCATCGATCTTTTGGGCAATGGGCATCACACAATCATCACATGGTGTAGATAATGTGCAAGCGTTAGCAAATCTAGCTTTATTAACTGGCAACTTTGGCAGACCCGGCACCGGATTAAATCCATTGCGCGGACAAAATAATGTACAAGGCGCATGTGATGTGGGTGGGCTTCCGAATGTGATTACGGGTTATCAACCTGTGATTGATGAAGCCGTGCGAACAAAATTTGAAAATGCTTGGCAAACTTCCGTAAAAATTCCTGCAAAGCCGGGCTTAACAGTGACTGAGTTAATGGAAGGCATTCATGATGGACGTGTGAAAGCGTTGTATATCATGGGCGAGAACCCCATGCTTTCTGACCCAAATGTGAATCATGTGCGCGAGGCGCTAAACGAAATTGAGTTTTTGGTTTCGCAAGATATTTTCTTAAATGAAACCGCGCAAGTGGCGCATGTGGTTTTGCCCGGCGTAAGTTTTGCTGAAAAAGAAGGCACGTACACAAACACCGAAAGGCGTGTGCAACTTGTGCGCCCGGCTTTACCAATTCGCGGTGATGCAAAACGTGATCTTGATATCATTTGTGATTTGGGCAAACGATTAAGTAAATCAAATGGAAAAACTTTTGCTGATGTAGTTCATCCTGTTTCAGATTGGAATTATGTGGGTGCTTCTGCTGTATGGAATGAAATCGCTTCTTTGACTCCGTCTTTGGCTGGGATGAGTTATCCTCGGCTGAATCCTAACGGACTCCAATGGCCCTGCCCAACAGCCGACCATCCCGGCACACCGATTTTGCATAAAGAAAAATTCACCCGCGGACTTGGCAAATTTACGCCATTAGTTTTCCGTGAACCAGCAGAAAATCCCAATGATGAATATCCGTTTGTATTGAATACCGGACGTGTCTTGCAACACTGGCATGGCGGAACGATGAGTCGCCGCTCTGAAGGATTAGATTGGGTTGTGCCAGAAGGTGAGATTCAAATCAATGATGAAGATGCTATAAAACTTGGCGTTGAAAACGGCGATTTGATTCGTGTCACTTCACGACGCGGAACAGTGACTGGCAAAGCCAGCCCAACCAGTAAACTTCCGCGTGGCATGATTTTTATGACCTTCCATTTCGTGGAAGTGCCAGCCAATGAATTGACCGGCGCGGCGGTTGACCCGATAGCAAAAATCCCCGAATATAAGGTGAGTGCCGTAAAAGTAGAACGAGTATAATACTCAACACGCATATTATGCCCCATGCAATTTAATGCGTGGGGCATTTTTATCAGGAGCCTTTATGGTTGCAAATCTTCAAACCAATACCAATCGTGTAAAAGCAGATAAAGTTGTTTCATCCACTTGCCCGTATTGTGGCGTGGGTTGTACATTGCAATTACACGTCAAAGATGATTTTATTTTCAAAGTCACCTCGCCATTTGATTCACCGGTCAATCAAGGTAATTTATGTGTCAAAGGCAGATTCGGCTATGATTTTATTTATCATCCCAAACGAGTGACAACGCCATTAGCGCGCAGATATTTATTAGAAGGCAAACCCAAACCACAAGGTCGTGAGCAAGTTTTCGCCGTCAGCACTGACGG
>ERZ761602.2800-NODE-2800-length-26270-cov-10.699561_pt1 | contig 26270 bp, 27 predicted proteins | sample MGYA00512165_ERZ761602 | MGnify/ENA primary metagenome ERZ761602 (study PRJEB28899, sample SAMN02445085) | bioreactor sludge metagenome | biome: EBPR sludge; isolation source: Thorneside wastewater treatment plant | place: Australia: Brisbane, Thorneside...
ATTGAAAAGGGCGAGAACATTATCATCCGCAACAACATCATCACCGATGGAGCGAACGGCCTCTTCGCGGCATCATCCGATTCGGCGCAGTCGCGCAATATTCTCGTTGAAGGAAACTACATCTACGGCAACGGTATCGTCGGCAGCATCTTTCAGCACAACAACTACACAGCGGCGATCAACATCACGTTTCAGTTCAACCGTTTCGGCCCGCTGAGAAGCGGTGCGCCGGGCGTGAACCTCAAGGACAGGTCGGCCGGATTGGTCGTTCGCTACAACTGGATCGAGGGCGGCAACCGAAATATCGACATGGTCGAGGGCGAAGATACGGCAGTTATCCGAAATGACCCGGCGTACCGCAAAACGTTCGTCTACGGAAATGTACTGATCAAACAGGACGGCGGCAATAACCAGGTAGTTCACTATGGCGGAGATAACGGAAACCCCGCCACCTACCGAAAAGGTAAGCTTTATTTCTACAACAATACGATCTATTCGCTGCGTGCAGGGACGACCGTATTGATGAGGCTTTCGACAAATGACGAAACTGCCGATGCCCGCAACAACATCATTTTCAATACCGCGGCCGGAACAAGCCTGGCAATGCTCGCCGAGGCCGGACAACTAACGCTTGCGAACAACTGGGCAAAGACCGGTTGGCGAAACTCGCATGAGGGCGGCGGATTTACCGGAAGCGTTTCGGGCGGCCCGACGATGATCACAGGAACGCAGCCCGGTTTCGCCGATACCGCAGCCCAAAATTTTTCGCTCACCGCCGGCTCTGCCGCGATCGACTCCGGCACCTCACTTCATCCGGACACTCTGCCTGACAACGCATTGCTTTCGCAGTACGTAAAGCATCGTTCGATCATTCCGCGGCCGTCCGCAGGCCCGATGGATCTCGGTGCCTTCGAATATTCAGCATTTGCACCGGTACAGATCATCACGGCCGCCGTTGCGGATCCGATCTTTTTGAGGCCCTTCAGCGCGCCCTTGACCGCCTCAGGTGGAACAGGAAGTTTTTCTTGGTCAGTGTCGGCAGGAAGCCTTCCGCCGGGCGTAAGACTCGACCCGGCAACCGGGATCTTGTTCGGGCGCCCGCGGCGAACCGGGACATTTGGCTTTACGGTGACAGTTTCGGATGCAGCACATCCCGGCGAAATTGCGAGCCGCGAGTTCGAAGTGCAAGTTCGACGACATCCATAGATCAATCGAACTGCCGGCGAAATTCCTCGAACATCGCCTTAAATTCCGTGAAGTCCTGTCGGAGTTCGGCGAGTTGCGCTTCAACTTCGGCCAACCGGTCAACGGCGGGCGATGACGAAGCACTGCGGGTCTCGACGAAAGCTGCGGCATCGACCGGGCCGCTGAGCAGGTGAGCATAGCGGGCTTCTTTTTGGCCGGGCTGGCGTTCGAGCTTTACGACCAACGGCTCATCGCGGCGCGCCAAAGCATCGAGCGTTTCTTGCACTTCGCTGATCGCACCGAATTCGTGGAGCCTGTCGGCTCGCCCGCGGATCTCGCCTGCGGTCTGCGGCCCGCGGAGAAGCAGGAGCGTTATCACGGCCACACCTGCCTCGTCGAGTTCAAACACCGAGGGCAGCATATGTTTGTATTTCACCGTTCGGCTCGTGCTGCCATGAAAAAGATAAACAAGGTTCTTGTCCCGCATCGAATCAACAGCGGCAAGCACTTCCGATTCGCTGAGAGCCATCACCGGGTCGCGATTCGACTTCTGATTACAGGCCGCGACCAGCGAATTCAGCGTCAGCGGATAATACTCCGGCGTCGTCAACTGCTTCTCGACCAAACTCCCCAAAACCCTTGCCTCAATTTCATTTATCACTGCCATACTTTACAAAAAAGTGTCCGATTCTCAATTCCTTTCTCCATAAATCATACACCCTTTCTCCAAATCCCCGTGTCCCCGCGTCCCCGCGTCTCCGAGTCTCCGCGTCACCTCTTCTTCTTCTCCTCTTCTCCTCTTCTCCTCATCTCCCCATTGCTTCCGCCGCCACTTTCCCTGAAACTATAGCCATACTCGATGGACGTTTTCATTACGCGAACTGAGGCAGAACTAGCAGAAGCCTTCGAACGGCTGCGGACGGCCGAGGCGCTTGGCTGCGACACCGAGACCTCGGGCCTCAGCCCTTCATCGGGACGGCTCTATTCGGTGCAGTTCTCTGATGGCGAATTCAACGTCCTCGTCCCGCTTAGCGAGGGCGTCGGGCTCGGGCTCGGGCCGCTGGCAGATATTCTGGCCGACGAAGGCATTATCAAGATATTCCACAATGCCCGCTTTGACCTCGACTTTCTCTCCGCCGCCGGGCTTCGGGTTTGCAACGTCTTCGACACGATGATCGCCGAGAAGGTTTTGACCCGCGGTGCGAACCAATCCGCCTCGCTCGCCGAAACGCTTTACCGCTATTTCGCCGTCGATCTGGACAAAACGCAGCGGGCAAAATTTACCCGTAAATGGGACGGCGTCTGGACCGAAGAGCTCGTCGATTACGCCCTCTCGGACGTCGTCCATCTCCCACGACTTAAGGCAGAGCAATCTGAGTGGCTCGAACGGTTGGGGCTATTGCCGCGATACGATGAACTTATCGCGACCCTTATGTTCAACGCTGGGCGAGACCTTGCTCAACATGCCGGCGATGATGTTCGGCGTGATAGATCGTGAAATAAAGCATCTCGCGGATCGTAAGCTTGCCAAGGAGCGGATGTGGAAGTACAAGAATGTCGAGCTTTGCTTCATCAAATTTTTCGACGTTCTTACAGAGAGCCTCCACATGCCCGCGAAGATCATTCAAGAGCTTTTCCTTTTTCTCGAAGGGGATCGCCTCCGGTCTGTACGCGTCGGGAGCAACAACCCCCGGGATCGCCGCCTGATATCGGGCAACCAGTTCGTCATAGCTGACAGATGGATGATCGGCCTTTCCGAACATCGTCTTTAGCACGAACTCGGGCGCACCGGCTCCCTTGTTCAAAGGTGCGAGCGAGCGGCAGAGATGATCTGCCTGCTGGCCGGCCGTCCACTTTACACCGTCAGGCGAGAAGGTGAAATCGGCCTCCGACATCGGCTCGATGAACGCAATGAGCCCAAAGTATGTTCTCTTCAGTTCCTCGATGATCTTTGCTTTATCCATTTCGGTCTTGCGTAACTTACCAACGATGATATGCCGGATGGCCTTCAGTGACGGCGACGAAGACACCGCGGCAGGTATCGCAGACCTTGCCGCCCGCGATCAGCTCGGCCTCAACCGTCGCCCGGTCTTCGGTCGATTCGACGACACGGGCGCGAAGCGAGATCGGCCCATCGACCGGCGTCGGCCGCAGCAGCTTGACGTGAAACTCGGCCGTTACGGTACACGGGGCCGCGTCCTCGCCCCGCTTTTTCATCAGGTGAACGGCCGCCGCCCAGTTGGAATGGCAGTCAAGAAGGGCTCCGATTATGCCGCCGTTCAGCACGCCGGGAAATGCCTGATGGTGCGGCTCGGCGTGCCACTCGGCGACAAGCTCGTCGCCCTCTTCAAAACTCCTGATATGAAGCCCTTTCTCATTCGCCGGGCCGCAGCCAAAGCAGATCCCGCCCGGCGAATATATTTCCTGTACCGATCTTTCGCTGTGCATAGCTCGGCGGAATTTTAGCACAGCGTTGGCCGCGGCCTAAGGAACACATCGTTACGGAAGCGGATCGCCGTCGAGCGCTTTCTCGTCCTTGAGCGGAAACATCAGCGAAGCGACGACCGAGATCGCGATGGTCGTAAGGATGAAACCGAGCGACCATGTGATCGGGAATTTGCCGCCGTAGAGGTCATTGAGCCAGACCATCTTGAGCCCGACGAAGACCAGCACTATCGAAAGTCCATATTTGAGCAAGTGGAACTTACCGACCGCCCCCGCGAGCATGAAATACATTGCCCGCAGGCCGAGGATCGCAAAGATGTTCGAGGTAAAGACGATCATCGGCTCGGCCGTTATCGCAAAGATCGCCGGGACGGAATCGACCGCGAAGATGATGTCCGTCATCTCAAGGAAGAGCAGAGCGATGAACAGCGGTGTCGCTGCCAATCGACCGCGATCCCGGACAAAAAAGTTCTTGCCGTGGATCTTTGATGTTACCGGCATTATCCGCTTGAACAGCTTAATGACGGGGTTCTTCTCCGGATCAATCGGCTTCTCCGGGCCGAACATCATCTTGAGCCCCGTCAGGATCAGGAACGCTCCGAAGAGGTAAATGACCCAGTGGAACTGCATCAGCCACGATCCCATTCCGATAAAGATCGCTCGGAAGACCAAAGCCCCGAGAATACCGTAGAATAGCACTCGGTGCTGATACTTTGGCGGGATCGCAAAGTATGCAAATACCACCACGAAGACAAAAATGTTATCGACCGAGAGCGATTTCTCGACGATATAACCCGTCAGAAACTCCAGCGAGACGGTCCATGCCGCCGCGTCCGGGACGAAACCCGGGATCGCCATCAACCGTTCGTCCTGCGGAAATTTCCAGAGCGTGTAGTGGTATAGAAGATAGTTAAAGACGAGAGCGAGCGTGACCCATACAATGCTCCAGGCCGACGCTTCCTTGAACGAGACCTCGTGCGCCTTTCGGTGAAAAACACCGAGGTCGAGCGCAAGCATCAAAAGAACAAAACCGGTGAATGCAAGATAGAACCACCAGTACTCAGCAAACGGAAATAGACTCATACGTGATCCTCAATAACCAGATTGAATTCACGTCCGCAAAAGAAAAACCTCACGCGGACATCAAACGTGTGACGTCGCGCAAGGTCTTGATACTTTGCCTTCGGGCCGGAGCATCGCTGCTCGTATTGACGACCTGAAGGACCGCTGGAGGGCTATCTACTCCCCTTGCCTAATTGTCAGGTAGAACGATATCGAATCAAGAAATATATGTCAAGATTCGCGTGGCTTGAATTAACGCCGCCGCCTCGTGTAGATTCAATCGACGCCTCACTCGCCTACGGGCGGCCCGCGAAAGCCTATGCTTACAATTCTTGCCGTCGTTTTCATCGCCTGGCTGGTCTTCGGCTATTTCGGCTACGGCCGCTGGATCGCGAACCAGTTTCAGCTCGACGACGATCGCGTAACGCCGGCCAACCGGCTCGAGGACGGGCAGGACTTCGTCCCGATCTCGCCATTTTATCTCTTCGGCCAGCACTTTTCAGCGATCGCCGCCGCCGGACCGATCGCCGGGCCGATCATCGCCGGAATGGCCTTCGGCTGGCTTCCGTGCCTTATCTGGATCGCGTTCGGCGTTGTGCTGATCGGTGCCGTGCACGATTTTTCGGCTCTTACTTCCTCGGTCCGCCACGGTGCGGGGAGCATCGCGGAGATCACCCGCGACAAGCTTGGCGGAGCGGCGGGCCGGGCGATGATGGCATTCATATGGCTCGCCCTTGTTTACGTCATCGTTGCCTTTACGGACATCACTGCCGGTACGTTCGTCTCGGGCGATGAGGCACTTGCCGGTTCGACCGCATTCAACCCCGGCGGAGCCGTTGCATTCGCTTCGGTCGCATATCTTTGCCTATCGATCCTGCTCGGGCTCGTCGAGCGGTTCCTCAAGCCGCCGCTTTGGCTCGCGACCGTCATCTTTGTCCCGGCGACCTTCGGCGTTGCCTATCTCGGGACGATGTTCTCCAATGTCTTCGCCTTCGGCCATCAGACCTGGGGAATGATCATTCTCCTCTATTGCATCGCCGCGTCGCTCGTTCCGGTCTGGGCTTTGCTCCAGCCGCGAGGATATCTTGGCGGCTTCGTGCTTTATTCGGCAATTGCACTCGGCATCATCGGCATCTTTTTCGGCGGTTACACAATTCAGCAGCCGGCATTCAAGTCCTTCGACGTCGGCGGAATGACCGGCCTGCTTTTCCCGTTCCTCTTCGTCACCATCGCCTGCGGAGCCTGCTCTGGCTTCCACGGCCTTGTATGCTCCGGAACGACCTCAAAGCAACTCGATAAGGAATCGCACGCCCGGCCGATCGGTTACGGTGCGATGCTTGCCGAAGGCTTCGTGGCCTTTATGGCTCTTGTCATTGTGATGATCGCCAGCAACGAATTGCTCTACGGGCCGGACGGCAAGGCATTTGCCGCCGGGAAGATCTACGGCAACGGCATCGGCGAATTCCTGACGCTGCTCATCGGAAAAGAAAACCTGCCCTTCGCGATCACGTTCGGGGCGATGGCGTTTTCGACCTTTGTTTTCGATACGCTTGATGTGGGCATGCGGCTCGGGAGATATCTGGTGCAGGAATTGATCGGAGTGCCGGGCCGGCTCGGAGCCGTGATCGGGACGCTCGCCACGGTCGCGCTTCCGTTCTTCCTGATCTTTTATGCAAAACCCGGCTCGTGGGTTGAGTTCTGGACGCTCTTCGGGGCCTCCAATCAGCTGCTTGCGGCACTGACCTTGCTTTCGATCACCGCCTGGCTCTACAAAGCCCGCAAGCGGATCGCCTTCACGCTGCTGCCGATGCTGTTCGTGCTTTCGATAACGCTGTGGGCACTCGCGTCGCTCGTCATCGGGAATTTCCAGGCTTCGAACGGATTCGACATCAAGATGGTCAACGGCGTTGCGTCGCTCGTCCTTATCGGGCTCGCGATCTTTCTTGTGATAACCGCGTTCGTAAAACTCAGAAGCGAGGGCCGTACGCCGCCCGACCTCGAACCCGAGGCCGCATTCTGATATTTCGCCGGCTGCGATTTCGCGTTATAAGGTGATTTGCTCCCGCGCGTTTTGGAGGACGTATGACAACTATCACCGAGATCGCACCCGACATTTTTCGAATCAACACGTACATCCCGGAGGGAAACCTCGGCTTTAGCCAGTTCCTTGTCCGCGACGAGGAACCGCTTCTCTTTCACACAGGAATGCGGGCCTTGTTCCCGTTGGTTCGCGAAGCCGTAGCTTCGCTGATCGATCCGGCAAAGCTTCGCTGGATCGGGTTCAGCCATTTCGAAGCCGATGAATGCGGGTCGCTCAATGAATGGCAGGCAATCGCCCCGCAGGCGACAGCCGTCTGCAGCATGGTCGGGAAAATGGTCAGCGTCGATGATTTCTCGCATGTGAACCCGGCGAAGGGGATGATCGACGGCGAGGAATTCTCTACCGGCTCGCACACGTTCCAGTTCATTTCGACGCCGCACGTACCGCACAACTGGGAGGCGGGGTTACTTTTCGAGACGACGTCCGGCGTACTCTTCGCTTCGGATGTTCTGCACCAGAACGGCGACGTTCCGGCGCTCACCTCGGACAGCGTTATCGACCGCGTCCGGCAGTCGATGCTCGAGATGCAGGCCAGCCCGCTTGCCGACTACCTGCCCTACACGCCTAAGACCGAAGCCACACTTCAACGGGTCGCGGGCCTAAAGCCGCGGACGATCGCCTCGATGCATGGTTCAATTTACTCGGGCGACGGTGAGCAGGCGATACTTGAATATGCGGAGGTCCTGAAAGAGGTCTTCGGTCCGCAGGATTAGCGGCGCTCGACCGGGACCTCGTCGAGCGTTCGGGTTGTGTGCTCGGTAACGCTCGCCGGGCCGTTGAAGTCCTCGAGCGGGTTGGTAGATTTGGGCGGAAGCTGAACCAGACGCTCCGGCTCACTAATCGTAACCGTCTCAATGCGGCCCCGATCAGTGTGGTCCCGATCGATGACTTTCGCAAGCTGCCGGGCGATCAGAAAACAAATGCCGAAAAGGGTAGCAAGATAGACGATGACGAAAGCGAAAAGTGCTCCGGTATCGCGAACCTTGTCCGAAAGGACGGCAACGAAGCCGACGAGCACTCCCAGCCCGACCACGGCAACTGCGATCAGGGCCGACAAAAGCCCGCTGAAGACCGATTTCTCCTCGACCTTATCTTTCTCTTTGCGGAGTTGGGCACCGCAGCCATTGCAGAAATTCAGGCTGTTATCGATCTTCTTCCCGCACCGTTCGCAATACATAGTCTAAGTTTTGAGCGGCCCGATCTTTTCTTCAAGCCAGTTGGTCAGGTCGTCAACTGACTCGATATGCACGGGTTTGCCCGTCCACGCCTTGATCGCAAAAATGATAAGCATTATCGTAGTGACGATGGTAAAGATGATGCTGCCGAGATCGGCGAGATCTGTAGCGTTGCCAACGATCCCGAGTATCGTAATGACTATCAGAATGCCAACGTGAGCGGCCAAACCCTGGGCAGCATGGAACCGAACTTTGCTTTCTTCCTTGGGAATGATCAAAAGCAGGATCAACCCCGCGATCAGGCCTATCTTGAAAGGCAAATACGGCAGGCCAATGAGCCATTTTTCGGGCAGTCCGGTCCGTTCCTCCTTTCGGCTTGAAGCGCGGTTCATCTCAGCGGCCGGGGCCGCGTAGGCGGCTACCGGGGCCGGCCCGCCGTGAAACGAATAGGCGTTGAACTCGGCTTCGTCGAAACGGCGCGTCTCGTCCTCGGTCACGCTCGGCGGTGCGGTAGGGAACTCCGCGGTCTTGTACGGACTTTGCGGCGACGTGTAACCACCGACGTCGGCGGTCGCGGCAGCCTTTGCTTTCTCCGGAAAGTCCGGATCGAGCGGATTTGTGTCGAATTTTTTCGGCATCTTCGCCACTATCTTACGATAATTTTAACGCGTTTGTTCGATCTTTCTACTGTCGCTAAATCAAAAGGCACGGAGAGCCCGAACGCATCCCCGTGCCGATTTTTGGCTACGATCCGGCTTAGCCGATGAACATTTCGTCCTCGACGTAGACCCGATCGATGCGTTTCGGAGCCGGAGCAAAAAGCACCTCGAGCGCTTTTCGCACACCGGCCATGACCGCCGCGATCTCACGTGCCGGCTCTACGATCTTCTCCTGAACGAAATCGGTCGTCGTCGTCACCTGCCGCTGCGTCCGATCGATCGTCTGGCTGACCAGCTCGACCTTATCGCGGGCGACGATCGCCGTTGAGCCGACGAGCTGCTTCAGCTCAGCGACCTCGTCCTTGATCAGTTCGGTCGATTCGGCCAGATATTTTGTGGCCGTCGAAAGGTTTTCCGAAACTTCGGTCAAATGAACGGACATCACCTTGCCCTGATCGCTCATTGCGTTGACCTTTGCGATCAGCGGTTCGACTCGTTCCTCGATCCTGTTCACGGTACCGATCACCTTACGAACGATCAAGGCAATGGCGATCATTGAGAACGCCATCACCACAAAACAGACCGCGATGATGATCGAAGCGACCATCATCCAAAATTGCGGCTCATTTACATTCATAGACGATGCTTAGCTGTTGTCTCCGTCCTTTACCGGATAGCTCGGGCGGCCTTCTGCGATCGCCTTGGCTTCGGTCTTCCGCTTTTCGGCGATGTAGGCCTCTTTGCCCGCCTCGACCGCTGCGGAAAATGGATTTGCCGTGCGTGCCGCTGCCGAACGAGCCTTTTCAGCTACTTCTTCGGCCTTCTCCTGTGCCGTGTGAAGAAACTCGCCCGCTTTTTCGCGCGAGACCTCGTAATATTCCTCGGCCGTTTCCTGGAGATGATGTGCGGCCTCGCGGCCCTTTTCAATTCCCTTGCGGGTCGCATCTGCGATGTCGCCGCGAAGCTCGACTCCCGACTTCGGTGCAAAAAGCAGAGCAATGATCGCCCCGATCCCGCCGCCGATAAGCAAATAGGTCAATTTCGTGCTTACATTCGCATCTTCCCTATCGTATTCGTGTCTCATATGTATCTCCTTATCGCAATGACTGCGATCAATAAAAACCGTCTGATATCAGGGACTTTTAAGTATAACAAAAACAAAAAGTTAGCACAATGAAATTTTTCCCGGCCAGGCGGTATTCGCAGGTATCTGCGGCGGCGGAATGCACCCCGTTTGGCCATTTGATACACTTTTCGTTTCGGTTTTATATGGAACTCGGTTCGATCAGAAATTTTTCGATCATCGCACACATCGACCACGGCAAATCGACCCTGGCCGACCGCATTCTCCAGCTTACGGGCGCGGTCGCCGAGCGCGAGATGGAAGACCAGCTCTTGGACGATATGGACCTTGAGCGCGAGCGCGGCATCACGATCAAGGCACACGCCGTCCGGCTCGACTACAAGGCACGCGACGGAAAGCAATACGTGCTCAACCTGATCGACACGCCCGGCCACGTCGATTTCTCATATGAGGTCTCGCGGTCGCTTTCGGCCTGCGAAGGCGCACTTCTGGTCGTGGACGCCTCGCAAGGCGTAGAGGCTCAAACGCTGGCGAACACCTACCTCGCGATCGAGAACGACCTTGAGCTCGTCCCCGTGCTCAACAAGATCGACCTGCCCTCGGCCGAGCCCGACCGGATCAAAGAGCAGATAGAGAACATCGTCGGGCTTGATGCGAGCGAGGCGGTTCTCACCTCGGCCAAAACAGGCATCGGCGTTGAGGACGTGCTCGAAGCGATAATCGAGAAGATACCGCCGCCGAAGGGCGACCGAAATGCACCGCTCAAGGCCCTCATCTTCGACAGTTGGTACGACAGCTACCGTGGTGTGATCGTCCTTTTCCGCGTGATCGACGGGACGATCAGGAAAGGCACGAAGATCAAATTCTTCAACACGGGCCGCGAATATTTGGTCGAAACGGTCGGCGTAAACCGGCCGAAAGCGACACCGATCGGCGAGCTCGGGCCGGGCGAGGTCGGTTTCATCACCGCTTCGATCAAGACGGTCGCCGACGTGCAGATCGGCGATACGATAACCGAGGCGGCGAAGCCCACGAACGCGCCGTTTCCGGGATTTCAGGAAGTGAAGCCGATGGTCTTTGCCGGGCTTTACCCGACCGATTCTGCACAGTACGAAGACCTTCGCGACGCGATGGACAAGCTTCGGCTGAACGACGCTTCGTTCTTTTACGAGCCTGAATCCTCGACCGCACTCGGCTTCGGCTTCCGCTGCGGCTTTCTTGGCCTGCTCCATATGGAGATCATTCAAGAAAGGCTCGAACGCGAGTTCAACCTCGACCTGATCACAACGGCCCCGGGCGTCCGCTATCGGGTAACGACAACCGACGGCGAGGTCCACGAGATCGACAGCCCCTCGCAAATGCCGGACACCGGGCGGATCGCCAAGATCGAAGAGCCATTTATCGAGGCGACGATCCTGACCAACGATTCGTTTCTCGGCGGCATACTTCCGCTGCTTGATGAAAAACGCGGCGTGCAGAAAAAATTTGAGTACGTTACGAAGGACCGCGTAATGCTCGTTTATGAACTGCCGCTCAATGAGATCGTGCTCGATTTCTACGACCGGCTAAAGAGCGTCTCCCGCGGCTACGCTTCGCTCGACTACCATCTCTCGGGCTATCAGGAATCAAAGCTCGTCAAACTCGACATCCTCGTCTCCGGCGAACCGGTCGATGCGCTTTCGCTCATTCTCCACTCGGAAACAGCGCAGTCAAAGGGCCGGCTGTTGACAGCAAAGATGAAGGAACTCATCCCGCGGCAGCTCTTTGAGGTGCCGATCCAGGCGGCCATCGGCAACAAGGTCATCGCCCGCGAGACCGTCAAAGCAATGGGCAAGAACGTCATCGCCAAATGCTACGGCGGCGACATCTCGCGCAAACGCAAGCTCCTTGAAAAACAGAAAGAGGGCAAACGCCGGATGAAGAAGGTCGGCCGAGTAGAGATCCCGCAAGAGGCCTTCCTTGCAGTTCTGAAGGTAAACGAAAGCTAGGCCTCGGGGTCCCATTCTGTTCCGGGGATGCGGCCGAGGAGTTGGAGGCTCTTGCCCTTGCCTAGGTAGAACGCGCGGATGAGCCAGCCGAGGCCATCGCCGGAACGTTTGGCCCATTGCTGGTCGTAGAAGTGGTACTCGTCGTTCGCCGCCCGCACCTCGCCTTTGCCGTAGGCTTTCTCGGCCCAGCTTTTGAGGTCAAAGCCATCCTGGAATTCGATATACATCGAATAAACCACGCCTTCGGCCGGGATCGCCGCGACCCGAGGCCGCTTTACGGTCGCCTCGTATTCGCCGCCGCGTTCACCTTTCTTTTTGACCGTTTCTTCCGTATGCATCGCGTCGAGCTGTTCGGCCGTCAGCCCGTGTACCCGCACGCGGAGGCCGGTTACCCTGCCTTTGGCAAACGGAATGTTCAACTCGAGGTAGCTGAAGCGATAATCCGACTCGGCCTTTGAGATGTCGATCTGCTTTACAAAGTCCCGAAGCGGCATGCCCAGATAAACCTTTCCGAGGTCCGCCGGGATGAACGCCTTCTGGGCCGAATGGGAATATGCCGGCTTTGTTTGGGCACCGACGAGAGTGACCGCACCGGCCATTAAAAACAGAACTGCAATTGTGAGGATCAGTGTTTTCTTCTTCATTGAGCGATCTTGGGGAAAGCGTGAGTTTTCAAAATATTACCCCAAGACCGCCCATTCGCAGAAATTGCCCGACGACTACTCTTCCTCACGCCGATAGCACGTCTCGCCTTTCGCATCGGCAAGGCAAAGCTGCTCGTTGCCATATTCGTCCTCGCTGATGCGAAACTCGTAAGACTGTTTGACCGGCGTCTTCGTCTGCTGCCGGTTGCCGCTGGCGGCGCAGGAGTTCGTGCTCTTCCAGAGGTCTTTTGCCGGTGAAAGATCGATCCGGCCTTCGGTCACCGTGTACCGCCCGGTGATCTGGTTAAAGAGCGTCGTTGTACAGTTGTACATCGTCGTCTCCATATAGCCGATGAACTCGTAGGTTCCGTTGTGGTTGAATTTGTAGGTAAAGAGGCTGCCGCGGCCGGGCTTGGTCGAACCCGTGACCCGATCCTTGTATTGGATCGCACCGACGCTGCCGTTCTTCCAATAACCCGTCACGGCCGACCTCTGCCCAAACGCTGATTGAACCACAACCAAAACCGCCGTAAACACCAAAACACGAATGAAAATTGACATCATGAATGCACTCCTCGCAAATAAGTTCGGACGCTTTTCGATCGTCCTGTCTTTTCAACGCGAAAACCATCCCTGTTTCTGATCACCTCGATCGGCTCATTCGCCTTATCGCGGAACCTGTGCTTAAATACCGTTCCTAAACCATTCCCGGAAAAGGAGAAATCGCGATGAGTTCAGATCAGGGAAAGAGCTTTCTCTCAAGCGTTGACCATTATTTTGACAAGGCGGCGTCGCTGACCAAGCATCCGAGGGGCTTGCTTGAGCAGATCCGCGTTTGCAACAGCGTCTATTCCTTTCAGTTCCCGATCCGCACGGAAGAGGGCTATAAGGTGATCCAGGCGTGGCGGGCACAGCACAGCCACCATAAGCTGCCGGTCAAGGGCGGTATTCGCTATTCGGCCGATGCGAATGAGGAGGAGGTCGTGGCACTCGCGACGCTGATGACATATAAATGTGCCATCGTCGATGTTCCCTTCGGCGGTGCGAAAGGTGCGGTCAAGATCAACGCAAAGGATTTTGACGCCGACCAACTCCAGAGGATCACCCGCCGCTACACGGCCGAGCTGATCAAAAAGAACTTCATCGGCCCAGCGCTCGACGTTCCGGCGCCCGACTACGGCACCGGTGCCCGCGAGATGGCCTGGATCGCCGATACCTACCTCGCATTTCATCCCGAGCAGATCGACGCGCTCGGCTGCGTTACGGGCAAATCCGTAGGGCAGGGCGGCATCCGCGGCCGCACGGAGGCGACCGGACTCGGCGTCTATTACGGCACGCGGGAGATCTGTGAAAGCTCGGAGGAGATGCAGAAGCTCGGGCTCGAGCGCGGGCTTGAGGGCAAGAGCTTCGTCGTCCAAGGGCTCGGAAATGTCGGCTACCACGCGGCAAAGTTCTTTACAGAGGGCGGAGCAAAGTTGGTCGGCGTCGCCGAGTATGAAGGCGCCATACACAAGCCGGACGGCATCGACCTTGCCGCATTGATGGCTCACCGCAAGGAGACGGGCTCGATCCTCGGCTTTGCAGGTGCGACCGATCTGCCGACCCGCGAGGCCGGCCTTGAGATCGAGTGCGACATCCTGATCCCGGCCGCTCTAGAGAACCAGATCACCTCGGCGAACGCAGGCAATATCAATGCGAAGATGATCGTCGAGGCTGCGAACGGGCCGGTCACGTCCGATGCCGAGCCGATCCTTCACCAGAAGGGCATCCTCGTCGTCCCGGATGTTTACATAAATGCGGGCGGTGTTACGGTCTCGTACTTCGAGTGGCTGAAAAATCTTTCGCGGGTGCGTTTTGGGCGGATCGAAAAACGGTTCGAGCAGGCAGCATATGACCGAATACTTTCGCTGGTCGAGAAAGAGACCGGCCGGCCGCTGAGTGCCGAGGAGCGGAGCATGGCCGCCCGAGGGGCCGACGAGACAGACTTGGTCTATTCGGGGCTCGAAGAAACGATGATCTCGGCCTATCATCAGCTCCGCGAAACCGCGGCCAGATATGAGATAACCGACCTTCGGACGGCCGCCTTCGTAAACGCGATCGATAAGGTCGCGGTCAGCTATATGGAACTCGGGATCTTCCCGTAAAGGCTCTAAGCGGCGGTCGCCGCGATCAATGCCGCGACCTTCGCCTCAACCTCATCACGGATCTCGTCGAGATGGTCGGCTGTATCCGCTTCGAACCTCAAAACAAGCATCGGCTGAGTGTTTGACGCACGGACAAGCCCCCAACCGTGTTCGAATACGATGCGGGCACCGTCAATTGTAATTACTTCGTGTGTACGAGCGAACGCGTCGGAGACCCTTTCGACGACCTTGAACTTCGTTTCGTCCGGGCAATCGACCCGAAGTTCGGGCGTTGAGTGCGTTTCGGGCAAGTCGGCCAGCAAACTCGAGAACGGCTCCGATGATTTCGAGAGTATCTCGAGCACCCGCGCTCCGGCATAAGTTGCGTCATCAAAGCCAAAATAGCGGTCGGCAAAGAAGATATGACCGCTCATCTCTCCGGCCAGGGCGGCTTCCGTCTCCTTCATCTTTGCCTTGATAAGCGAATGGCCGGCTTTCCACATTATTTTCCGGCCGCCGTGTTTTTCGATGTCGTCGTAGAGCCTTTGTGAGCACTTCACCTCGCCGATGATCGTCGCACCGGGCCGTTCGCGAAGCACCGCCCGCGCAAATAGCACCATAAGCTCGTCGCCCCAGATTATCCGTCCCTTTTCGTCCACCACGCCGATGCGGTCGCCGTCGCCGTCAAAGGCGATACCGAGATCGGCTTCAAATTCCGTAACGGCTTGGATAAGGTGCTCCAGGTTTTCCTCGACGGTCGGGTCAGGGTGATGGTTCGGGAACGTTGAATCCGGCTTCGTGAAAAGCTCGATCAGATCGACACCGAGCACCTGATATACCGGAACCGCCGTAACACCGCCCATACCGTTTCCGGCATCGACGACGACCTTGAGTTTCCGTTCGCCCATCTTTACGTTCGAGACAACATCAAGGCAATAGGCATTGAGCACATTCCGATGCTCTATTGTTCCCGAGCCTTGGGCAAATTCGGCCGCAAGCGCAATATCGCGGATCTCGCGGATCTGCTCGCCGAAGAGCGTTCCCTTGCCAAGACAGATCTTGAAGCCATTGTGGTCCGCCGGGTTGTGCGAGCCCGTGATCATCACGCCGCCGTCAACGTCCGCCGTGTAAACAGTGTGGTAAAGCACGGGTGTCGGCACCATTCCGATGCTTACGACATCGCAGCCCGAGGCGTTCAACTCGCGGTGCATTATCTCCGCAAAAATGGGCGAGCTCTCGCGTGCGTCGTAGCCGACGGCGATCCGCTTCGCCCCGTTTGCGGCAAAAAATGTTCCGAGTGCCCGTGAGATGGTCGCGACGGTCGCCTCATTAAGCTGCGGGCCGACCCGGCCGCGGATGTCGTATTCACGAAAGATGTTTAGGTCCATTGCTCTTGAAATATAAACGCGGACTTCCCGTCCGCTTCCAATCTAATACTAGATGAAATGCCCTGCCGACTCGTGTTTTGCTATACTGAAGTTTACCTAAGGGCAACAAATACGTCACCTACGGCATCATCATATCTTGAGATTTGAGACTGTAATTATGAAAAGGTTCGCGATCTCCTTTTTTGCGTTTCCGCTATTCGCTGTGTTTCTGGCCGCAACAGCCCTGGCTCAGAACCCTTCGCCGACCCCGCCGCCCGATGACCCGGACGCGGTAAAGGTCTTTGAGGTCCGGCTGCCGGTAACGGTCACGCGGAAGAAGAACGAGTTGGTTTCCGGCCTGACCAAAGGCGACTTTATCGTGATCGAGGACGGCGTCGAGCAGGAAGTGACATTCTTTAGCGACGAGCGGACAAACCCGCCGGTCTTCGTCGGCGTGTTGATGGACACCTCGCCATCGACCGCAGGTAAGCTTGGCTTCTCGAAGGAAGCGGCAAAGAATTTTCTCTACACGGTCACACGGCTCCGCAAGGATCAGGCGGCGTTCATGACCTTTGACAACGAGATAACGCTGCATCAGGACTTCACCGACAAGCTCGACCTGCTTGACCGCTCGGTCGAAAAGATCAAGAAGACGGGCTCACAGACGGCGATGTACGACGCCATTTGGGAATTCTCCGATCAGAAACTCCGCAATGCCCCGGGTCGCCGCGTGATCGTCATTATTTCCGATGGCGACGACACCTTTAGCCGGGCCGTGCTGGCCGATGCGATCGACATTGCCCAGCGAACCGAAACGACCATCTTTGCCATCTCTACAAAGGCAGGATTTCTCGGAACGGTGCCTGGCGTTGAGGCCGGGCAGGTAAAGGACGCAGGCGACAAGAACCTCGTCGAGCTCTGCGAGAAAACAGGCGGGCAAGCATTTTTCACGGGAAATATGCTGGAGCTCGAACGGGCCTTCAAGCGTATCTCGGAAGAACTTCGCGGGCAGTACATCCTGACCTACCGCCCGGCGAACCAGAATTATGACGGACGCGAACGCCGGATCGAAGTTCGCTTCCGCGACCGGGAGAAGGCAAAGGACTACAAGATTCGCACGAAATCGAGCTATCGTGCCGTCCGCGACAATTTAAGGTAATTTGCGATGAGTTTTAGTTCATTCAAAGTGTTTCGATCGTCCCTTTTCCTCGGCATGATGTTCATGCTGTTTGCGGGGAGCGTTTTCACCGGGCAGACGTTGGCACAGGCAACGCCCTCGCCGACCCCGCCACCGATCGAGGACGAGGATGAACCGCTCCGCATCAACGTCGAGACGGTCAATGTGCTCTTCACGGCTCAGGACCGCAGCCGCCGGCTTGTGCTTACGCTTCGGCCGGAAGATATTCAGATATTTGAGAATGGCCAATTGCAGGACATCGCCGGCTTTTCAAAGCAGATCGATCTTCCGCTCAGCCTTGCCATTTTGATCGACGTCAGCATCTCGCAGGAGCGGACGCTCCCTGAACTGAAACTTGCCGCTACGTCGTTTCTTGATTCGGTGATCCGTCCGGTAAAGGATGAGGTAGCCGTGATCAGCTTCACCGGCGAATCGACGCTCGAGCAAGGAATGACGAGCAATATGACCCGAGTTCGAAGGGCCATCGAGAATATTCGTTTTACGCCGCCGGCGGGCTATATCGGCGGCCGCGTTGCGGCTCGAATTCCCGGCACGCCACCTATCTCCGGCCGTAACCAACAAGTTCAGGGTTCGACGGCTATTTGGGATGCAGTTTGGGTCACTTCCGAGGAGATCCTTGGCCCGGCACCGGAGCGAACGCGGCGGGCGATCATCCTCCTCTCGGATGGCGTGAACACATTCGGGCAGAAAAAGCTTGATGATGCCGTTCAGGCCGCCCAGCGTTCGGAAGCGGTGATCTATTCGATCGGCATCGGCGATAATTTCTACGACGGCGTGGATAAGGGTTCGCTCCGCCGTGTTTCCGAGCGGACCGGCGGCCGTGCTTATTTTCCGCGTGATGAACAGGAACTTCGCGAGGCCTTTGCACAGATCCAGGAAGAGATGCGGTCGCAGTATCTCGTCGCATACGAACCCACGGACACTCGGCTGGACGGCTCGTACCGCACTATCGAGGTGAAGGTCGTAAACCCCGAGCTTCAGAAGCAGAAGGTCGAACTGACCCACCGAAAGGGCTACTTTGCAAAGAAAGAAAAGCAGTAGTCGCTTACATAGCTAAAAAGAGCCTCGTGTCGTCCATCAAGGTGACACGAGGCTTTTGGTTCTAAGCGATGTTAGCCCGATCAATCTTTCCAGCCCCACGGAGCCGGCGGTGCGGCTATCGGTCTTGTCAGGTCAAACTTAACGCTAAAGAGTCGGTCCGAGCCCATCCGGCGAAGGTTGTAGGTGAAATATTCGCCCGGGACGAGATCGATCCACCAAACGTTCGTCGCGGCCGCGGCGATTACCTTAACGGTCTCTTCGTCGGCCGGAAACATCTGGCGTGTCGGCATACCAACGCTCGTTGTCCAGCCGCCGTACATCGTTACCTCATCGGGCTTTCCGTCCTTGTGGCGATGGTCGTGTTTGAGCAAAATCCTACCTTTGCTCCGGGTCAGCACCCACGTTCGCGAAAGGTCGTCGCCGACGATGAACGGAATACGAATGCGATCCTTTTGGCACGAGCGGACGTGCATCACCATCGCTTTATCCTTAAAACGCTCGTCGCCGGTGGTATCGGCAATTACGGTCCCGGCAAATGCCTTGCCGCAGAGTTGTTCGAGGTTTTTCCAAAACGTCTCGTTCGGCTGCGGCGTTTGAGCCGATGCCGAACCTGCGGCGATCACGACGGCAATGAATGCGGTAATGAGTATTTTCATCGTCTTTCCTTTCTCAAATGCGAGGAGAGCTGTCGGGGCCTTAATAATCGAGCAACTCGACCTTCGTGACCTTTCCGTCCTTGATGCGGATCAGCCAGATCACGGTGTATTCGCTCTCGTCCAGATTGCGAAAGACCGCTTTTTTCGTGATGGCGTTAGCGAGGCCCGGGATCGAATTTGAATGGCCTGCGATGACGACACGCTTTGTCTTTCCCGCCAGAACCTTTTCGATCAGCTCGTTCGGTTTCCGCGGGTCATAAAGCTCGACCTGCTTTCCTCGTTTTGCGGCGAGCGGCGAGACAGTGTCGCGGGTCCGCTTGTAGTCGGTCGAATAAAATGCGCCCGGACGATATTTCCCGATCACGCGGGCAAACCGCTGAGCACGCTCAAGGCCGGCAGCATTAAGCGGCGGATCGTTCGGGTCGGCGTTCTCCGAAATGTCTTTTTCCGCGTGGCGGACCAGGATAATGAGCTTGCTTTGTGCCGGCACGGCGTCGGCCGCGGCGGCAACTAGGATCGCCGCCGCTACGAATAGAATTATTGCTTTCATGATTAGAAAGGGCCGGACGGCCATTCGACACCGTCCGGCCCTTGGAATGATTACCCACCGCGACTAATGTGTCAACACAAGAACAATATCGCTGATCTCCTCGGTGACATCGACAAGTAGGGACTGCGGGCTAAATCCCTTGCGGCGTGCCGTTAGCAGATGCGTCCCGATCTGTACACCTTCGAAACGGAAATAGCCGAACGGATTCGTCATCACAACACGTGTCTCGCCGGTCTTGATGTCGACTAGTTCGACATTCGTCATTCCGGCCGAACGCATATCATCGTAAACGACACGGCCAATAACATCGACAGGCGAAGAACTTGGCCCGAGCGTTGTTATCGTGACCGTACCGGTGTTTGAGGTCGCCCCGGCAGCGTCCTTTACGGTGTAGGTGATCGAGAATGAGGTAGTAAAACCGACTCCGGGTGTAAAGGTCAAAACTCCGCCGGCAACGACGAAATCTCCCTCCGGCACCGAAAGCGTCGATTCTTCGGCAGAGGACGTAATCGTGAGATCGACTCGGTCGTTATTGATGGCTGAAGTTCCCGCGATATCGTTCGTAAGTATGTTTATCGAAACGGGCGTCATTCCGGACGCAAAGAGAATGTCGTCAACGGCGGTCGGCGGTGTTGAGCCCGGGATCACGGCATTGCATTGGCTCGATGCCACGGCCTGGCCGGAACCGATGGTCGAACGCGATGCATTCGAAACCTGTATATTGTCAAGGATAACGCGGGAGTTGCCGCCGCTGCCGGTCGCGACAAATCGAAAGCGGAAGACGCCTGTGACGTTCAAAGCAATGCTCGCGTTCTGAACTGCCGCATTCGAATAATCGAAGCTGTAGATCTCGGTAGGGTTGTTAAGCGAGTTCGCGGTGTTATCGGCGGCACTGTAAAGTTCTACCCTCAGGTTCCGAGTACCATTCGCCGCACTCAGCCGATGGTCGAACGAGAGTACCGAGGCGGCTCCAACAGCTATGAATGGAAGCTGATAGATAGCCGGATTCGCCGGGTTGCTCAGTTGCGAACTCCGCGCCGAAATGTTCGTTATTGCATTGGTCGTGGAGGTCGAAAACGACGCCGATGCGTAGCAGTCGTTTGTACGGAGGGGTACCGAAGCGTCCTCGAAATCCTGGATCACCTGAGCCGATGCCGAAATGGTAAGGAAGCAAAATAGTAAGGCCGTTAAGATCTTCATGGTAATGAGGAAGGGTGGGACACGAACGGAAGGCTCACCGTTCGAGCATATGACGACAAAAACACCATCGGAACAATATCCGAAAGCCTTTGGCGAGTATGGTTAAAAGTGGGATGTTCCGTGGAGAGGCCGTAGGAAACCTACTTGAAAAGTATATCAAACCTGAAAAACTTCGGTCAACGAACTTTCACCCAGCAACAAAAACGGACGCCCGAAGACGTCCGTTCGCTTTTGAACTTGGTGGAGTCGAGGGGGATCGAACCCCTGACCTCATGAATGCCATTCATGCGCTCTCCCAGCTGAGCTACGACCCCGGTTTCCGCCCCGAAGGGCAAATTCTGAATCTACCGAAATTGCCGCGACCCGTCAAGGGCTCTTGGTGGGTGAAGAGTGGTTAGGGACGAGTGGCGTGGCAAAGTAACCTCACTACTCACTACTCACTACTCACTATTCACTATTCACTATTCACTATCCACCATTCACCATCTACAATCACCGTCCCTTGAACTCCGGCTTTCGTTTCTCCAAAAACGCCGAGACGCCTTCCTGCTTATCCTCGGTCGAAAAGACTATCGCAAAAAGGTCGACCTCACGCCGTAGGCCCTCATCGAGGTTCGACCGCGAGGCGAACTTCACCGCCTCTTTGCAAAGCTGCAGTGCGATCGGGGCTTTCGATGCGATCTTTTCGGCAAGTTCCATCGTTTTTGTCTCGAGCTCCGCAAGCGGAAAGACGTGATTGACCAGCCCGAAGCGATGTGCGGTTTCGGCATCGATCATATCGCCCGAGAGGATCATCTCCATCGCCCTGCCTTCGCCGATCAGGCGCGTAAGCCGCTGCGTTCCGCCGCCGCCGGGCATAATGCCGAGATTGATCTCCGGCTGCGAGAACTTCGCATTCTCGCTCGCGACGCGTAGGTCGCAGGCGAGTGCAAGTTCATTTCCGCCGCCTAGGCAAAAGCCGTTGATCATCGCGATGACCGGCTTCGGGAAAAGATCGATCTGATTAAAGAGCGTCCGCTCGTAGAAGACCGCCCGCTGCGTCACCGGAGTTTTGCCCTCAAATTCGCTAATGTCCGCACCGGCGATGAATGCCTTTTCGCCCGCACCGGTTATCACGACCACCCGAACGTTATCGTCGCGGCGAAATTCATCAAGAGCGGCGATTCCCTCGGCGTGGACCTCGCTCGATAGCGAGTTCAGCTTCTCCGGCCGGTTTATGGTGAGCACAGCAACGTGCCCGCGGTGCTCTATGCTTATCGAATTATAGTTGCTCATAAAATACTATCGACAGGCGATTTCCGGCCTGCCGATCCTGGAATTGGATTTTCGTGCGGTCCCTATTCGGTTATGCCTTCGGCGATGTTGTCATCGGCGATCCAGGCGACAAAAAGCCGCAGCCAGCTCTCCTGGTGCTCGACGATCGTAACGCCGACGCGGTGCGAGCCGTAGCTCGCCGGAGTCACGCGGACGACCTTTGCCTTGACCTCGACCGGGACTCCGTCCGGCCGGTGCGACCGCAAATAAAGGCTGTCGCCGATCTGGATCTCTTGATTTAGCTGAAAGAGAGCGCCGAGCGTTGAGATATCGTCGGTTTCGGTCGGCTCGCTCCAGGCGGCTCCGTCCTCGGTCCTTCCGGAAACGACCACCGGCAGGCGAAGCGCCATCCGAAGGGCAAATCGCCTTTCTTCAAACTTGGGCTGGCTCGTTGTAACCATGTGACAAAGGAAAACAGGAACGGAAGCATCTGGCCCGAGCTTACTGCCCCCGGACGGAATAGAACCCGAAAATTCGGGAATCACTATAGGTACGGAGCGGCCCTTACGTTCGACTAACCAAATACTCGATAGTTATACTATAAAGGTCGAACCTATATCAAATAATTATTGAACTTAGGCCGACGCTTAAAACAAATGGAACCAAACAGGATTCAGAAGAAGGTCGTCATTCTCGGCTCGGGCCCGGCGGGCCTGACGGCGGCGATCTACGCCTCGCGTGCCCAGCTTGAACCGCTCGTTATCGATGGTCCTCAGCCCGGCGGCCAATTGACCATAACCACGGACGTCGAGAACTATCCCGGATTTTCCGAAGGGATAATGGGCCCGGCACTGATGGACGAGTTTCGCAAACAAGCCGAGCGGTTCGGGACCGAGATCATCAATGTCTGGATCGACCGTGTCGATCTCTCGAATCGGCCCTTCACGCTTTTCGGCAAATCAAGCCAGGACGCCGAGGAGATCACCACGATCATCGAGGCCGAGACGCTTATCATCTCGACCGGAGCCTCGGCCAAGTGGCTCGGCATTCCCGGAGAAGACCCGGTTCCGAACGGCTTTGGCGGCAACGGCGTCTCGGCCTGCGCGACCTGCGACGGTTTCTTCTTTCGTGGCAAGCCTATCGTGGTCGTCGGCGGAGGCGATACGGCGATGGAAGAGGCCCTTTTCCTGACCAAGTTCGCTTCGGAAGTGACGGTCATTCACCGCCGCGATGAGTTCCGAGCATCGAAGATCATGGCCGACCGCGTGCTCAACCACGAGAAGATCAAGGTGCTCTGGAACACTGAGGTAAAGGAGATACACGGCAAGAAGGAAACCGGTGTCGAGAAGATCACGCTCTTTAACAGCGAGACCAACGCAACATACGACTATGAGACGCAGGGCGTTTTCATCGCCATCGGCCACAAGCCGAATACTGATCTGTTCAAGGGCGTGCTCGAGATGGACGAGACAGGTTATCTCAGGACCGAAGGCAGAACGATGAAAACAAATATCCCGGGCGTGTTTGCATGCGGCGACGCCCAGGATTCTTACTATCGGCAGGCGATAACCGCTGCCGGTACGGGTTGCATGGCCGCGATCGATGCCGAACGTTTTCTAGCCGAGCACGAAAGCGAGGCCGGTGCGGCCGCGAGCTAAACTTAAAAATACTACGACCTGTTCAACACGCCGCCGCGGATGGTTTCGACGCCCTGCGGCGTTTTTTCTACCCGTCCGGGGTTAAAGCCCATCGATTCGGCCTTTCGTAGGATCTGCTGATACGTCGCGTCGTCCATTTCGGGCTCGCGAGCCAGGATCCAGAAATAATCTCTGTTCGGCTCGCCGATCACGGCATAGGAATAATCCGGTGCGAGGTCGATCACCCAGTAATTGGCCCAAACGAACGGCAGGAACGAAATGAAACCCGGTGCAAAACGCACCTTGAGCTTAGAGTTCGTTTGCTTATCGGCGATCTTCGCCTCGCCCTTTGCGGCCTCCATCGTACCGTCCTTTTTCAGGCATTCATTGAGCACCTCAAGCCGGCCATTCTGCTTTCGCGAATATGTCGCGGTCGTGTTGCCGACGCATTGCTTTTGAAACTTGTTCGGGTACTTGGCGATCTCGTACCACTTACCGAGGTATCGGTCGAGTTCGACCTTCGGTACCGCCTCAAGCTTTGGCTGGCTTCCCTGTGCAAATGCACCGCCCGCGATTACAAAGACAAAAAGAAACCCAAGAAATAATTGCTTCATCATATTCTCCCCGAAAGGCGTTCAGACTGGGCAAAACGCTTTTCACCCAGCGATTTCGAAGTTAGAATGTTAACAGATGCGGTTCGGTTGTAAAGATTTCTAAACCCGGCCGCAACACGATAAGAATTAAACTTTATAGAGTTTCGATTTTATTGTTATGCCGATCTATGAATACCGCTGTCGCGAGTGCGGGCAGCATATTGAAAAAAGACAAAAGGTCTCCGACGAACCGCTGAAGATATGCGAGGAATGCGGCGGCTCGCTTGAAAAGCAATGGTCGCTCTCGGGCTTCCAGTTCAAAGGGGCCGGCTGGTACATAACCGATTATTCGAAGAAGCAAGGCGGCTCAGAAAAAACCTCCGGCGAGAAAAGTTCCAGTTCGGAATCAACCTCCGGGGCCGAACCTGCATCAAAAGCGAAAAGCGAAAAGCGAAAGTGCGGCCACGTCCGGCCCATCAAAGGATTGACCCGATGAGATCTGCCAAAAAAGCCCTGCTCATTACGGCCCTCGCAGCATTGCTTGCGGGAATGGCCGTGGCGCAATCGCGGCACAGTTCACGCGGCGGGGACCTTGAAGGCGTGATCGTCAACGTGACGGCCTGGCGGACGGACGATAAGAAAGAGCCGTTGACGGCCGAGAGCTTCTTTCTCTATGAGAACGGGGTCGAGCAACGCATCCGCAACTTCAGCTTTGACCCCTCGCCGGCAAGGATCGTCCTCCTCGTCGATAACTCGCAAACGGTCCCGGCCGACGTGGAAAGGCTGCAAAAGGCCGTGATGGAATTCGCCTACGAGATCTTCGACGGCGACCAGCTTTTCGTCGTCGCGTATGACGAAAAGCCTGAGATCATTCAGGAATGGACGGACAGTGCCGAAAAGCTTGAGGCCTCGCTCAAGTCGTTCCGCAAACAGGGCAACCCAAATCTCTTTGACGCGATGAGCGCGACGGTCCGCGAGGTCCTGCTCCCGCTGATGCCCGGCTCGCGAAAAACGGTCGTTGTCGTCGTCGGCGATGGGCTTGACCGCGGCAGCAAAGTCTCGTTCGAAGAGATGTTCGCCGAGGTGCAGTCGCAGAACATTACCGTTTATGCACTACAGGTTCCTGACCGAACCGGTGGAGCCTATCGCGGCGGAAAGCCGAAGGCCGGTGCCGTTATAACGCAGTTGACGGAAGGAACCGGCGGGCTCGCGTTCCCGCTTGATGAAGCCCAGCAGGCCGCGAAATTCATCTGCGACGAGCTCAGAAAGAACCGCTATCTTCTGTCATACATCCCCGTAAATACGACCTCATTCGATAACCGCCGGTTGCTTGTTCTTGCCAATGAGGGTATCGCGATCCGTGCCAAGAACGCCCAACCGCCGACCCTCAAATAGTTCAAGTCCATCGGCCGGTTTTTGAGCGGATTGTGTTACAATCTGCGTAGTCAAAGTTTGGCCTTTGCCGTCCGATCGTGAGTGATTCGAACCAAAAACCGGGGCCGCCGCCCGATGATTTTTCCGAGACCGTGCCGAACATCAAGGTGCCGGGCGGGAGCGGTGCGTCAGGTGGCGGGGACGATTGGAGCAAGACGAATTACAACTATCCCAAACAGCCAACAGCCGACGAATGGGGCAAGACCGTCGCAAATATAAAGCCGATCGACATCGACAGCGATGACTTCGGCAAGACGATGCATCCGGGCGCCCGCAAGGCCCCGGAGGTCGATTGGGGTGCGACACAGGCAAATATTCGCGTGCCGGATACGGACTTTGGCGGCGGACGCGGCGACGAAGGCTACGGCAAGACGACGCCGTACTTCCAACTTCCCGACGACCTGAGACAAAAATACGAGCAGGTACCGCCAACGCCCGGCGAGGTCGCCGCCGAAGAGCAGGCCGCGGCAAAGGCTCAGGGCGGAATTCCCGGCTGGGTTTGGGCGGCGGCAGGCTTGCTCGCGATGTTCATGTTCGCGGTGGTTGTACTGGTCGGTGTTCTTCTCTGGAATTATGCGGGCTCGAATTACAATGCGGTCGTCCGCAACCCGCCGATCGGTGCCGACATTTTTGTTGACGGCGTGCTTTGGGGAGTTGAGCAGCCCGATGGCTCGCGGTTACTACAGAATCTTCGGCCCGGCGGCGACCGCACGATAACCATCGTGCATCCGGCGTTCGAGTGCGAAGCGGCCACGGTAAATTCGAGCAAGCGTGAGGTTGTCGCCCGCTGTCGGCAGGCGGCCGTTAAGCCCGGCGAAGATTGTTCGCGCATCGGGCTTGGCGAAGAGGACAAGGCCGAACGGTGTTACAACGC
>ERZ761602.2801-NODE-2801-length-26270-cov-4.486935_pt1 | contig 26270 bp, 23 predicted proteins | sample MGYA00512165_ERZ761602 | MGnify/ENA primary metagenome ERZ761602 (study PRJEB28899, sample SAMN02445085) | bioreactor sludge metagenome | biome: EBPR sludge; isolation source: Thorneside wastewater treatment plant | place: Australia: Brisbane, Thorneside...
CGTCAACGTGCCGGAAAGCTCGATCGCGCGCGAGGCCGACGTGGTGCTGCCGACGCGCGCCGGCCCCGAGATCGGCGTCGCCTCCACCAAGGCGTTCACGACGCAGCTCACCGTGCTCGCGGCGCTGGCGCTGGCCACGGCGCGCGCGCGCGGCGCGATCGACAAGGTGCGCGAGGCAAAGCTATCCCACGCGATCGCCGAGGTGCCGGCGCGCGCCGCCGAGGTGCTCGCGCACGACAAGCAGCTGAAGCTGATCGCGCACGTCATCAGCCAGGCGCGCGACGTGCTCTATCTCGGGCGCGGCCCCGCCTACCCAATCGCGCTCGAAGGCGCCCTGAAGCTCAAGGAAATCTCCTACATCCACGCCGAGGGCTACGCCGCCGGCGAGATGAAGCACGGCCCCATCGCCCTCATCGACGAGCAGGTGCCGATCATCGTGATCTGCCCGCACGACGAATTGTTCGACAAGACCGCGTCGAACACGCAGGAGACGGTCGCGCGCGGCGGCAAGGTGATCTTCCTCTCCGACAAGCCCGGCATCGACAAACTCGGCGACATCGCCCTCACCAGCGTCGAGCTGCCGACCGTCGATCCGTTCGTGGCCCCGATCCTCTACGCGATTCCGGTGCAGCTGCTCGCCTACCACACCGCCGTGATCAAGGGCACGGACGTCGACAAGCCGCGCAATCTCGCGAAGAGCGGGACGGTGGAGTAGCGCGGCGGGCCGCCGCGACCGTCCGGCGCAGAGCGCGATCGTGTCGATGCTCCCGGCCGATTCGTCATTTCACCGCTTCCTCGCCTTCCTGCGCGGCGACGTTGAGGGAAGCGCGTTCCAACGCGTTCGGTTCTACGGCTTCCGCCTGATCATGGGCGGCATCGTCGGCTTCTTCATCGTGGCGATGGCGACGCCGTCGCGCGACCATCGCGGCGAGGGGTTTTCGCTCGGCATCTATCTCGGCGGTATCGCCGCGGGCGCGGTTCTGATGCTGGCCTTCACGATCGTCCCCCGCCTGCTGCATCGCAAGGACTGGCCGACGCGCGACGAGTTTCGCCGCGGCGCCCAGGATCGGAACGACGAGCGCCGCTGACCTGCCGCAATGGCCGCGTTAGTCTCCCTCGGCAAGCGAAGGGAGGAGCCGATGTCGCCGGTCGTCGGCAAGGTATTCTGGCTCGTCGTCAATCCCGCGAACGTGCTCACCGGCCTCCTCGTGCTCGGCGCGCTGCTGCTGTACACGCGCTGGCGGCGGGCGGGGCGCTTCTGCGTGGCGCTTTGCGCGCTGCTCGCGGTCTTCGTCGCTTTCGCTCAGCCGGGCGTGTGGCTCATGGAGCCGCTCGAAGAGCGCTTCGCGGCGCCCGCGCCGATGCCGGCAAGGGTCAGCGGCATCATCGTGCTCGGCGGCGCGATCGACACGATGCAAAGCAACCGCTTCGGTCAAGTGGCGCTGAACGGGCGCGGCGAGCGCATCACGGGATTCGTGGCGCTCGCGCGGCGCTATCCCGACGCGAAGCTGGTGTACAGCGGCGGCGCCGGCCTCATCACGGAAGAGCAGAAGAGCGAGGCCGAGCACGCGAAACCGCTGCTGGTGACGCTCGGCGTGGCCGAAGCGCGCCTCATCCTCGAGACGAAGTCGCGCGACACCTACGAGAACGCGCTGCTGACCCGCGATCTCGTGAAGCCGGCGCCGGGCGAGACATGGATTCTCGTCACCTCAGCCAACCACATGCCGCGCGCGATGGGCGCCTTCCGCAAGCTCGGCTGGAGCGTCATCCCCTACCCGGTCGATTACCGCCGGCTCGGCGAGGGCGACGAGGCGTTCGGCCGCAATCTCGGCCGCGGTCTCAACCTGCTGACGATCGCGCTGCGCGAATGGCTCAGCCTCGCGCACTACTATGTCTCGGGCCGCATCGACCGGCTGCTGCCGGCGCCCTGATGGCCGGGTTGCCGCCGCTCAGCCATGCGCATAGAGTATGCGCATCATGGAGACGCATGATGGATGCACGCAGCCCGAAGCGCCGCAAGAAGGCCGCTAATCTCAGCATCGACGCGGAGCTGTTGCGCGAGGCGAAGATTCTTGGCATCGGGCTTTCCAGCTTCATGGAGCAGAAATTGGCCCAAGAGGTGAAGCGTCGCCGCTTGCAAACTTGGCGCAGGGATGCCCGCGAGGCGATGCGCGCCTACAACGATTTCGTCGAAAAGCACGGCATCTTCGGCGAAGAGTTCAGGTCGTTCTAATGGCCCAGTTCGACGTCTATCGCGTCGCCGGCCAGGCCATTCCGAACGTCGTCGACATCCAATCGGATTATCTCGAGGCCGCCGACACGAGAGTCGTGATTCCGCTGGCACGGCTCGCCGCGTACAAGGGCAAGATATTTGCGCCGCTGAACCCAATTTTCGACGTGGACGGCACACAAGTGATGCTGCTGACCACTCAAGTCGCAACGGTGCCGCGCCGAATTCTCAAGGAACGCGTCAGCGCCCTCGCGCGGGACCGCGATCGCATCGTGCGCGCGATAGACACACTGCTGCTGGGTGCATAGATCGGTTACCCGGCGGCCGCTGCGACGCCGAACGATGTCTGGACATTCTCCCACCGCTTGACGAAACCGTGCCGCGGCGCGATCTAGCGGCGGTGAGGTGAACCATGCAGCTCAAGGACCCCGCCCTGCTCCGCACGGACGCGTTCGTCGACGGCGCCTGGATCGCCGCCGACAGCGGCAAGCGTTTCGCGGTGGCCAACCCGGCCAACGGCGCGCGCGTCGCCGACGTGCCCGATCTCGGCGCGGAGGAAACGAAGCGCGCGATCGCGGCGGCCAGCGCCGCCTATCCCGCCTGGCGCGCCAAGAGCGGCAAGGAGCGCGCCGGCATCCTGCGCGCCTGGTTCAACCTGCTGATGGCGAATGCCGACGATCTCGCCGCGATCATGGTCACCGAGCAGGGCAAGCCGCTCGCCGAGGCCAAGGGCGAGGTCGCCTATGGCGCGTCGTTCATCGAGTGGTTCGCCGAGGAGGCCAAGCGCGTTTACGGCGACGCGATCCCCACCGTGTGGGGCGACAAGCGCCTGTTCGCGCTCAAGGAGCCGATCGGCGTCTGCGCCGCGATCACGCCGTGGAACTTCCCGATTGCGATGATCACGCGCAAGATTGCGCCCGCGCTCGCGGCCGGCTGTACGGTCGTGGCCAAGCCGGCCGAGCAGACTCCGCTTTCGGCGCTGGCCATCGCAGAGCTTGCGCAGCGCGCCGGGCTGCCGAAGGGCGTATTCAACGTCGTCACCGGCGACGCCGTCGCCATCGGCGGCGAGCTCACGTCCAATCCCATCGTACGCAAGCTCTCGTTCACCGGCTCCACCGAGATCGGCAAGCTGCTGATGCGCCAATGCGCCGGCACGGTGAAGAAGATATCGCTCGAGCTCGGCGGCAACGCGCCGTTCATCGTGTTCGACGACGCCGATCTCGACGCCGCGGTCGAGGGCGCCATCGCCTCGAAGTACCGCAACACGGGCCAGACCTGCGTCTGCGCGAACCGCTTCCTGATCCAGGACGGCGTCTACGACGAGTTCACCGCGCGCCTCGCCCAGGCCGTGAGCGCGCTCAAGGTCGGCGACGGCTTCACGCCCGGCGTGGCGCAGGGCCCGCTCATCGACCTTCAGGCGCTCGACAAGGTGGAGCAGCACGTCGCCGACGCCAAGGGCAAGGGCGCCCGCGTCGTCATCGGCGGCAAGCGCCACGCGCTCGGCGGCACGTTCTACGAGCCGACCGTGCTCGCGAACGCTACGACTGCGATGCGGCTCGCACGCGAGGAGACGTTCGGCCCGGTCGCGCCGCTGTTCCGATTCAAGGCCGACGACGACGCGATCCGCATCGCCAACGACACCGAATTCGGCCTCGCCTCGTATTTCTACAGCCGCGACAACCGCCGCATCTGGCGTGCCGCCGAGCGGCTCGAATACGGCATGGTCGGCGTCAACACCGGCATCATCTCGACCGAAGTGGCGCCGTTCGGCGGCATGAAGGAGTCCGGCATCGGCCGCGAGGGTTCGAAATACGGCATCGAGGAATACGTCGAGGTGAAATACGTGGCCCTCGGCGGGGTTTGAGCCCGGCAGCGCGGAGTGCTTCGGACTGCCGCGCCGATTGAGTGCCGGGCCGCGCTCGTCTAGCCTGCGGCGCCACACGCGAGGCGCGCTTTCGCATGCCCATCGTCGCCGCCGAGGACCTCGTCTACGACTATCCCGGCGCGCGGGCGCTCGATCGCGTCTCGTTCGCCATCGAGCCCGGCACGATCACCGCCCTGGTCGGCCCGAACGGCGCGGGCAAGACGACGCTGCTGCGTTGCCTCGCCGTGCTCGACCGGCCCGCTTCGGGGCGTATCGTCCTCGACGGGCTCGACGTCGCCGGCCATCCGCGCGAAAGCCACCGGAAGCTCGGCTATCTCTCCGATTTCTACGGGCTCTACGACGAGCTCACCGTGCGGCAATGCCTCTCCTATCATGCCGCGATCCATGATCTCTCGCGCGCGGAGCAGGCGGAGGCGCTGGAGCGCACCGCCGCGCGTCTCGATCTCGCCGCGCTGATGGAACGGCGCGCCGCGCAGCTCTCGGGCGGCCAGCGCCAGCGGCTCGCGATCGCGCAGGCGATCATCCACGACCCGACGCTGCTGCTGCTCGACGAGCCGGCCGCGGGCCTCGACCCCGAGGCGCGCTGGAACCTTTCCTCGCTGATCTCCGACCTCGCCAAAGGCGGAATGACGCTCATCGTCTCCTCGCACATCCTCTCGGAGCTCGAGGACTACTCGACGCACGTGATGATCGTCCGCGGCGGCCGGCTGGTGCTGCACAAGCCGCTCGCCGAGGCCACGGCGGCGATCGGCGCGAGCGAACGCGGCGGCGATCCCGGCGCCGAGGCGCGCCAGACCTGCATGCGCATCGAGATCGCGGCGCCCGACCCCGGCTTCGACAAGGTACTCGCCGGATTCGAGGCGGCGGCGCGCGTGGCGGTCCACGGCACCAGCGCCAGCGTGTTCATTCCCGCCGATGCCGGTGCGCGCGCGGCGCTGCTGCGCCATTGCGTCGGCGCCGGCCTGCCGGTCGTCGCCTATGCCGAGGATCGCGCGCGGGTCGAAGAGATCTATTTCGCGCTGTCGCAGGACGGCGCGAAGACAGGGGCGGCGCCGTGATCGCCAATCCGGAGTTCCGGCGCAATCTTTGGATCCAGTTCACGAGCACGCGCGTGCTCGTGGCCGCGATGCTCACCGGCCTGCTGCTCGTCTGCGCGCTGGCGGTCGATTACGGCCTGACCCGGCGCGCCTTCGTGCCCGACATCACCGGCTTCGTCGCCTACTGGCTGGGCGCGGCGATCGTCGTCTTCTGGGCGGGCCGCCAGGCGGCCGGCGCCGTGCTGCGCGAAATCCGCGGGCGCACCTGGGACGCGCAGCGGCTCTCGACCTTGCACCCGTGGACGATGGCGTGGGGCAAGCTGTTCGGCGCCACCTCGCTCGCGTGGTTCATGGCGCTCGTCTGCATCGCCGCCTATCTCGCGGCCGACGCCTATCAGCGGCCGCTGCGTGCCGTCCTCGCCGGCGCCGCGGCGCTGATCGGTTACGGCGTCGTCTGCCAGGCGACGGGGATGCTGGCGAGCCTCGCGCGGCTCTCGGGACGGCCTGGCGATCGCGGCGGCGGCACCACGGTCGCCCATGTCGCGGGCATGATCGCCGCCGCGCTGCTCGCCGCCTTCGTCTACTGGGGGCTCGGCAACGAAGCGCGCTGGTTCGGGCACGCGATCGGGCGCGAGGGACTGGTCCCGCTCACGATCTGGTTTTTCGCGCTCTGGGCGGTCGCCGGCGTCTATCGCCGCATGCGGCGCGAGCTGCAGATGCGGAGCGCGCCCTGGGCGTGGCTGCTGTTCCTCGTCACGTTCGTCGTCTACGGCGAAGGCCTCGCCTATGGCCGCGGCCAGCCCGAGATCGCGCTGCTGCTGCCGGCCGGCCTCCTGGCCGTGATGCTGTGGGCGATCACGCTGATCGAGGCGAAGGACCCGCTCGCGCTGCGCCAGAGCGTGCAGAACCTGGCGCGCGGGCGGTGGAGCGACGGCATCGCGCTGCTGCCGCTGTGGCTCGTCACTTATGCCGCCTTCGGGCTTGCCGTTCTCGGCGCGATCGCATCCGGCGCCGGCGGCCCGGTCTCGCTGCGGGCGCTGCAAATTCCCGGCGCGCCCGTATCCGACACGCTGCTGATCCTGATCGCGGCGTTGCTGTTCCTCACGCGCGACGTCCTGATCGTGCAGGCGCTGGCGCTCGGCCGCGACGCCGGCCTCGCCGGCGTGTCCGGCGGCATGGCGTGGTTCGTGCTCTATTTCGCGGTGCCGGCGGTGCTCGTCGCCGGGCGGCAGACCGACCTTCTCGGCATCGTGCTGCCGACCGGGCAAGGCGGATGGCAGCTCGGGGTCCTACCGGCCGCGGCGCAGGCGGCGCTGTGCCTCGTCCTGTTCGCCGTCCGCTGGCGCGGCTACTGGCGCGAGAACGCCGCCAAGGCGCCGGCGGCGTAGCGTTCAGGCGGCAATCGCCTCGCGCCGCTCGCCCCACGCCAGGATATCGGTGCGGTCGTACCAATAGGTGATGTCGTCGCGCTCGATCTCGACCCTGGCCGGAAGGGCCGCCGCGATCTCCGCGACGCCGAGCGACTTCACGCCGAAGAAGCCCGAAATCTCGTTGCGGTGGATGTAGCCGCAGCGCGCGCGCGACAGCACGGAATCGATGTAGCCCCGCTGCACGGTGCGATGGCATTCGGAGAACGCCAGCGTGCTGATCGCGAGATCGAACGGCCCGTCCGGCAGCCCGGCCGGGGCGCCGGCCTTGCCGGCCTCGAGGAACAGCAGGCGCTCGGCGACGATGGCGGGCCCGAGCGTCTCGGTCAGCACCCGGCGCGCCAGCGCGATCGGTCCCGGCAGGTCGATGAGGATGTATTTCCCCGGGCGGAAGCGGTCGAAGACGATCTTGCACTGGCCGCCGAAGCCGATGCCGATCTCGACGATCGTCGCGCCGTCGAGGTTGCCGAAGCGCGCCTCGCAGTCGCTGAGATAGCGCATGTAGCGCACGGTGTTCGGCGCGAACCAGACGTCCGGCGCGAACTCCGTCATGATCGGCGCGCCGATGCGGTCGAGCGTCAGGAACCTGTCGAACAGCGCGCGATAGTGCGGGGTCTGCCGCAGCACGCGTTCCAGGTGCTGGCGGGCCTCCGCCGGCGGCGTCGCCTCGACGATGAGCCGGTGCCGCGCCATGCGCCGGAAGCGCGCGAAGCGCCGGTCGTCGGCGGCGTTGCGCGCGCAGAACGCCGACCACCAGCCGTTGTCGGTGATGCTCGATCGCCGCCGCGGCTGCAGCGGCAGCATCGCGAGCCAGGAGAGACGGGCGCCCGCGGCGGCGCCCCAGCGCGCGAGGTCGCGGAGGAAACGTTGCGTCATCGGCGGTCGAATACGGGAACGGGCGCTGAAAGCATAGTCGGGATTTGCCGCGCGGCAAGGACGGCCGGTCCGGCGATCGGAGCGGGCGCGGCCGGCGCCGCGCCCTTGCCGGAGCGGCCCGGCTACGCGATATCCTAGCGGCCGAGCGCGCCCCTCCCCGCCAACCCTTGCGAGCGTCCCATGCCCCAATACGATTTCGACTTCTTCGTCATCGGCGGCGGATCGGGCGGAACGCGCGCCTCGCGCATCGCCGCCGCGCGCGGCGCCCGCGTCAACGTCGGCTGCGTCCCGAAGAAGCTGTTCGTCTATGCCTCGCACTTTCCCGAGGAAGTGGGCGACGCGGCCGGCTTCGGCTGGGACCCGATCCCGGCGAACGCCGTGCGGCACGATTGGGGCAAGCTGATCGCCAACAAGAACGCCGAGATCGCGCGGCTCAACGGCATCTACCGGCGCCTCATCGAGGGCGCCGGCGCCAGGATTTTCGACAAGCGCGCGAAGCTGCGCGACGCGCACACGCTCGAGCTCGTCGATCCGAAGCACCCGCACGCGCCGGCCGAGATCGTCACCGCCGACAAGATCCTGATCGCGACCGGCGGCTGGCCGACCAAGCCCGACATCCCCGGCGGCGAGCTCGGCATCACGTCGAACGAGTGCTTCTTCCTCGAACGCTTCCCCGAGCGCGTGCTCGTCGTGGGCGGCGGCTACATCGCCGTGGAGTTCGCCGGCATTTTCCACGGCCTCGGCGCCGAGGTGACGCAGATCTATCGCGGCGACCGTTTCCTGCGCGGCTTCGACGGCGATTGCCGCGCGTTCCTCGCCGAGGAGATGCGCAAGAAGGGCGTCGACCTGCGCTTCCGCGCCGATATCGCCGGCATCGAACAGACCGGCGACGGGCTCGCGGCCGTGCTCAAGGACGGCCACGCCGTGCATTGCGACGCGGTGGTGTTCGCCACCGGACGCGCGCCACTGACGCGCAATCTCGGCCTCGAGGCGGCGGGCGTGGCGCTCGACGGCAAGGGCGCCATCACGGTCGACGAAGGCTGGCGCACGAGCGTTCCCAACATCTTCGCGATCGGCGACGTCACCGACCGGCTCAACCTCACGCCGGTCGCCATCGCCGAGGGCCACGCGCTGGCGGACGCGCTGTTCAATCCTTCGGGCCGCAGCGTGAGCTACGAGAACGTGCCGACCTGCGTGTTCAGCCAGCCCAATCTCGGCACGGTGGGCCTCGCCGAGGAGGACGCCGCGAAACGCCACGGCGCGGTCGACATCTATCGCGCGACGTTCCGGCCGATGAAGCACACGCTCTCGGGCCGCGACGAGCAGACGATGATGAAGCTCGTCGTCGACCGCGCGAGCCAGAAGGTCGTGGGCCTCCACATCGTCGGCCCCGACGCCGGCGAGATCGTCCAGGGCTTCGCCGTGGCGATCAAGATGGGCGCCACGAAGAAGGACTTCGACGCCACGATCGGCATCCACCCCACCGCCGCCGAGGAGCTCGTCACGATGCGCACCAAGGCAAGCGGCCCCTGGCAGGCGCCGGTGCGGAAGGCGGCGGAATAGACCGAGGCGATGCCCGCCATCGCCATCGTCGGCTGCGGGGTCGCGGGACAGGTGGCGGCGCTGTTCCTGCATCGCGCCGGGCATCGGGTCGAGATCTTCGAGCGGTTCGAGCATCCGCGGCCGATCGGGGCGGGATTGCTGATCCAGCCGACCGGGCAAGCCGTGCTGGAGCGGCTCGGCCTGCTCGATGCGGCGCTCGCGCATGGCGCGAAGGTGACGCGCATGCTCGGCCACACGGTCCGGGGCCGCGTCGTGCTCGACGTGCGCTACGAGCACTATCGGCCCGGCAGCTTCGGCCTCGGTCTGCAGCGCGGCACGTTGTTCGGCCTGCTGCACGAGGCGGCGACGCGCGACGGCATCGCGTTGCGGACGGGCGCCGAGATCGCCGAGATCGAGACCGCAGGCGCGCTCCGTTTGCTCGCCGCGCGCGGGCGGCGACACGGCCCGTTCGACCTCGTGCTGGTCGCCGACGGCGCGGAATCGGCGCTGCGCGCGAAGCACGGCGCCGTCGTCCGCGCGCCGCGCTATCCCTATGGCGCGCTCTGGACCGTGCGCGACGAGCGGGGCGCCGCCGCGGACATGCTGCGCCAGCGCTTCGATGGCACGCGGCGCATGGCCGGGCTGCTGCCGATCGGCCGCCTGCCCGGCCAGCCGCCCGGCACGCGGCAGGTGGCGATGTTCTGGAGCCTGCCAAACGAGCGCGTCGAGGCCTGGCGCGCCGCCGGCATCGAGGCGTGGCGCCGCGAGCTTGCCGGCTACTGGCCCGACTATGCCGCCTATGTCGACGGCATTCCCGACGGCGAGGCTTTCCTGCGCGCGAAATACCGCGACGTCGTGCTGCGCACGCCGATCGCCGGCCGCATCCTGTTCATTGGCGACGCCGCGCACGGCACCAGCCCGCAGCTCGGCCAGGGCGCGAACCTCGCGCTGATCGACGCGGCGACGTTGGCCGACGCGCTCGCCGCAGCGCCGGATATCGACTCCGCGCTCGCGCTCTACGCTTCGCGCCGCCGCCGCCACTTGCGCTTCTACCAATGGGCCAGCCGCTGGCTGACGCCACTGTTCCAGAGCGACCGCGATTGGCTCGCGCCGTTCCGCAATGTCGGAATGGGCACGTTCGGCCGCTGGCCGATCGCCCGCGCCGAAGCCGCCGCGCTGATGGCCGGCGTCGCGCTGGGCCCGTTCCGCCGCCTCGATCTCGAGACGCTTCGAAACGGTTCCCGGCGGTAAGCGCCGGCCCTCACTTCCCATTTCGCCGCGAAGAGCGGCGAAGCTGGCCCCTTCTCTCCCGCTGGCGCGGGAGAGAGAAGGAACCCACCGTCTCTCTCCCACGCCAGCGGGAGAGAAGGGGCCCAAACCGCACTTGCGGTTTGGGAAGTTAGGGCCGGGGCCGCCTCGCCTGCCCGGCACCGTTTGCCGCCGCGGGCGCGGCGTCATTTCCCACCGGCGGCGGATTGGAGTAAGGAGAGGCCGATACCGCAGCCCTCAGGACGACCCGCCGATGCCGAGCCCCTGGACCCCCGCCGCCTGGCGCGCGAAGCCCGCGCTCCAGATGCCCGACTATCCGAATGCCGCCGCGCTCGCCGCGGTGGAGCAGCGCCTGGCCGCGTTTCCGCCGCTGGTGTTCGCCGGCGAGGCGCGCGACCTCACCGCGCAGCTCGCGCGCGCGGCCGAGGGCAAGGCTTTCCTGCTGCAGGGCGGCGACTGCGCCGAGAGCTTCGCCGAATTCAAGGCCGACAACATCCGCGACACCTTCAAGGTGCTGCTGCAGATGACCGTCGTGCTGATGTACGGCGCCGGCCTGCCGGTGGTGAAGGTGGGCCGCCTCGCCGGCCAGTTCGCGAAGCCGCGCTCGGCGAACACCGAGGAGCAGGGCGGCATCTCCCTGCCCGCCTATCGCGGCGACATCATCAACCGGATGGAGTTCACGCCCGAGGCGCGCCGGCCCGATCCCGAGCGCATGGTGGAGGCCTATTTCCGCTCGGCCTCGACCTTGAACCTGCTGCGCGCCTTCGCGCTCGGCGGCTATGCCGACCTGCACAAGGTCCACAAGTGGAACCTCGACTTCGTGAAAGACAGCCCGGCCGGCGCACGCTACGAGGCGCTGGCGGCCAACATCGATTCGGCGCTGATCTTCATGGAGGCGTGCGGCATCACGGCCGAATCGGTGCCGCAGGTGAAGGAGGCGAGCTTCTTCACCTCGCACGAGGCGTTGCTGCTGCCCTACGAGCAGGCGCTGACGCGGCGCGATAGTCTCACCGGCGACTGGTACGACTGCTCGGCCCACATGCTGTGGATCGGCGACCGCACGCGCCAGCCCGACGGCGCGCATGTGGAATTCCTGCGCGGCGTGCACAATCCGCTCGGCCTCAAATGCGGGCCGACGACGAAGATCGACGAATTGCTGCGCCTGATCGACATCCTCAACCCCGGCAACGTGCCGGGGCGGCTCACCTTGATCGGGCGCCGACCAGGTGGAGAAGATGCTGCCGCCGCTGGTGCGCGCGGTGAAGCGTGAGGGCCGGAAGGTGGTGTGGTCGTGCGATCCGATGCACGGCAACACGATCAAGGCCGCGAACGGCTTCAAGACGCGCGCATTCGACCGCATCTTGAAGGAGGTGCGCGGATTTTTTGGGGTGCACCATGGAGAGGGTACCCATGCGGGCGGCGTGCATTTCGAGATGACCGGGCAGGACGTGACCGAGTGCGTGGGCGGCGCGCGCGAGATCCGCGAATCGGATCTCTCCGACCGCTACCACACGCATTGCGATCCCCGGCTCAACGGCAGCCAGGCGCTGGAGCTCGCCTTCCTGATCGCCGAGCAGCTCAAATCCGAGCGCCTCGCGCGCGGCTTCGAGGTGAAGGCCGCGGAGTAGCGGCGGACGGGCGGGTTCCCGGCCGGGCGCCGCAGATTCGCATCGCGCGAAAACCACCGGCATTCCCGGGCATTCACCGGCATGCCTCATCCTTTTCCGGCGCGAAAAGCCCGGAGAATCCGGTCCGATGCCGGTGAATGCCCGGACGCCGCACCGGCATTTCCGGGCATTTGCAGCGCAAGGCGCGACGACGAAAGCGGTGTCCGCTCGCGGCGGGGACCGTTTCGGAAGGGTGAAAGCCTCTACCTGTGACCTGTTCGTCGTCCCCGCGAAAGCGGGGACCCAAGCGGCGCCGCCGCAAGAAGCGCTTTTGCGGCGAACGCATGTCCGTGGAGGCATGGATCCCCGCTTTCGCGGGGACGACGCGAGATTTTAGAGTTCCAATGTCGGCGAAGCAGCAGGTCCGCTCCGGCGACGGGGGGCGGGGGTGCGAAACGTCAACAAACGTCAACATTCGTAAACATCCGTCAACATGGGCGTTAACAGCCGCGCCGACATCCGCCGCCGGCCGACGGTCCGCAGGATTTCAACAACCTTCAACCGCGCCGCGCGCATTCCGCGTCTCGCTCATCCAAAGCTCCGCACGGCCCCACTCGTCGTCGATCGCAACCTGTCCCTGATTATCGTGTCTCACCCAAAGGGTGCACTTCAGACTCTGGCCCCAATTCCGACCCCGATTCCGCTTCCCCGATTCCGCTTTCCGATTCCGCTTTCAGCGCGCGATCATTTTGTTTGCGACGAGCCAGCGCCGCATTTCCTCGCGCGCGGCGTCGATTTCGGCTTCGCTGAGGCCGAGCTTGCGGCCATAGTCGCGCGCCCTGTCGAAGCCCTCGCCCGTCCGCAAAGGCTGGGCATGCGCCCACATGACGGCCTTTGCCGGCATCCGGGGCCCTTGCCCAAGTTGGCCGTCGTATATCCATTTGAGATGATCGGCCGAACCGGAATCGCCGAGCCTGTAGGCCGTCTCGAACGCAGCCAGCGCCCTTTCCCTGTTCCGCGTCGTGCCGCCCATGCCCTGAAGCGTTATGAAGCCGATCGTGACATGGGCCGGCACGTTACCCAGTTCAGCCGCGCGCTCGCTCAGTTCGAGCGTACGGTTGATGTTGCCAAAAGACATCTGCAACCGCGCCACTGCTTCATAGGCGTCTCCGAGCCGGCCGCCGCGCGCGGCGCGACACCAAGTCTCGACCGATTGCAGCGACCAGGGAATGTCACGCGGCGGCCAGCACAGAGCCTCGACGTGCTCGAAGCGCGTGGAGATCACCGGCAGAGCCGTGGCGATCGCGACGGCCCCCACCGCGACGAGAGGAATGACCAGGCGCCCGCGCCACAGCCAGGGTCGCGTTCGCCCAGCCGGCCATCCCAACTCGTCCTGCAACCGGCGCCAGTAGCGCCGGTTCTTGTCGTTAGCGCCAGGTTCTTTCGGCATCTTCGGGGGCTGGTGCGAAATAGGGCGCGCGCGGTCCGTGGACGGAGTGATCTTTTACGAACTCCCACAATTCGACCGCATACTGTGCCCATCCCACGGGATCACGCAACTTTGTGAACGTCGGAACCGGCGGCGCCACGGATGGCGCCGGAGGCGGAATCGGCATCCAATCCACGAGACCGAGCTTTACTGCGTCCTCCGCCGCGATGACGACCCGCTCGTCGCCGGTGGCATAGAGTGCTTCGCCGGTCCTGCCGTTGCGCGCGAGCGTCTCGACAGTGCGGCCGTTCGGAAGGTAATGCCGGATATAGACCTTCCCATTATCCTGTGGCCGCATTGGAATCCGCGCCTGATAGGGTTCGTCCCCATAGCGCTGCTGACCGCGCGAAGCGCGCTCCCGTGCCGCCTCGGCCTCCGCGCGGCTCATTGGAATTGCGCTCTCAAAGCGCGCGCGTGCCATATCGATCGGCATGCGATGGACTGCTGTCCCGGGCGAAAGCTGAAAATCGGATCCGTCCCCAGAGCGCCTGTCGCGTGGCAGCGGATTGCGGAGGATGAAGGCCCGGCCGTCCGGCATCGTCACGATGACCGCGCGCTGGCCCCACGTCTTAGGATCGTAAGGTAGCTGTTCGGTTGGCAGCGTGAACCGTTTCGCAGCGCTTTCGTCGCCTGCGCGGCGTGGCGCTTGCCGAGGACGTGGTGTTGAAGACTGCACCGGAATGAGTTCAGCCTCGCGGCCCTCCTCCGGCGCAGATCGGTTTCGACTTCTTGTTGGCAGGCTTTCCTCCAAGACGGCCGCACTGCCGCCGACCGAATTCTCCGCCGGCCCCGTGCCACGCCCCGCATTATCGCCGAACAGGCTCTCGCGCAGCCGCGTGATCGTGGGCCCGCCGGGCAGCAGGAGGCCGTCGATCTCCTCCTTCTTCTCGCGCTGGAACTCGCGGATCGCCCGGCCGAGCGCCGGCGAATGCTCGCCGCTGCGCTCTTTGGCCATGTCGAAGGCGTAGTGATCGGTCTTGGCGAGGCCCTTCTGCACCTTCAGCACGTCGCGCCAGGCATTGGGCTGGCCCTCGCCGACCGGGCCGGCGAGCGCCGTGTCCTCCGGCGTCACGCTCGGGCGGAACGGCGGCAGCGCCACCGCACGCGGCGCGGGTACGACGGTGCGGCCGGTGGCGTCGGCTTCGGCGGGGCCGTTGCCGTAGACGGACTTGAAGCTGTTGTCGACGTAACCGCGGAATTCCGGGTCCCACTCCTGCCAGTAGAGCCGGTCCTCGACCATGCGGTTCAGCGCCGTTTCGCTGTCGTCGTTTGCGCGCTCATCTTCGGAATACGGGTACATAGGGTCTCCTATATCATCGGCGGTTGAATAGAACAATAAGTGAACACTAAATCCTAATCAAGGAAATAATTCGCCAAGAGAATCAAGGCCCCAGCCCGGCACGCAGGGGCCCTGCGCGTGGTGACTTGCCGCCCGCCCCGCCCTACTTTCCCGGCGCCCGCATTCTCACGGATGAGCCTGCCATGAACGACGCCGGCCCCTTGAAGGCCAATTCCCGGCGCATCAACCTGCTGCCGGAGGAGCGCGACGTTCCGGCCTGGACGGACCACTATTTCAACCGCTCCAAGGGCATCGTCGGGAAGTTCGGCGACAAGCGCGCGACCTATGCGATCTTCATGCGCCGCCCGGTCGTCTCGGCGCCGCGGCTCATGATCGAATGGCTCGAAAGCATCGCCGCCGCGCGCGGCACGCGCTTCGACATCAAGCTCATGTATCCCGAGGGCAAGTGGGTCGGCGCCGGCGAGCCGATCCTGTATCTCTCGGGCTCGCTGCATGCGCTCGTCGATCTCGAGACGATCTTCCTCCAGAAGCTCGGCGCCTGCTGCGTCGCCGCCTACAACGCCTACACGATGTGCTCGGAATTGCCGCGCGTGGCGTTCCTCGCGTTCGACGCGCGCCATTGCGCCGGCATCCAGATGGCCGAGCTGATGGCCTATGCGGCGAGCGTGGGCTCCGCGCGCGCGCAGCGCAAGCACGAGGCCAAGGGCTTCGTCGGCAACGCCACCGGCGCCACGGCCGGCTTCTTCGGGCGCGACGCCGGAGTCGGCACCATGCCGCACGCGATCATCGGCTATGCCGGCTCCACGGTGCGCGCGGCCGAGATGTATCACGAGGCCTATCCGGACGAAGACCTCACCGTGCTCGTCGATTACTTCGGCAAGGAGGTGACCGACACGCTCGCCGTGTGCCGGCGCTTTCCGAAGCTGGCCGCGGCCGGCAAGCTCGCGGTGCGGCTCGACGTGATGGGCAGCCGCTACATGGAAGGGCTCGACCCCGGCGAATCCTACAAGGTGCTCGACCGCAACGCGCCCGACGCGATCCGCGGCTACCGCACCGAGCCCGAGCTGCGCCACCTGATCGGCCCCGGCGTCTCGGCCGCCGCGATCTGGCTGATGCGCGAGAAATGCGACGCCGCCGGCTTCCCGAAGGTGCGCATCGTCGCCTCCTCCGGCTTCGGTCCCGAGAAATGCCGCGTGATGGCGCTGGCCGACGCGCCGATCGATTCGATCGGCACCGGGTCTTTCCTGCCCGAGAACTGGATGGAGACCTACGCCACCGCCGACATCATCGACTACGACGGCAAGCGCAGCGTGAAGGTGGGCCGCGAGTTCCTGTTCCCGAAGGAATGAGCGCAACGGGGCGTATTGCCAGCCGGTTCCCCACCGCGCCGGTGCTGCGTAGGATGCGCGGACGCATTCAGTGGAGAATAACGCGATGATCCGGTCGCTGGGCTGCGCGGCGCTCGCGCTGGCACTCACGTGCGCGCATGCCGGGGCCGAGACGCGCCGCGCCGCCGCGGGCCCCTGCGCCGCGGCTGCGGCGAAACCGGACTACGGGCGCGTGCTGCCGATTCCCGACGCGCTGAAGGCTGAGACAGAGGCGTATCGCGCGGCGTGGCGCGAGGCCTGCGCGAAGAAGAAGGGCGCGTCGCTGGGCGCGCTGCTGGTCCGGGGCGACGCGCTCGCCAAGGCCTACGGCGCCGTCCTCGACCGGTCGGGAATCAAGGAGGCGAAAGCCGACGCGCTGCACGCGCTGCTCGGCACGGCCTATCCGAAATTCATCCCGGCCTTCGCCGGCTCGATGATCGAGTACGAGTATTTCGAGCCCGATCTCGCCGTCTTCGCGCGCCAGGCGGCGATGGGCGACGCCGAGGACAAGCTGTTCTTCGCCAGCCATCGCCTGCTCTACGGCACCGACCCGCACGCGTTCCCGTGGCTGAAGCGGACGACGCATTTCGGCGGTTGCGTGCGCTTCGGCGAATTCGACTGGCCGGGCGCCGTGGCGCGCATCGAGACGCTCGAGGGGCGGCTCAGGAACGCCGCGTATCGCAGCCGGCTCGCCGACCTCAGGCAGCGCATCCAGCTCTATCTCTCGAAGCCGGCGGTCGAGCGCGAGGCGGGCAGGAAGCCGGCCGTGGATTCCTGCGCGCCCAAGGCGCGCACGCTGGCCGAGATCGAGACGATCGCGAAGGCGCTGGCCGCGCGCAAAGGCTGGGAGAAGGCCGCGGCCGGCCTGCGCAAGGCCGCCGACGACATCCGCGCGAACCGCGTCGAGGTGTGCAACGGCTGCAGCGCGAATTAGCCCGCGGCGGAGGGCGATTCCCGCTCGGCGCGGCGGCGGCCGAGCATCTGGAACGCGGCGAGGCCCGCGAGCAGCCCGAGGCCGACGAGGTCGGTGATCCAGCCCGGCTTGATCAGCAGGAAGGCGCCGGCGAGCAGCACCGCGCGCTCCCACATCGCGCAGGCGCGGACGAAATATCCGTAGAGGCCGCCGGCCAGCGCGACGCAGCCGACCGTGGCGGTGGCCGCCGCGATGACGGCCTCGTGCCACTGGCCGGGCTTCACGATCAGCATCAGCGCCGGCTCGTAGGCGAACATGAACGGCACGATGAAGCCGGCGGCGCCGATGCGCACCGCGGCCCAGCCGGTCTTCCAGAGATCGGCCTTGGCCAGCGAGGCGGCGGCGTAGACGGCGAGCGCCACCGGCGGCGTGATCGCCGACAGGATCGCGAAGTAGAACGCGAACATGTGCGCGGCCGGAATCGGCACGCCGAGCTTGGCGATCGCGGGAACGAGCAGCGACACCATGATGATGTAGGCCGGCGTCGTCGGCATGCCCATGCCGAGCACGATGCCGGCCACCGCGGTGACGACCAGCGCGAGCAGCAGCGTGTCCTGCGCGAGCGCCAGCACGAACTGCGTGAAGGTGATGCCGATCCCGGTCAGCTCGATGATGCCGATGATGATGCCGGCGGCCGCGCAGGCGAGCGCCACCGAGAGCGCGTTCTTGGCGCCGTCGACCAGCGCTTCGACGACCAGCCCCGCGCCGTGTCCGAGCCGCGCGCGCGCCGGCGCCTGTACGAGCGCCGCCAGCAGCGAGCCGCCGACCATGGTGGCGCTGGCCCAGACCACGGCCGGCCCGCTCACCTCGAAGCCGCCCAGCGAGCGCATGCCGATGGCCACGAGCACGCCGAGCGCGGCCACGAGCGGCACCGCGATCATCGGCCCCCTGAGGAAGATCAGCGGCACGCACGAGGCCGTCGCCGCCAGCGCCGCGAGCGGCGCCGACGATCCCGTGAACATGATGACGAGGATGACGACGATCGGCAGGAACAGGTGCCCGCGCTCGCCGAGCACGCGCCACAGCCGCGGGCATTCCTCGCGCGGCAGCCCCTTGAGGCCCTGGCGCTTGGCCTGGAAATGCACCGCCGCGAAGCACGCGACGTAGTAGAGCAGCGCCGGGACGATCGCCCAGACGACGACCTGGAGATACGGCACGTTCAGGAACTCGGCCATCACGAAGGCCGCGGCCCCCATGATCGGCGGCATGATCTGCCCGCCGGTGGACGCCACCGCTTCCACCGCCGCGCCGAAATGCGCCGGGAAGCCCGTGCGCTTCATCAGCGGGATCGTGATCGGCCCGTCGATCATGACGTTGGCGACGGCGCTGCCGGAGATCGTGCCGAACAGGCTCGAGCTCACCACCGCGACCTTGCCCGGCCCGCCCGCCGAATGGCCGGTGAGCGACAGCGCGAAATCCATGAAGAGCTGGCCGGTGCCGGCGCGCTCCATGAACGAACCGAACAGCACGAAGATTAGCACGTAGCCGGCCGAGACGCCGAGCGTCTGGCCGAAGATGCCCTGCGTCGTCAGATAGAGCTGGTTGACGTATTTCCAGAATTCGATGTTCGTGAACGCGAACGCGTAGCCGAGGAACAGCGCCACCGTGATCGGCAGCGCCCAGCCGAGGATGCGCCGCGTCGCCTCGAGCACCATGACGACGCACAGCACCGCCATGACCTTGTCGTGCAGGTCGGGCGTGTCGACGAACGGATCGCGCTCGAAGATGTAGGGCTTGTAGAGAACGAGGATGTAGACGCAGGTGGCGAGCGCCAGCAGCAGCGCGAGCACGTCCCACCAGCGCGGCCGCGCGCGCGGGCCGGCCTTCACCAGCGGGAACAGCAGGAAGACGAGCGCGATCGCGAAGGCGAGATGCGCGGCGCGGAACGGGAACGCTTCGGGCGGCGCGATCGCGATCGCGTAGATGTGGAACAGCGACATCGCGACGCCGCCCAGGACGATCGCGTAGGCCGCCCACGAGCGCGCCGGGGGCGCCGTCGGCGCCACCTCGGTCATGCGCGCGGGTCCGCTCGCCGGCGCGCGGCTACTTCTTCGTCGCTTCCCGGTAATACCTGGCGGCGCCCGGATGCATCGGCACGCCGATGTCTTCGGCCATCGCGGCCGGCGTCAGCTCGGCGATCTGCTTGTTGATCGCCGCCATGTCCTTGAGATTGTCGTGCATCGCCTTGGTCATCGCGTAGACGCGGTCGTCCGGCAGCTTGCACGAGGCGACGATGTGGGTCGCGTAGCCGATCACCTTCACGTCCTTGTCCTGCTTCGGATAGGTGCCGGCCTTGATCGTCACCAGCGTATAGCCGGGGTTGATCTTGCGCATCGCGTCGTGCTGCGCCGAGAGGTCGAGGAGCTTGACGTCGCGGCTCGTCGCGAGATCCATCACCGAATTGGCCGGAACGGCCGTGCCGAGCGTGAAGATCTGCGCGTGCCCGTCGCGCATCTGATCGACCGAATCGTTGTAGGAGCTGAAGCTCACCTTCATGTCGCCATAGCCGAGGCCGGCGACCTTGAGGATGTGCTGCGTGATCAACTCGCCGGTGTTGCCGCGCACCTGAGTGGTCAGCGACTTGCCCTTGAAATCGGCCACCGCGTTGATGCCCGAGCTCGCGAGCACCACGACCTGGAAATACTGCGGATAGAGCGTCGCGACGTTGCAGACGTTCTTGTGCGGCTCCTTGAACGGCGCGTTGCCGGCGATCGCGTCGACGGTGGTGATCGAGTTGCCGAAGCCGATGTCGGCCTTGCCCTCGTGCACCGCGCGCACGTTCGAGATGCCCGCGCCCGGCAGCGTCTGGATCGAGAGGCCCGGGATGCTCTTCTCCCACATGTTCTTGAGCGCGCCGCCGAGCGGAATCCAGATTCCGCCCTGCGGGCCGGTCATGAGCCTCAGCTCTTCCGCGCCGGCGGGCGCCGCGAGCGCGGCGGCAAGCGGAAGAATGGCGGCGAGGCGGCGGATCTGCATGGCGTTGCTCCCTGGTCGCGTTTTATGGCCAGCTCCGAGGCCGGTTTTCAGGCCGCGAAGATTGCCCGAGTCGCAAAAAGGGCGCAACGGGCGCCCGGCCCTACTCCAAATACGCCACGCAGTCGATCTCGACGTTGACGCCCTTCCTGTGCGGCGTGCCGCCGATGCAGGTGCGCGTCGTCTTGTGCTCGCCCATGATGTCGCGGAACGTCTCGTTGAACTTCGGGAAGTCCGCCACGTCGCGCAGGCACACGCGCATGTTCACGACGTTGCCGAGCGTGGCCCCGCCCGCTTCGAGCACGGCCACGAGGTTGGCCATCGTGCGCCGCGTCTGCACCTCGATGTCGCCGGCCACGACCTCCTTGGTCTCGGGATCGAGCGGCCCCTGCCCCGAGACGTAGAGGAACGGCCCGGCCTTGATCGCCTGCACGATCGGCGGCGCCTTGGCCTTGTCGGTGAACCCCGTCGTCGGCGCCTTGCTGCTCGAGATGATCTGCTTCGGCATTCGTCGCTCCCTCGTCGAAAGAAAAGGCAACAGGAGGCGGGGAGACGGGGAGAAGATCAGATCGCGCGCCTTTGGCGCGCAGATTCTCTTCTCCCCGCCTCCCCGCCTCCTGTTCGTTCCATCTTACTTCGTCCCGTACACCGCGATGGCGACGAGGCCGATCGTGCCGACCGCGATGCGCCAATAGGCGAACAGCGCGAAGCCGTTGCGGGCCACGAAATTCAACAGCGTGCGCACGACGAGCACGGCGGCCACGAACGACGCGACGAAGCCGATGGCGATCAGCCCGGCCTGGTCGAAGGTCATCGTCGCATAATCCTTGTAGAGCTTGTAGGCGAACGCGCCGACCATCGTCGGCATCGCGAGGAAGAACGAGAACTCCGCCGCCGCCCGCTTGTCGGCGCCGAGGAACATCGCGCCCACGATCGTGGCGCCCGAGCGCGAAACGCCGGGAACCATCGCCAGGCACTGGCACACGCCGATCGCGAGCGACGTGAGGATCGGGAATTTCTGCGCGTCGGTATGGCGCGGCTGGAACGGGATGCGGTCGACGACGAGCAGGATCACGCCGCCGACGATGAGCGTCACGCACGGAATCCAGAGGTGATAGAGCAGCGCCTCGACGTGCTTGCCGATGACGAGGCCGACCAGCACGGCCGGCAGGAACGCCAGCAGGATGCCGATCGCGAAGCGCCGCGCGCCGGGATCTGAGCCGAGCGAGCGCGCGATGCCCCAGAGCCGGCCGGTATAGACGAACAGGAGCGCGCAGATGGCGCCCAGCTGGACCATCACCTCGAAGGTGCGGTTGGGGCTGTCGAAGCCGAGCAGCGCCCCGCCGAGCAGCAGGTGCGCCGTCGAGGATACCGGGAGGAACTCGGTGAGGCCCTCGACGATGCCGAGAAGCAGCGCCTGCAGGATGCTGGAGAGAGTCATCGAAAAACCGCTTCTGCTAGGGGGCGATGGAACAGCCGGCGCACCGCCTCGGGCACCGGCACGGCCTTGATGCCGCGCGGCGAGCCGGGATCGAGCATGACCCAGGCGCGGTGCTCGCGGCAGGTGGCGGCGAGGTGCTCGCCGTTCTTCATCTCGTGCTTGACCGTGAACTTCCGCCCCTCGAACGAATCGATGCAGGTCTCGATCGCCACGAGATCGCCGAAGCGGCACGGGAACTTGAACTGCACCGAGATGTCGAGCAGCGGCATGCCCTGCGGCTCGTTCCGCGCGAACATGTCTTCCCAGCAGAGGCCGACCGAGCGGAACAGGTGATCGGTCGAATGATCGAACCATTCGAGAATGCGCGGGTAATACGCCATCCGCGCCGGATCGCAGTCCGAGAACGTGACGCGGTGGGTGTAGGTGGTCTTGTGAACGTGCATGATCCGGCGTGCAGCGGCTCTGGTCCGACATCTACCTAGCGCCCGCAGCCGGCGCACCGCAAGCAACTCGGAGCAGAACCGGGCCCGGCAGCGCACCCTTTCAATGTTGCGTTATCAAAGTTGCGCTACTGAGCCGATCTCCGGCGCTCGATCAACCGCGTCAATCGCCTACGGAGCTCGAGCGTGAAATGAAGCCCGGGAACGTCGTTGGTCTTGGCGGCGAGATCGAGCAATTCGAGGGCGCGCTCGTGGTCTCCCGCGGCGAAGTAGGCGATCGCGGCGTTCCGCAATGAAATCGGATGATGCTTGATCTCGCGCCAACCGTACCAGATCTTGCCGGGCCGCTCGCCTTCGGACGTCAAATAGTCGCCGACATCCCTTGCCGTCTTGAACTTCAAAAACCACGGCAAGACGACATCCTCGAGCAACCGGGTGCATGTCGTTGCCAGCGCGGCAACATCGTCGTCCGAGTCCTCGGCATCGATTTCGAGGTTCAAATTACGTTTTGCCAGTACTGCCGGATGGACGCGGATTTGCGCCGACGCTGCACACGGAATCCAATCGGCAGCCGGCTGCTCGAATGTTGTGGGGACGATCCGCACGACCATGCCGCAATCCAAATCGAAGGAGCATTGGTCCGGGTTCCATTGCGGGGGTCTGCTCACGTAAATGGCGAAAGCCACGGTCGGATCGCAGTCGCGCCAAAAGGCGAGGTTCTTCCTGTTGAATTCATGCTTGCGCAGGCACTTGGCGATTCCTTCGCGAACCACCCACATGAATCGGCGGTTCAGGCGCTTGCGTGTTTCCGTCGTTGCCATGTGGTCGATCCTTCACGAAGCCCTCAGGAGGGCCCGAAACGCTTTCGCACGCGCGCTCGGAGAGATAGAACTACTCCAACAGATCCCAGGGGATTCTGGGCAACTTCGGGTTTCCCAGGCGATTGCTTCCGACACCCCAAGGCCGCGTCAGTTTAGGTGTTCCGGCGCCGCCGCGTGAGCCGGCGCTCGAATTCGGCTGATAGTAGATGACTCGGCAGCGCTGGCCTGTCACCCGCGTGTACTCGGCGCACTGCTTAGCACCGGCAGCCCGCCCTGAGGGCGTGTCCGGCTTCAATTCAAGCAGATACCCTCGCCGCGTCGTCGCGTCCGGAAAGATCCATTGACCGTTCACCGTGTAGCCTCTGCGGTGCCACCCACGGTCCTCCCTTTCATCAACGCGCTTCTTCAGCTCGTCATGACGGCGCTTTCCTTCCCTCGCCGCTTCCCGCGTCCTTTCGTTGTGCATCCCCCGAGGCCTTCTGGGATTGTCCGGATCATCGGCGGCGGGTTCGGCGAGCCCGTCATGATCTTCAACCTCCTCGCCATCCTTGGCCTCCTCGGGATCGTGGACCGACCAAGGGACATCACCGCTGAGCCCGGCAGCGAACGTCGCAATCGCCGAATCGGCTATGGCACGCGGATCGGGGCGACCGGCGGCCTTCGCCTCGCGCTCTTCCATTTCATAGACGGCGAGTAGGCCGCGCGCGTGCAGGCGCTGGTCCGGTGTCGCGCCGTTCAGCGCTGCTTCGGTCAGCATGTCCTTTACACGGCTGCGGCCGCGCAACGGTCCGTTCGCCGGGTTTTGCGCAACATCCCTCGTGACCGATGCGATCTCGTCGGGACTGGTTGGACGGTTGAGCAAGGCGTTTGCGACCACCGCCTCCCGAATGCCCGCGTTTATTCGGGAGATCCCGTCGGCAGGATTCTGCGCAGTCGCCGAGCTTCGAATGGGAACGGTAACCCGAACATTGCCCTCACCGCGCTTGACGTAGGCCGTTGCCGTGTCGAGGTCGTAGGCAAGATTCTCGAAGGTGGATTCGATCCGACGTGTCGGCGCCGATGCGCGGGCCGCAACAACTGTCACGCCCTGCGTCCCATCCACGCTGGCATTGTCGGCGAGATGCGGGTTCGCACGATGCAGTAGGCGGTTGTCGTTTCGACGAGCGATGGAACGTGCTTCGTCCGGGCCGATACGATCACCTTGCTCGTTGACCCAATCGCCTTCGCCAACGCGACCCATGGGATCCGGCACGTACCGGAATCCTCTTGTTTTCATGATTTGTTCCGCCGCATCACCCGCGCGATCGACCGGCAGCAATTCGATCGCACCTCCGAACACGTCGCCACGACCGGAGATTCCTTGAGCCTCGGCCAGATTGCGAGCCGCCAGCTTCGAGATAGCCGGCAGATCGCGGAGCCGGTCCTTTGCTGAGGCAACACGGCGTAGCGAAGGAGCGAGATCACCACCCCGGAATTCCTCGATCGTCCGCGCTTGCGTGGCTGAGTTACCGGGCCAAGCAGTACCCGATGGTCCTTCGACTTCGTCCGGAAGCAGCGACGGCCCAGGACGATGATCTCTCAGCGATTCGTTCAGCGCGTTCTGTGTTGGCCCGTTCGGCAGCAGCACGCCATCGGCATCGAGATCATTCTCCGATTGGTACCTGCGAATCGCGCCGTCGAGACTGCCATCGAACATTCCGGATTGGGCAGCCTCCAACGCATCGAAATGCCCGAGCGTTGCAAGAGCGTTCCCCGTCCGGGCAACGTCGTTCGGATCGTTGTCTTCGTCGTAGCCAACCGAGCCAGAAAGACCGAGCGGAATCATGAACTTTGTCCAGTTTCACGCAATCTCCAGAGCGCCCACTCTTTTCCGGAAGCATGGAGACATAGTGTGAAAACTAAAGATTGTCAAGAACAAACAGAGACCTAAAGGCCGCTCAATGTAGTCCAAACGCTCCAATTCATCGCACCCCGCCCTCATATTTCTGCCGGAGCACGAAACGCTGCGCCTTGCCGGTGGCCGTGCGCGGGATCTCCGGCACCGGCTTGATCCATTTCGGGATCTTGTAGGGCGAGAGATGCGCCTTGAGCGCCGCGCGGATGTTCTCGGCGAGAGTCACCTCGTCGGCGCCGGCCTGCGGCGGCACGACGAACAGCGCCACGCGCGGCAGGCCGTCGGAATCGGGCAGGCCCACGGCGCAGGCATCGCGCATGCCGGCATGGGCGAGCGCCGCGTCCTCGATCTCGCCGGGGCTCACCCACTGGCCGCTGATCTTCAGCATGTCGTCGGCGCGGCCCTGGTGGTGCCAGTAGCCTTCGCCATCGACCGTGTACATGTCGCCGCTGCGGAACCACGCGCCCCGGAAGGCCTCCTGGCTCTTGGCCTGCGCGTTCCAATAGCGGTCGGCGCGCGAGGCGACCTTGGCCCAGAGCATGCCGGGCTCGCCCGCCGGCACCGGATTGCCCTCCGCGTCGGCGAGCTTGCATTCGACGCCGGGCACCGGCTGGCCGGAGCTGCCCGGCTTCGTCGCGTCCGGGCGATTGGTCAGCATCATGTAGATCGTCTCGGACGTGCCCATGCCGTCGAGGATCGAAACGCCGGTCGCCTCCTTCCAGCGCCGCCACAGCTCCTCGGGCAGGCGCTCGCCGGCCGAGACGTAGTGGCGGACCTGGCAGAACGCCGGCGCCTTCGCGACGTTGCGCTCGAGCATGTTGCGGTAGAGCGTCGGCACCGAGAACACGAGCGTCGGCTTGTGCTTCTCGATCAGGTCGGCGATGGCGTCGGGGGCGGGCCACGAATCGAGCAGAATCGTCGTGGCCCCTTTCTGCAGCGACGCGAACATCGCGTTGCCGAGCGAATACGCGAAAAACAGCTTCGACGTCGCGAAGACGGTGTCGCCGGGTCCGAGGCCGAGCACGGTCGTGTAGTCGGTGGCGGTGAGCACGTCCTTGTGCAGGTGGACGGCGGCCTTGGGCGCCCCGGTCGTGCCCGACGTGTAGATCCAGAAGGCCATGTCGTCCGGCGACATCGGCCGCGCGGCCGGCAGCGGCTCGTGCTTGCCGACGAGGGCCATCCACGCGTCGCGGTGCGGATTGCCGGCTTCGGCCAGGATCACCGCCGGGCGCTTCGCAAGCCGCTCGAGCGCGGCCTGCGCCGTGATCATGAACTCGCGGTCGACAATCAGCAGCCGCGCGCGGCTGTCGGCCAGCACGTGCGCGAGGTCGGCCGCGGTCGCGCGCAGGTTGATCGCGATCGGCACCGCGCCCGCGGCCATCGCTCCGAGATAGGCGATAACGAGCCCGGGATAGTCCTTCATCAGCAGCGCCACGCGCTGCTCGGGCTCGATGCCGTGGTCCGCGACGACCGCGGCCGCCCGGAGCACGCGCTCGTGGAGCCGCTCGTAGCTGATCGCGTCGTCGCGCCATTTGAGCGCGGTCTTCCGCGCATGGCCCGCCGCCAGCGCCGGCCGCAGCACCGCCTCGGCCGCGTTCATGGTTTCCGGCAAATGAGATCCCCGTGCGTCGCGGCGGGAAAACTAGCACGAGGCGGGCGCGGCACCGCAAGCGGCGGCGTCCGTCCGCGCGTCATGCGC
>ERZ761602.2803-NODE-2803-length-26253-cov-16.669822_pt1 | contig 26253 bp, 26 predicted proteins | sample MGYA00512165_ERZ761602 | MGnify/ENA primary metagenome ERZ761602 (study PRJEB28899, sample SAMN02445085) | bioreactor sludge metagenome | biome: EBPR sludge; isolation source: Thorneside wastewater treatment plant | place: Australia: Brisbane, Thorneside...
CGCTTATAATCCGGCGGCTTTGTCATTCGAACATCCGGAAAGAACGAACACTCCATGACCGATCGCGAAATCGATCAGCAACTCGTCGAGCGCGTGCAGCGCGGCGACAAGCAGGCTTTCGGCTTGCTGGTATCCAAGTACCAGCGCAAGTTGAATCGTTTGTTGTCGCGTCTGATCCGCGATCCCGCCGAAGTCGAGGACGTTGCGCAGGAGACCTTCATCAAGGCCTACCGGGCGTTGGGTTCTTTCCGCGGAGACAGTGCCTTTTACACATGGCTTTACCGGATCGGAGTCAATACGGCGAAGAACTACCTGGTATCTCAGGGCAGAAGAGCGCCGACATCGACGAGTTTCGACTCGGAAGAGGCCGAGACCTTCGAGGATGGAGACCAGTTGCGGGACATCAACACGCCCGAGCGTTTGTTGATGACACGCCAGATCGGTGAGGCCGTCGAGGGGGCAATGGGCGATCTGCCCGAGGAGTTGAGGACGGCGATCATGCTGCGGGAGTTCGAGGGTCTGAGCTACGAAGAGATCGCCAGCATCATGGAGTGCCCCATAGGCACGGTGCGCTCGCGGATCTTCCGCGCGCGTGAAGCGATTGCAGAGCGTCTGCGGCCGTTGCTCGACACGGCGCCGGACAAACGTTGGTAGGTGGCAGACATGAAGGACAAGGTATCGGCGTTGCTTGATGGAGATCTCGACGAGCAGGCCACGCGTTCGGTCATCGAGCGCATGGGGGTCGATTCGGGACTGCAGCGGCAGTGGGATGCATATTGTTTGATCGGCGATGCGATCCGCGGCGATCGCTTCGGCTCGAGTGATTTCGTCGATCGCGTGATGGCCCGGCTCGACGACGAGCCGACCGTTCTTGCTCCCCGGCCTGCTGCCGGCGACAGCGTCAGGCGGTCGGTCTGGCAGTCCTTGTTGCCGATCGCTGCGTCGGTGATGGGTGTGGCCGCGGTGGGGCTCGTGGCTGCAACGCTCTACTCCCAGGACGATCGCGCACCTGCGAAGCTGGCGAGCGAGGCTGCCAAGGTTCAGGTGGTGGCTGCGCCGGCCGTGCGTGCGTCGGTCCAGCCGGTGGGCCTGGACCCGCATCGCGAATATGTGTTTGCGCATCAGGGCCTGAGCGGCGTCGGTCCGCTGCCCGCTGGCGTGCAGTACGTGAGGACTGTTTCCGATCAGCGCCAGGGAACGGGCCGATGAGGTTCAGCGCAGCCGTACTGACCGCCTGCGCCTTGCTGCTGCAAACGCCTGCTCACGCCGAAGGCCCCTCGGACCCGTTGTCCTGGCTCGGCAGGATCCAGTCCGCAGGGCAGCGCCTCAATTACGTTGGAACCTTCGTTTATCAGTCGGGTGGGCATGTCGAGACATCTCGCGTTGCTCACCGTGTCGATGCGGCAGGTGCCCTCGAGCGGCTAGAGGTGCTCGATGGCAGTCCGCGGGAGATCATCCGCCGCGGCAATGAAGTGCACTGCGTTCTTCCCGATGAGCGCACGGTCATCATCGACCAGGCCAGCGGCAGGCGCGCCTTTCCAGCCCGTCTGCCGGCAAGTCTGACCGACCTCGCGGAGTACTACCGGATCCGCAAGGGTGAGTTGAGCAGGGTCGCGGGCTACGAGGCTCAGGCCATCGTGCTCGATCCGCGTGACGACCTCCGCTACGGCCACACGCTGTGGGCCGAAGTGCAGAGCGGGCTGTTGCTCAAATCGCGCATGGTGGACGAGCATGGCTTGCTCATAGAGCAGTTCAGTTTCAGCGACATCCGCATTGGCGGCGATGTCGATGCGGCCTTGCTCGAATCCCGCTTCACGCCCGATGGCGACTGGAAGGTTGTCAACGCGCGCGGCGACGACATGCCCAAGACAGAAGCCGGGTGGGTACTGACCGAGCCGCTGCCGGGTTATTTGCTCACTTCGGTCATGAAACGGCCCTTGGGGCGTGACCGCGGGCAGGCGGTGCACATGGTGTTCAGTGACGGACTGGCGGCCATTTCGGTCTTCATCGAACCGGTTGGCGATGGGTCCGAGATCGGTTTGGGGCCGGTGTCGACCGGGGCCATCAACATCTACAAACGCGCCCAGGATGGCCATCTGGTAACGGCGCTGGGCGAGGCGCCCGAGCGCGCGGTGCGCCATGTGGGCGACCACATTCGTCCGGTGTCGCGGTGATGCAGGCTCGGGCGCGGGTGCTGAGGGTCGAGCGTGGCAAGGCTTGGGTCAAGCTGAGCGACAAGGCAGGTGGTTGCGGGCGTTGCGACGAACCTGGTGGCTGCCGGTCAATGCAGATCACGCAGGCGCTCGGTGCCGGCAAGGATGAGTTTGCGCTGCCGCTGGTTCCCGGCATCGGTCCGGGCGACGACGTCGTGATCAGTATCCCCGACGGCGCGGCGCTGCGCGCGGCGCTTGCCAGTTATGGCCTGGCGACCGTGCTGCTGGTTTCGGGCGCAGGTCTTGGTGGCCTATTCGCTGATGGGCGTTCGGGCGATACGTATGCGCTCGCGGGGGGGCTTGCCGGCTTGCTGCTGGCGTGGGCGACGAACAGGGTGCTCGCGCGCAGCAGGAACTGGCGTCTGGGCCTGCGCATGGACCTGGCGCCGGCCTCTGCGTGTGTGCAGGGCGGCCCGCAGCGGTGATGGCGCGGATGCCCGCAGCTCCCGGCGTGGGGGCGCTCCTGCGCTTGCTGGTTCTGTTCGCGTGCCTCACTGCTTTCGGTGCGCCGACGTGGGCGGCCAGTGCCGCCTTGCCGGACTTCACCCGTCTGGTGGAGAAGCAGGGTGCGGCTGTGGTCAATGTCAGCACCAGGCAGGCGCGCAAGGCGGCCAGCCGCTTGCCGTTTCAGATTCCCGAGCTCAACGAGTCGGACCCGATGTTCGACTTTTTCCGCAAGTTCATTCCGCGCACCCCGGAGGCGCCGGGTGGTGACCCTGACAACCAGTCGCTCGGTTCAGGGTTCATCATCAGTGCCGATGGCTACATCCTGACCAACGCACATGTGATCGAGGAGGCCGAGGAGATTCTCGTTCGCCTCGCTGACAAGCGTGAGTACAGCGCCGAGGTCATCGGCGCCGATGCACGCAGTGACGTCGCATTGATCCGCATCGACGCAAGCGATCTGCCTCACGTCGTGTTCGGGAATCCCGATGCGCTGAAGGTTGGCGAGTGGGTGCTCGCGATCGGTTCGCCCTTCGGCTTCGAACAGTCGGTTACCGCAGGCATCGTGAGTGCAAAGGGGCGTAGCCTACCGGATGAGAACTTCGTGCCCTTCATCCAGACCGACGTCGCGATCAATCCTGGCAACTCGGGCGGTCCATTGTTCAATCTGCGGGGTGAGGTCGTCGGTATCAACTCGCAGATCTACAGCCGTACGGGTGGGTTCATGGGCTTGTCGTTTGCGATCCCGATCGATCTTGCGATGGATATCCAGCAGCAACTGCGCGCCTCGGGCAGGGTGCAACGCGGTCGCATCGGGGTGTCGATCCAGGAGGTCACGCGCGCACTTGCCGACAGCTTTGGGCTGATGCGTGCCGCAGGGGCATTGGTAAGTGCCGTCGAGCCCGAAGGGCCTGCCGCGCGCGGCGGTGTCGAGCAGGGCGACATCATTGTCCGCTTCAATGGCCGCCCGGTGGAAAACTCGGCCGATCTCCCGCGTATCGTGGCAGCGGCACGTCCGGGGCAGGAGGTCGACGTCGACATCCATCGCGCTGGCGCGGCACGCTCGTTGAAGATTACGGTTGGCGAGTGGGAGGATCCTGAGGCGGAAGAGGCCGAGGAGCTCGGCGGCGATCCCGGTGGGGCAGCCAATGCACTCGGCCTGGATCTGGTGGTGCCGACACCTGCGCAGCGACGCGAGGGCAAGGTCGACCAGGGGTTATTGGTGCAGCGCGTACAGGGTGCCGCAGCGCGGGCCGAGATCGTTCCTGGCGACGTTGCACTTGCAATGGTGGTTGCCGGCCGTCATGTAAAGCTCGACACCCTGGATGCGTACAATCGTGTGTTGGGTGAGTTGCGCCCCGGTCAACAGGTGAGTGTGCTCATCCGGCGAGCCGACTTTGTTTCCTACGTGAGCTTGAGAGCGGAGAAATGACGGGGATAGCCGGGAGCAGGGTATTTACCGTGCTGAGTCGGGAGTGGTGCCACCTCTGTCACGACCTTGTCGCTGCGCTCGAGCCCATCGCGGCTGAGCATGGCTGGCGGATCGAGGTGGTCGACGTGGACCAGGATGCGATCCTCGAGGCGCGCTGGGATGAACTTGTCCCTGTATTGCTTCACGGCGAGCACGAACTCTGCCACTACCACCTCGATGAGCCTGCGGTGCGCGCTTATTGCAGCCGTTTTCCGCTAGAATCACGGGCTTGACAAGGCCAACCATTCCGAAAACGGGTGCTGCAAGGCACCCTTTTCGTTTCGCATGAACCACATCCGCAACTTCTCCATCATCGCTCATATCGACCACGGCAAATCGACCCTGGCCGATCGACTCATCCACTTCTGCGGCGGCTTGTCCGAGCGCGAGATGGAAGCCCAGGTGCTCGACTCGATGGATATCGAGCGCGAGCGCGGCATCACCATCAAGGCGCAGACAGCAGCCCTGCACTACAAGGCCAAGGACGGGCAGGTATACAACCTGAACCTGATCGATACCCCGGGCCATGTGGATTTTTCCTACGAGGTCAGTCGTTCGCTGGCCGCCTGCGAAGGCGCGCTGCTGGTGGTGGATGCCTCGCAAGGGGTGGAGGCGCAGACGGTGGCCAACTGCTACACCGCGCTCGATCTCGATGTCGAGGTGGTGCCGGTGCTCAACAAGATCGACCTGCCGGCGGCTGACCCGGACAACGCCCGTCAGGAGATCGAGGACGTGATCGGCGTCGATGCTTCGGAGGCTATCCTGTGCTCGGCCAAGACCGGCCTGGGCGTGGAGGACGTGCTCGAGGCAATCGTCGCCCGCATCCCTTCCCCCAAGGGCAAGGCTGATGGCCCGCTCAAGGCGCTGATCATCGACTCCTGGTTCGACAACTATGTCGGCGTGGTGATGCTGGTGCGCGTGGTCGACGGCGAGCTGAAGCCTAAGGACCGCATCCTGCTGATGTCCAACGGCGCACAGTACCCCTGCGACCAGGTGGGCGTGTTCACGCCGCGCTCGGTGAGCCGGGATGCACTGCGCGCGGGCGAGGTCGGCTTCGTGATCGCCGGCATCAAGGAGATCGAGGCGGCCAAGGTCGGCGACACCATCACGCTCGCCAACAAGCCCGCGAGCGAGCCGCTGCCCGGCTTCAAGGAGATCAAGCCGCAGGTGTTCGCCGGCCTGTATCCGGTGGAGTCCTCCGAGTACGACCAGCTGCGCGACTCGCTCGAGAAGCTGCGCCTGAACGACTCCTCGCTGCAGTTCGAGCCCGAGGTGTCGCAGGCGCTCGGCTTCGGCTTCCGCTGCGGCTTCCTCGGCCTGCTGCACATGGACATCGTGCAGGAGCGCCTCGAGCGCGAGTTCGACATGGACCTCATCACCACCGCGCCGACGGTGGTGTACGAGGTGGTGCTCAACGACAACTCGATCATCCGCATCGAGAACCCGGCCAAGCTGCCCGAGCCGGGCAAGTATCAGGAGATCCGCGAGCCGATCATCACCGCGACGATCTTCATGCCGCAGGACTACGTCGGCCCGGTGATCACGCTGTGCAACCAGAAGCGCGGCAACCAGATCGACATGCGCTACCACGGCCGCCAGGTGCAGCTGATCTACGAGATGCCGATGAACGAGGTCGTGATGGACTTCTTCGACAAGCTCAAGTCGGTGTCGCGCGGCTACGCCTCGCTCGACTACGATTTCAAGGAGTACCGCACGGCCGACCTCGTCAAGCTCGACCTCATGGTGGGCGGCGAGAAGGTGGATGCCTTGTCGGTGATCGTGCACCGCGCCAGCGCGCAGTATCGCGGCCGCGAGCTCGCCGCCAAGCTGCGCGGCCTGATCCCGCGCCAGATGTTCGACGTGCCGGTGCAGGCGGCGATCGGCGCGCACATCATCGCGCGCGAGACCATCAAGGCCTTGCGCAAGAACGTGCTCGCCAAGTGCTACGGCGGCGACATCACGCGCAAGAAGAAGCTGCTCGAGAAGCAGAAGGAAGGCAAGAAGCGCATGAAGCAGGTTGGCAACGTCGAGATCCCGCAAGAAGCCTTCCTCGCCGTGCTGCGCACCGACGAAGGCAAGTGACGGATAGCGCATGAATTTTGCACTCATCCTCTTCCTGCTGCTTGTCGCCACCGGTGCGCTCTGGTTCCTGGATCGCTTCCATGCGCGCAAGCTGCGCGCGGCAGGCGCGCCGAATCCTTGGTGGGTGGAATATGGCGCGAGCTTCTTCCCGGTGATTCTGATCGTGTTCGGCTTGCGCTCCTTTGTCGTCGAGCCGTTCAAGATCCCCTCCGGATCGATGATCCCGACGCTGCTGGTTGGCGACTTCATCCTCGTCAACAAGTGGACCTATGGCATCCGGCTGCCGGTGATCAACCAAAAGGTCATCGATATCAACGCCCCCGAGCGCGGTGACGTGATGGTGTTCCGCTATCCGGCCGACCCTTCGCTGGACTACATCAAGCGCGTGGTCGGGCTACCGGGCGACCGCGTCGAATACGTGAACAAGCGTCTAAGCATCAACGGCCAGCCGGTGCCGATCGAGGAGGTCGGCGCCTACCTGCATCCGGACAGGTTGTATTATTCGCCTCAGTTCACCGAGCGCCTTGGCGCAGTCGAGCACTCGGTCCTGATCGAGCGCGATGCTCCGGCCTTCATCCCGCAGGTGATGAATTTCCCCGGGCGTGAGAACTGCACCTACACCAGCGCCGGCGTCAGTTGTACCGTGCCTCAGGGGCACTACTTCGTACTCGGCGATAACCGCGATGCGAGCAGCGACAGCCGGGTGTGGGGCTTCGTGCCGGAGCAGAACATCGTCGGCAAGGCTTTCTTCATCTGGTTCAACTTCAACGACATGAAGCGCATTGGCGGCTTCCACTGATCGAGGGGTATCAGCATGCGCATGAAGTCACAGCGCGGCGTCACGCTGACCGGGGTTCTCGTGGTCGGCACACTGGCTGCGTTCCTGTTGATCCTCGGTTTTCGCACGGTACCGGTGTTCAACGAATACCTCGCCATCAAACGTATCCTCGTAGTGCTTGCAGACGAGGGCGACAAAGGGGCAACGGTGGCGGATCTTCGCCGAGGCTTCGACACGCGACGCCAGATCGACGATGTGAAGAGTATCCGTGGCGCGGACCTCAAGATCGACAAGACCGCGTCGCGCACGCAGATCTCCGCACGCTACTCGCGAACGGTGCCACTCATTGCCAATGTCAGCCTGCTGTTCGACTTCGAGCCGAACAGCGAGGCGCGCTGACCCCATGGCGCCCGATCAGTTGCAGTCGCGCCTGGGCCACGTATTCGGTGATCCCCGGCTGCTGCGCGAGGCCCTGACCCACCGCAGCTTCGGCCAGCCCAACAACGAGCGCTTCGAGTTCCTGGGCGACAGCATCCTGAACTGCGTGATCTCGATTGCGCTGTTCGAGCGTTTCGGTGGTTTGCGCGAAGGTGACCTGTCGCGCGTCCGTGCCTCTCTCGTACGCCAGGACGCGCTCTATCGCATTGCCCTGGAGCTAGAGCTGGGTGCGTTCCTGCACCTTGGCGAAGGCGAGTTGAAGTCGGGTGGCAGCAAGCGGCCATCGATACTGGCCGATGCGCTCGAGGCCGTTTTTGCGGCGGTCTTTCTCGACGGTGGTTTCGACGCTGCAAAGCAGGTCATCGACCGCCTTTATGCGCCACTGCTCTCCGAAGTCGATCCGCGGCGGCCGAGCAAGGATGCCAAGACGGCCTTGCAGGAGTGGCTGCAGGCGCGCAGGATCGCGGTGCCGACCTATTCGATGGTGCAGGCGCTGGGCGAGGCCCATGCGCAGGAATTCGAGGTGGCCTGCGAAGTGCCCAAGCTTGGCGTGCGTACGCTGGGCCGCGGCCCGAGCCGCCGTATCGCCGAACAACAGTCAGCCGAACTCGCCCTCGCGGCACTCAGGAAGCAATGAACGAACATACTCTCGACAGCCCGGCCGACGGCAGCTCGGACGACGCCTTCCGCGCCGGCTTTGTCGCCATTGTCGGCCGCCCTAACGTCGGCAAGTCGACCCTGCTCAATCGCCTGATCGGGCAGAAGATCAGTATCGTCTCCAGCAAGGCGCAGACCACCCGCCATCGCGTCACCGGCATTCTCACCGAAGCCGATGCGCAGTTCGTGTTTGTCGACACGCCGGGCTTCCAGACGCATCACCGCAACGCCCTCAACCGGTCGATGAATCGCACCGTGTCGCAGGTGCTGGCCGATGTGGACCTGGTCTTCTTCGTCATCGAGGCTGGCCGCTTCACCGACGATGACCGCAAGGTGCTGTCGGTGATCCCGGAGACGTCCAAGGTCATTCTGGTGATCAACAAGGTCGATCAGTTGAAGGACAAGGCCCGTCTGCTGCCCTTCATCGACCAGGTGCGCCAGGCACGCGAGTTCATCGAGATCGTGCCGCTGTCTGCGGAGAAGGGGCGCAACGTCGACACCCTGGTCAAGGCGGCGACGCCGCTCTTGCCCGTGGCTACGCCGATGTTCGAGGAGGACGAGATCACCGACCGCAGCGAACGCTTCCTGGCCTCCGAATTCCTGCGCGAGAAGCTGTTCCGCCTGCTCGGCGACGAGCTGCCCTACGGCATCGCGGTGGAGATCGAGAAGTTCGAGGTCGAGGGCAACCTGCGTCGCATCCACGCTGCAGTGATCGTCGACAAGCCAGGCCACAAGGCGATGGTGATCGGCAAGGGCGGTGAGAAGCTCAAGCGCATCTCCAGCGAGGCGCGCGTCGAGCTCGAGAAGCTGTTCGACGGTAAGGTCTTTCTCGAGGTCTGGGTCAAGATCAAGAGCGGCTGGGCCGACGACGAGCGCGCGCTGAAGAGCCTCGGTTACGAGTGATCCGGGCGCAGGGCAATGGCGGGAGCCAAGCAGCGCGTCGAGCAGCAACCGGCCTGGGTGCTGCATACCTATCCCTGGCGTGAGACGAGCCTGATCGTAGAGGTGTTCGCGCGCGATCATGGCCGCGTTGCGCTCGTCGCCAAGGGTGCGCGCCGGCCGTATTCGCAGCTGCGTGGGGTGCTGATGGCCTTTCAGCCATTGTCGATGGACTGGTCGGGCGGCGGCGAGGTCAAGACGCTCGTGCGCGCCGAGTGGCAGGGCGGACAGCCACTGCTCACTGGTCGTGCGCTGATCTGTGGCTACTACCTCAACGAATTGCTGGTACGCCTGACCGCCCGAGAAGATCCCCACCCGGAGCTCTTCATCGCCTACGCCAAGGCCGTGCGTGCCCTTGGTCGCGGCGAATCCGAGCCACCGATCCTGCGCCGCTTCGAGCTTGCCTTGCTGCAGGACCTTGGCTACGAGGCCGGACTCGCGAACGAGGCCGACGGTGGCGGTGCCGTGCGGCCCGAAGGGCGCTACATTTACATTGTCGAACGCGGCCCGCTGCGCCTGGAAACCCTTGAAGGGGAGGGCGTCGACCCCGCTGCGCTCGGTGACCAGGCGCTGCTGTCCGGGCAGACCCTGCTCGACATGGCCGCCGACGATTTCTCGCGCGCGGAAACGCTGGCCCAGTCCAAGCAGTTGCTGCGCATGCTCATCAACCACACCCTGGGCGGCCAGCCGCTGCAATCGCGCCGGGTGCTCAAGGAACTGCAGGAACTCTGATGATCGAACTCGGCGTCAATATCGACCACGTTGCCACCTTGCGCCAGGCGCGCCGCACCTGGGAGCCTGACCCGGTGTGGGCCGCGGTCGAGGCCCATCTCGGCGGTGCGGACGGCATCACCATCCACCTGCGTGAGGACCGCCGCCACATCAACGACGACGACGTGCGCCGCCTCGCCGAACTCACCCAGGTCAAGCTCAACCTCGAGATGGCCGCCACCGACGAGATGGTCGACATCGCCTGCCGCACCAAACCGCAGATGGCCATGCTGGTCCCCGAGGGACGCCACGAGGTCACCACCGAGGGCGGGCTGGATGTGTTGGCGCAGGAGACGCGCCTGCGTGACGTGATCGCCCGCCTGGCCGACGCCGGCATCGTCACCAGCGTGTTCATCGATGCCGAGCTCGAGCAGATCGAGGCCGCTGCGCGCATCGGTGCGCGCGTGTGCGAGATCCACACCGGCCCCTACGCCCACGCCTTCCATGCCGCCGGCCGCGATGCCGAGGCGCCGGCGGTGGTCGACGAGCTCGACAAGATCCGCATCGCCGGCGAAGCAGTGCGCCAGCTCGGCATGCGCTTCAACGCCGGCCATGCGCTGAACTACTACAACGTCCAGCCGATTGCCGGCCTGCATGGTATCCGCGAGTTGCACATCGGCCATTCGATCGTCAGCCGTTCGGTCTTCGTCGGCCTGCGCGAAGCGGTGGCCGAGATGAAGCGGCTGCTGCGCGAAGCCGCGCTCACGGCCTGATGCTCGCGGAGGGCTGCGCGTGATCCACGGCATCGGCACCGACATCGTGCGCGTGCAGCGCATGCGCGCCGCGCTCGAGCGCCACGGCGAGCGTTTTGCCTTGCGCATCCTCGCCGCCAGCGAGGTGGCGGATTGGCGCGCCCATCGCGACCCGGGGCGGTTTCTAGCCAAGCGCTTCGCGGCCAAGGAGGCCTTTGGCAAGGCGCTTGGCACCGGCGTTGCCGTGCCTGCCACGTTGCACGCGGTCGCCGTGGGCCACGACGCGCTCGGCAAGCCTGGTTACCTCTATGATGACCGCCTTGCTGCCCACATGCGCGAGCACGGATTGCGCGCGTACCTGAGCATCAGCGATGAGGACGACAACGTCGTTGCATTTGCGCTCATTGAACGCGTCTGAGCGCAACGGAGCCGACAGCATGACCCAGCCCATCCACCGCCCGCGCGGCCCCGTCATGATCGACGTTGCCGGCACTGCATTGACCGATGAGGAGCGTGAACGCCTGCTCGACCCGCTGGTCGGCGGCGTCATCCTGTTTGCGCGCAACTACATCGGTTCCGACCAACTGCGCGCCCTCACCGCCGAGATCCGCGCGCTGCGCGATCCGGCGCTGATCATCGCGGTCGACCACGAAGGTGGCAGGGTGCAGCGCTTTCGCAGTGACGGCTTCACCCGCCTGCCGGCCATGCGCAGCCTCGGTGCCTTGTGGGAGCGGGACCACCTCGCCGCGCTCGATGCCGCCCGCGCCACCGGATTCGTGCTTGCCACGGAGTTGCTGGCGCATGGCGTCGATCTCAGCTTCACGCCGGTGCTCGACCTCGACTACGGCTGCTGCAGCGCCATCGGCAACCGCGCCTTCCACCGCGACCCGCAGGCCGTCGCCGCACTTGCGCAGGCACTGTGCGCGGGGATGGCCGAAACCGGCATGGGCTGCGTCGGCAAGCACTTTCCCGGACACGGATTCGTCGAGGCCGACTCGCACCACGACGTACCGGTCGACGAACGCGACTTCGATACCCTCTGGGCCGAGGACATCGCCCCCTACCGCCATCGTCTCGGCCGCCAGCTTGCCGGTGTGATGCCCGCCCACGTCATCTATCCCAATGCCGACCCCAGCACCGAACCCCATCCGGCGGGCTTCTCGTCGTTCTGGCTCAGGGACGTGTTGCGCGAGCGTCTGGGCTTCAAGGGCGTGATCTTCAGCGATGACCTCAACATGGAGGGCGCCCGTGTCGCCGGCGACATCGTCGGCCGCGCCAGGGCCGCTTATGGCGCCGGCTGCGACATGCTCCTGGTGTGCAATCGACCGGACCTCGCCGCCGAACTGCTCGACCGCTGGGCCCCGGTCGCCGACGCCGACAGCCTTGCCCGCCTGGCCGCAATCGGGCCGGGTACGACCCGCCCCGCCTGGCTTGTCGACCCTTTCGCACTCGAACTGCACGCCCCCTATGTCCAGGCCCGCGGGCTTATCGCGTCCATTCCCGAAGACATGAGCGCAGCCCCGGCGATGACAGCAGCCACCATCGGCCAGCAGCGTACCGAAGTCCTGCGCCAGGACGGATAATTCCCATAGGCAGCGGCTTTTCATCACCAACGCCGCTGGCGCCAGAAGCAGCCGACGAGTATGCGCATGTCCGACCCGAAGAACGAAACAGCCGCCTTCGACCCAAAGCCCTTCCTGCGCACCCTCACCGAGGAGCCCGGCGTCTACCGCATGATCGGCGCCGACGACAAGGTGCTCTACGTCGGCAAGGCCAAGAACCTCAAGCGCCGCGTCTCCAGCTACTTCCAGAAGACCGTCTCCAGCCCGCGCATCGCCATGATGGTGGCGCAGGTGCTGCGCGTGGACATCACCGCCACCCGCTCCGAGGCCGAGGCCCTGATCCTCGAGAACAACCTCATCAAGAGCCTGGCGCCGCGCTACAACATCCTCTTCCGCGACGACAAGACCTACCCCTACATCGAACTCTCCGCTGATGAGTTTCCCCGCCTGGCCTACCACCGCGGCGCCTTCACCAAGGGCGCGCGCTACTTCGGCCCCTTCCCGAACGCCTGGGCGGTGCGCGAGAGCATCCACCTGCTGCAGAAGACCTTCCAGCTGCGCACCTGCGAGAACACCGTCTTCGCCAACCGCTCGCGCCCCTGCCTGCTGCACCAGATCAAGCGCTGCACCGCGCCCTGCGTCGGCCTCATCGAAGCCGAGGCCTACGCCGCCGACGTGAAGCTCGCCACCCGCTTCCTCGACGGCCAGGCGAGCGAGGTCATCGACGACCTCACCAGCCGCATGCAGGCCGCCGCCGAGCGCCTCGCCTTCGAGGAGGCTGCTGCCTGCCGCGACCAGGTGCGCGTACTGCAGGCGGTGCTGCACAAGCAGTTCGTCGACAGCCGCAAGGATGAGGACGTCGATGTGCTCGCCGCGATCGAGGCCGACGGCCTCACCTGCGTGAACATCGCCATGGTGCGCGGCGGCCGCCACCTCGGCGACCGCCCGCAGTTCCCCAGCGGGGCGGCGGTGTCGGGGGCGATGGACAGCCTGCTCGCCTTCGTCGAGCAGCACTACAGCCAGCACCCGATCCCGGCGCGCATCCTGGTGAACCTGCCGCCGGAGGCGGTCAAGGAGACGCTCGCCGAGATCACCGAGCGCCCGCCGGGCGTGGTGTCGCCGCGCTTCGAGGCGGAGAAGGCGTGGATGGAGATGGCCGAGAAGAACGCCCACCTCGCCATCCAGGCGCGCGCGCGCGACACCGGCCGCATCGAGCAGCGTCTCGAGGCCCTGCGCGAGGCGCTCGGCATGGACGAGGCGCCGCAGCGCATCGAGTGCTTCGACATCAGCCACACCATGGGCGAGGCCACGGTGGCGTCCTGCGTGGTGTGCGAGGCGGGCGCCATGAAGCGCGCCGAGTACCGCCGCTACAACATCACCGGCATTACCCCGGGCGATGACTTCGCCGCGATGCGTCAGGCGCTGGAGCGCCGCTACGGCAAGGTCGCGGCGGGTGAGGGAGTGTGTCCCGACCTGATCCTGATCGACGGCGGCAAGGGCCAGGTCAGCGCCGCGCGCGCCATTCTCGCCGAGGTCGGCCTCGAGTCGGTGGCGATGGTCGGTGTGGCCAAGGGCGAGGGTCGCAAGGCCGGGCTGGAAACGCTGATCTTCCCGGACGGTCGCGAGGGGCTGGCACTTGGCGGCGAATCGGCCGCGCTGCACCTGATCGTGGAAATCCGCGACGAGGCCCACCGTTTCGCCATCACCGGCCACCGCGCCAAGCGCGGCAAGGCGCGCGTGGGCTCCAAACTCGAGGACATCCCTGGCGTCGGCCCGTCACGCCGGCGCAACCTGCTCGCCGCTTTCGGCGGCCTCGACGGTGTGCGCGACGCCACGGTGGAAGACCTGTGCCGCGTCGATGGCGTCAGCCGCAAGCTGGCCGAACAGATCCACGCCGCTTTGCATTGAAGTCGGGGAGCGATTTGCGCCTGGTCAAGGGCGGCGGCCGGGGCCGGGCGCATACTGCGCCGCCTCCGATCTGCCCCGCCCAGGCCGTACCCATGCACCTCGCCGCCGCATCCGTTGCTACCGAGATCAGCTCGCCCTTCGGTGGGCGCCGCTACAACGCCTGGAATGACCATGTGAAGCGGCGCTACGGCGGGCGCGTGCAGAAGGTGTCGGTGGCCGCCGGCTTCACCTGCCCGAACCGCGACGGCACCCTGGGGCAGGGCGGCTGCACCTTTTGCAACAATGCCGGATTCACCCCCGGCTATCTCGATCGCCGCGATTCGATCCATGCGCAGATCGACACCGGGCTGCGCTTTCTGGACCGGCGCTATCCCGGCAGCGTGCGTTTCATCGCCTATTTCCAGAGCTACACCAACACCTATGGTGAGTTCGAACGCTTGAAAGCGGTATATGAGGAGGCGCTCGCGCATCCGCGCATCAGCGGACTGGCGATCGGCACGCGGCCTGATTGCCTGCCGGAGGCGGTGCTCGACTACCTGGCTGAACTTGCGCGCGAGCATATCGTGGAGCTGGAGATCGGTGTCGAGTCCTGCGACGACGAGGCGCTTCGGCGGGTCAACCGCGGTCACGACTTCGCCTGCAGCGAGGACGCCATCCGCCGCGCCGCTGCGCGCGGCCTGGAGAGCACCGCCCACCTGATCCTTGGCCTGCCCGGAGAGACCCGCACGGGCATGCTCGATGCGGCGCGGCGGCTATCCGTGCTGCCGCTGGCAGCCTTGAAACTGCACCAACTGCAGTTGGTGCGCGGCACGGCGATGGCACGCGACTGGCAGCGGGATCCCGCCTCCGTACCCCTGCTGGACGAGGAGGCGTACATCGAGCTGCTGGCCGATTTCGTGGAGCGGTTGGCGCCGCACATCATGTTGCAGCGCCTGGGTAGCGAGGTACCGCCTGCGCTCAAGCTTGCCCCGCAGTGGAACATGCGGCTGGCCGAACTGGCGCCACGGCTCAGCGCCGAGCTGGCGCGGCGGGGAAGCTGGCAGGGGCGCCTATACGAGGCAGCCTGATCGCAGGCTGCGGCCCCCGGCGGCAGGCGGGCGTGGCGTCAGCCGAGTGCGGCCTTCACCCAGGCGTTGGCTTGCTTGGCGTCGAAGCCGCTGCCGTACTTTGCCTTCAGCGCGCCCATCACCGCGCCCATCTGCTTGGGGCTGCGCTCGGCCAGACCGGCGACGGTGTCGGCGATGAAGGCCTTCACCTCCTCTTCGGTCGCCATCGGCGGCAGATAGGCGGTGAGGATGGCGGACTCCTGCTCGAGCACGGCGCGGCGGCCTGCATCCTTGATCACGCCCAGTGCTTCCTGGTTGTTCTTGAGGAACTTGCGGATCGTCTGCTGGACTTCGTCGTCGCTGCTTTCGCGGTTTCCGGCGTTCTTGCCGACCATTTCGGCTTCGCCGATGAGGGTGCTCAGCAGGGTGGCGCGCACGCCGTCGGCGACCTTGCGTGCGAGCAGGGAATCCTTCTTAAGTTGGGCCAGAAGGCTCATTCGTTTCTCCGTGATGTTGTTCAGCCGGGGCGCCGCATCGGGGCGCACCGCGAGCGCACGGAGTTTAGCGCAGTCGCGCCCTCGGTGCCGGGCCCAGCCTGCGTTCGGTGCCGTGCGGCTGGGTCAGGCCTGCCGGCACATCGTCGCCGCCAGCGGCCAGGCAAGTGCCGCACCGACGGCGCCGAAGGAGACGGCATAAAGCAGCAGGTTACCCCAGTCCACCCAGTAGCTCACGTTGGCAAAGGACGATTGCGTCAGCCCGGGGGTGATCGCAAACGTGATCGCGGTGACAACGAGGCCGACCACGATCGCGGGCTTGATGGCCTTGCACCAGGCCGGCTTGCCGCGGCGGGCGGCGACCACCATGAGCACCAGCCACAGTGCGGCGGTGCCCACCACCACCGGCAGGTACATCAGCCCGAGTTCGAACAGGATATTCAGCGTCAACCAGATTTCGTACATGTCTCGTCTCCCTTCAGACCCGGCCCTTGGCGACCGCCATGTAGGCGGGCTTGAGCAGGCGATATTTCATGACCCAGGCGAAGTAGCTCTCCTGCATGGGGTCGATCATCGGTAGCGATGGGGTGAGCTTGCCGTCGTAGTCGAACTCGATGAGCATCGCCGAGCCCTCGCGCAGGATCATCGGGCACGAGGTGTAGCCGTCGAACAGCTGCGAGGGCTCTCGACCGGCGATGACGTCGATCAGGTTCTGGGTGACCATCGGCACGCTCTTCTTGACGGTGGCGGCGGTCTTGCCGCGCGGTGTGCCGTTGATGTCGCCGAGGCCGAAGACGTTCGGGTAGCGCCGATGGCGCAGGGTCTGGCGGTCGACCTCAAGCCAGCCGCCAGCGGCGAAGTTGCCCTCCTGCCAGGCGAGCGGACTGCTCTTGACCGCGTCGGGCGCACGCATGGGCGGCACGACGTGAATGAAGTCGTAGTCTTCCTCGACGCGCTGGCCATCCGGCGTGACCAGGGTGGCGCGGCGGGCGGCGATGTCGACGCCGACGAGCTTGCTGTTGAAGACCACTTCGACGTTCTGCGCAGCCCAATCCGCCAGCACCTTGTCGTTGATCTTGGGCACGCTGAAGACGACGCCAAGGGCTGAATGGAAGGACACCTCGGACGACGCCAGCGTCCCTGCCTGGCGCAGGCGGTCGACCAGCATGAAGGTCGTCTTGAGCGGCGCCCCGGCGCACTTGATTGGGGTGGCAGGCAAGGTCATCAAGGCCTTGCCGCCCTTGCGCCTGAATTCGTCCATCGCCTTCCAGGTCGCCACGGCAGCGTCCGAGCTCGGATAAACGCTGGTCAGGCCGTTGCGGCCGATCGCGTCTACGTCCATGCCCTCGATCTGGCTGTAGTCGAGGTGGACGCCGGTGGCGACGACGAGGTAATCGTAGCCGATGCGGCGGCCGCTGTCGGTGACCACGGCGTTGGCGTCGGGGTCAAACTCGGCGACCATCTCCTTCACCCACTCGATGCCACGGGGCTGGAGATCGCTGTTGCGGTCGATGACCTTGTCAACCGGCCATACGCCAGTGGCGACCAAGGTGTAGCCAGGCTGGTAGTTGTGAACTTCCTTGCGGTCGACAATGGTGATGCTGGCGCCGTCCAGTTCGCGGGCGAGGCGGTTCGCCACGGCGATGCCAGCCAAGCCGCTGCCGGCGATCACGATGCGTGCGCTGGTCTTGATGCTCGCACCCGCTTTCCCTGCGGGGACGGTCAAGCCCAAGCCTGCCACAAACGGCAGGGCAGAGGCGCCGAATAGCAGCCGACGCCGTGTGCTGTCGCAAGGCCGCTCGTCGGGTTTGTCAGATGCCGTTTGTCTCATGTGTTCCTCCTTCATCTCCGTGGGGTCCAGGGACTCGAATAGTTCTAAACATGACTATATAAGGAAATACTTACTGTTAGAAGGGGTATCGGTGTCGCAGCGGGGAGGGGGCTACATGAGCTTGCGCGCCTTCGATCGTGATCATTGACCGTCAGGGCACGCAGCCGGCAGACTTTCGGCAGACATCTGCCATTGGTGACAGTCATGCCACACGATTCGCGCCCGCTGCCTGAGCTGGTCTCATTTCTGGAGACGCTGCCTGAACCGCACATTCTGTGCGACCGTGATTACCGCATCATTGCCGCCAACGAGGCTTACCGGCGTTCATGCGCGGATGGTGCCAGCGTCGTGGGGCGGACCTGCTACGAGGTTTCTCACCGCTACAGCGTACCCTGTGACCGTGCTGGCGAGTCCTGCCCGCTGGCGCGCAGCCTGAGTTCTGGGCAGCGCGAGCGCGTGTTGCACCTTCATCACACGCCGCGCGGAGAGGAGTACGTCAACATTGAACTTTCGCCGGTGCGCGACGCCGATGGTGAGATTGCCTGGTTCATCGAGAAGATGGAGCCAATGCATGTTGCGCGCGGCGTTTCTGATCATCGCGGCCTGATCGGCCGCTCGGCCGCATTCCAACGCATGCTGGAGCTCATTGCGCGGGTTGCGCCTTCTGACGCCAGTGTGCTGCTACAGGGCGAGTCGGGTACGGGCAAGGAGCTCCTTGCCAGCGCGGTTCATGAGGCGAGTCGGCGCGCCGACCGTCCCTTCGTGGTGGTCGATTGTTCCGGCCTGCCAGAGACCTTGTTCGAGAGTGAGGTCTTCGGCCACGAACGCGGGGCGTTCACCGGTGCCAGCGCACGCAAGCCCGGCCTGGTTGAGGCGGCGAGTGGTGGGACACTTTTCCTGGACGAGGTCGGCGACATTCCCCTCGGCATGCAGGTGAAGCTGCTACGCCTGCTCGAGACCGGCACCTATCGTCGTGTCGGCTCCACCGAATTGCGCCGGGCCGATATTCGCTTGGTGTCGGCAACGCACAGGCCGCTCAAGCGCATGATCGTGGAGGGCGGCTTCCGTCAGGATCTGTATTTCCGCATCAACACGTTCCCGATTCGGGTTCCGGCGCTGCGCGAGCGCGAAGGGGATCTGCCGCTGCTGATCGCGTCATTGCTCGAGCGCGTGGCACCTAACCGCCGTCTGGCGCTCTCCGCGGCCGCGTTGCAGGTACTTGCGCGCTACCCCTTTCCGGGCAACGTGCGAGAACTGCGCAACGTGCTCGAGCGGGCCAGCCTGATGTGCGACGGCGAAACCATCGGGCTCGAGCACCTGGCAGAGGATCTGCTGTATCCGGAGGTGGACCTGGATCTGACTGGGGCAGGGGCCTCGGATCGCGAATCCGCTATCGAGCCTGCGGCACCCGTGCTGGATCTGCTCGAAGTTCAGCGCCAGGCGCTACTGCGGGCGGTGCGCAGCCACCGCGGCAGCCGTCGTGAGCTTGCAGCACGCCTCGGAATAAGCGAGCGCACCCTGTATCGACGGCTCAAGGAACTGGGTCTGGTTGATCATGGAGCAGCCACGCTCGCGTGAGGCACGCAGGAGGTTGCCGCTGCCAGATGCTGCCACCTCTGTCATTGGTGGCGGTAGATCTGCAGATTTAGGCAGTGCTGTGTCAGCTCAAACGAGCCGGTCGATCGTGCAAGTGTTTGAATCGAAAGAATTAAAAGTTTTGGCATGATGCTTGCTTTTAAGAGAGCTGCGAAGCGGGGCCGCATCGTGAAAACTGTACGATCGTCCCCCCTCAGCGATCCACCCCCGGCAGTGTCGCCACGACTGAGTCCGCGGGCCCGCTTCGCCTTTTCCCTCGCGCTCGCTTCGCCGTGGCAACCTTCTTGCGCTGGTGGTGTCAGCGGCGGAAGTCGTTATGGCAGGCCTTGCAGCTGTTCTGAACCGCCTCGTATGCGCTGCGGGCGTCGGCCTGGGTGCGGCGCTCGGCCGCTGCCAGCAAGGCATCCGTTGCTTCAAAGAAACGCACTCGCTTGGCTTCGAACTCGTCTGGCTTCTGCCACACGGCGGCTTTGGCCTTGGTTGGCGGGTAGTTCGTGTCCGCACCGAAGTGTGCCCAGGGCTGGTCGCGCAGGGTGTTCAACTGCTGCGCGAGGCGCGCGAATGCGTCGGCGTCGAAGCGCTCGGTACGCAGCATCGTGCCCATCGGCTCGAAGGTCCGCAGCATGGCCTTGAAGGCTTCCTGGCGCTTGGTAACGGGCTGGTCCGGGTGGGTATCCTCGACCTTCTGCGAACACGCCGTCAGGCTCAGCGCAAACAGGGCAGTCAGGGCAATGCGGGCGGTCGGTTTCATACGGTGCATCGGTTCAATCCTTAGTGGGGAGCGCAGTATACGCGCATGTCTGGGCTAGTCCGGCGGGAGGTGTCTGCAGCCGTGGGCTGGACAAAGGAATACCATCGTGTCTGGGTCTGTCCACGCCGGATGAAGTTCCCTTCTTCGCGCCGGCTTCTCTTACTCGCTGCCAGGGGTCCTCATGACGCCGCACCCTGTTTCCCAGTCCGCCGAGTTCGCTCCCACCACCGGCCTGAGCTCACTCGATGCCGTCATCAGCGGGGTGGCGCGCGGTGACAACATCGTCTGGCAGGTCCAGTCGCTCGACGACTACCAGGCGCTGGTGACGCCCTATGCGCATGCCGCGCGGGCGCAGTGTCGGCGTCTGGTCTATTTTCGCTTCGCGTCCCATCGCGCCTTGCTCGATGCAGGGAGCGGGGCGGAGATTCACTATCCGCAGCCCGCAGCGGGTTTCGACGCCTTCGTCGATCAGGTGCACTCGGTGATCGAGGCGGCCGGACCCGAGACGATGTACATCTTCGATTGCCTGTCGGAACTGGCAGATGCCTGGCAGTCTGATCGCATGATGGGCAATTTCTTCAGACTTACCTGCCCGCGCCTGTTCGATCTGGATACAGTGACCTACTTCGCCGTGCTGCGGCACCGCCATGCACGCGCGGGCATGGGCATGATCACCGAAACAACGCAGTACCTGCTCGACGTCTTCCGTTGCCGCGACCGGCTCTATGTTCGGCCGATCAAGGTGCAGCACCGTTCCGCGGCGGTGATGAACCTGATCCACGCCTGGGACGCGGGCGACCATTTCCGTCCAGTTGCAGACAGCGGCACCGTCGCTGAGATCCTCGCCGGGTCGGGCTGGCCAGGGCTCGAGGACGAGCAGATCCGAAGCCACTGGCAGCATTTGTTCGACGCTGCGCGGACGCTCGTCGCCCTGCGCGAGGCGGGTGTGCCGGACATGGCCGCAGAGGCCGAAGCGTTCGCACGTCTTGCGTGCATGCTGTTTCCCGACGAACCAGGTCTGCAGCGGCTGATCGCGCGCTACCTTGGCCTCGAGGACCTGATCGCCGTTCGCGCGCGCATGATCGGTATCGGTACGATCGGCGGCAAGGCCGCGGGCATGCTGGTTGCGCGCGCGGTGCTGCGCCGCGATGCCCCCGCGCTGCACGCGCGAATGGAGGCGCACGACTCCTTCTATGTCGGCACCGAGGTGTTCGACACCTTCTTCGTCAGCAATGGGCTGTGGTGGGTGCGGCGGCGCCAGCGCGAGGATGCGGGCTTCCTGCAGGGGCTGGACGGCGAGCAGGGTGCGCGCCAGCGCATCCTGAAGGGGACTTTCCCGGATAGCACCTTGCGCCAGTTCGAGGCCATGCTGGACTACTTCGGCGAGTGGCCTTTCATCGTGCGCTCCAGCTCGCGCCTTGAAGACCGCTATGGCAATGCCTTCGCGGGACAGTACGACAGCGTGTTCTGCGTCAATCAGGGTACGCGCGAACGGCGGCTCGCCGATCTGCTCGACGCGGTGAGGGCTGTCTATGCGAGCAGCCTGTCCGAGCAGGCACTGCGCTACCGCAAGCGCCGCGGCCTGCTCGACGAACACGAGCAGATGGCCTTGCTGATCATGCGCGTCTCGGGAACGGCCGGCGGCCGTTACTTCCATCCGCACGCGGCAGGGGTGGGGCTGTCGGTCAATCCCTATCCATGGAACCCGCAGATCGACATGAGGGCAGGCGTGGTAAGGCTGGTTGCAGGCTTGGGTACGCGTGCAGTGGATCGCTCGGATGACGACTATACCCGGCTGGTGGCGCTGAACGCGCCGGAGCTCCGCCCGGAGACAAACTTCGGCGCGATCGCCCGCCATGCCCAAAGGCGCATGGATACGCTCGATCTCGAGCGCAATGCCGTCGTCTCGGGTGTCTTTGCCGACCTGGTCAGGGGCCAGGAAGGGTTCCCCTTCGATCTGTTCACAACCCGCGAGGAACCGGGGCGTCCGCCTTTCCTGACCTTTGATGGTCTGATTGCACGCACGCCCTTTGTCGCTGATCTGCGAGCGCTGCTGGCAACGCTGCATGCCGCTTATGCGCATCCCGTGGAGACAGAGTTTGCCCTCAATGTGCTCGCCGATGGCAGCTACCGTGTCAACCTGCTCCAGTGCCGGCCGATGCAGGTCCGCAGTGTAGAAGGAGTGGCCGATGCGGAGCCTCCCGCGGAGGCAGAGCAACTTGTGTGCGCCCGTGGTGCGGTGATCGGTCCGAGTCGAGTCATCCAGCCGGATTGGGTCATCCACGTCAGGCCCGCCGCGTTCGGGGTACTCAACCAGTCGCAGCGCCTTGCCGTCACGCGGGTGATCGGCCGGCTCAATGGGCTTGCAGCAGGACGCTGCGTACTGATGCTGGGCCCCGGGCGCTGGGGATCACGCGATCCGTTTCTCGGCATACCGGTGCTGTTCTCGGAGATCAACCACATCGCCGCACTGTGCGAGATCGTGGCCATGCACGACAAACTGATCCCCGATGTCTCACTCGGGACGCACTTCCTGAACGAGCTCATCGAAGGCGACCTGCTGTACTTCGCCCTGTTCCCCAGGCTGGAGGGCAACATGCTCGATGAGGCGCGGTTGCTCGATCGACCCAACGTCCTGCCCCAGCTGCTGCCTGACGATGCCGGCTGGGCGGATGTGATCCACGTCGGGCAGTGGGCACACGGTAGCTTGCTGCTGTACGCCGATGCGCTCAAGCAGCGTGTTGCGGTGGTGCGAGCGCAGCCGCCGCTACCGTGAATATCGAGTATCGCCTCATGCGGCTGAATGAACTTGATCCAGTTCAAGCAGTACGGCGGACGAAGTCGATAGCATGGACGCAATTCGATTCCTCCTGGAGAGTCAGCATGCAGTTCCTACCCATGCTTGCAGTGGTGGTCGGCCTCGGGTTTGCGGGGCCTGCGCCGGTATACGCGGATTCCGACTCGCGTGCGGCGCCGCGCCTGAGTACCCCGGCCGACGAGATTCCCCGTCCGGCCGATGAGCGCCTGCGCGCCGGCATGCTTGATCTGCGCGCTCTGCTCGCACAGGGCATGGAGGGCGGGCAGCCAGTCGCGGAAGCGGACTACGTCGCACTGGCCGCAAAGATCGAACAGCAGGTGCAGGCCATCAGTGCGGGACGTGACTTTCACAACAGGGCAGGCCGTCATCTCCAGTGGCTGCTCGGCGACATTACCGATGGCGTGCAGTTGATGCGCGATGCGCCGCGCGCGCCGGCCAAGCGGCTGGGATTGATGCGAGTGGTTGAAACACTCAACTACTACGGGCGTGAATACGACCACCCTGGCTGGGAGCCGCTCAAGCCTTGATGCCTGCCCGGCGATCCAGGTGACCCCGTCCGGGGCATCGGCTTGAGTGGGGCTGATATACTGCGCGTCCCCTTTCCTCATGCGAAACGCCCCCCGGCATGCCGCTCAACATCCCAAACGCGCTGACCTGGGCGCGCATCGTTCTCATCCCGGTCTTCGTCGGCGTCTTCTATTTGTCCGACGGGGCGTTGTCGGTCGAGACCAAGAACCTGATCGCCACGATCATCTTCGTGGTTGCCGCCGTCACAGACTGGTTCGACGGCTACCTTGCCCGCGCCCTTGGGCAGACCTCGGCTTTCGGTGCCTTTCTCGATCCGGTTGCGGACAAGCTGATGGTGGCGGCGGCGTTGATCCTCCTTGTGCAACTGTCGCGCGTAGATGCGCTTATTGCAGTGGTCATCATCGGCCGCGAAATAACGATCTCGGCACTGCGCGAGTGGATGGCAAGGGTTGGGCAATCGGCAAGTGTTGCCGTGGCCTTTGTCGGCAAACTCAAGACTGCGGCGCAGATGGCGGCGATCCCCATGCTGCTGTTCAATGCCCCAGTGCTTGGCATCGACATGGTGCTGGTTGGTACCATCCTCATCTATGTCGCAGCAGGCCTCACCCTGTGGTCGATGGGTTACTACTTGCACCGGGCGATGCCTTTGTTGCTTGATAAGGGCGGTGACTGAGTGTTGCGTTACGCCAGTGAATGCAACGAACACGAACTAATTTTGTGATTGCGGTTGACGAATTAAAAAACTTGCCTATAATGGCGGTCTTTCCCGAGCGGGAATAGCTCAGTTGGTAGAGCGCAACCTTGCCAAGGTTGAGGTCGCGAGTTCGAGACTCGTTTCCCGCTCCAGATGCACTGCTTCGGAGTTCCACTGAATTCCGCAAGTGGTTGAAAAAAGGGACTTCGGTCCCTTTTTTCATTCCAGCGGCGTCCGCTGGAAGCCACCCCCAGCCACGGATTTTTAGTACATTTTCCAGTACATCAATCGGGGCGAGCGGCGGTTCGGTTTCCTCCGGGTGTGGTCCCGCTGCTGGCGGTACATCTCTCCTCAATCCAACGAGACGGGGAGATGTACGATGCCTCTCACAGACACAGCAATCCGCCTGGCCAAACCCACCGGCAGGGACTACACGCTCAAGGACGGGGACGGCCTGGCGCTCTTCGTCGGCGCCAGCGGGGCGAAGAACTGGCACTTCCGCTTTTCCTGGGCCGGCAAGCAACCCCGCATCTCGCTGGGCACCTACCCCGAGATCAGCCTCAAGGAAGCCCGCGAACTCAGGGATCAAGCCCGCGCGCTCGTCGCCAAGGGAGTCGACCCCCGCATCCACCGTCGGCAGGAACGCAAGGCGGCGCTCCTCGCCGCCTCCAACACCTTCGAGGCGGTATTTCGATCCTGGCGCGACTTCAAGGCGCTGAGCCTCAAGGCCGGGCGCCAAAGCACCCTGTCGCAGGTCGACCGCATCTTCAAGAAGGACCTGCTGCCGACGCTGGGCCCGCAATCCATCTTCGAGATCACGCGCGCCGATTTGCTGGAGGTCCTGCGCAAGATCGTGCGTCGCGGCGCACACACGACCGCCGAGAAGTGCCGGACCTGGTTCAACCAGCTCTTCCGCTACGCGATGGTCGAGGTCGAGCTGCAGAGCAACCCGGCGGCGGATCTCGACATCGTGGCGATGCCGAAGCTGCGCGTGAAGCACAACCCCTTTCTGCGCATGGAACAGCTCCCGGCGTTCCTGGTGAAGCTGCGCCACTATGGCGGCGATCTCAACACGCAACTGGGATTGCGCCTGCTGTTGCTCACCGGCGTGCGTACCGGCGAGCTGCGTTCCGCGGTGCCGGAGCAGTTCGATCTCGAGCGCAGCCTTTGGATCGTTCCCCCGGAGAACGTGAAGCAACTGCAGGAGCAGATGCGCAAGAAGAACAAGGACTGCACGGAGATTCCGCCCTACCTGGTGCCACTGCCTCGGCAGGCTGTTGCGATCGTACGGGAACTGCTCCGCGCCAAGTCCCCAGCCCAGCGCTACCTGCTGCCACACCGCAGCAAGCCCAGGGAGCGCATCAGCGAGAACACCCTCAACGCCGCGCTCAAGCGCATGGGCTACAAGGACCTGCTCACGGGCCACGGTATCCGGGCGACGGTCTCGACCGCACTCAACGAGTTGGGCTACCACAAGGACTGGGTGGAGGCGCAGCTTTCCCATGCCGACACCAATCAGATTCGGGCGAGCTACAACCACGCCGAGTACGTGGAGCAGCGCCGGGCCATGATGCAGGACTGGGCGGACCGCTTGGACCAGTGGGAGATGCAAGGCCTGCAGGCCGATCCGGAGATGGCGCCCTCGATGCCGCGGGACCGTCGGCTGCCGCCCGTTCCCGCCGTCGAGCCCCTTCCGATCCGCGACGGTCATGTGGAGAGCGCACCCGCCGAGGTGGCGGCAGGCGAGGGCGATGAGTTGGAGAGATCCCCGGTGCTCACGCTCGTCGCGCGCAAGGATCAGCGTCCTCAGCCGGTCTTGACCGACATCCAGCGCGAACGGGCCCTGGTGCTGGCGACCTTCGAGTCGCCCCACAACCTCCCGCTGCCGGCGTTCGCCAAGCTGGTGGGCAAGTCGCGTCATCAGATCAACCGGGACATCCAGGCCCGCCGTCTGCTGTCGCTCAGCATGGGCAACCGGGGGCAGCGCATTCCGGACTGGCAGCTGGATCCGGTGCGCCAGGACTTCACTCGTGCCGTCCTGGCGCGCGTCGGCGACCTCGACAGCTGGATGTTATATCGCGCCCTGTGCGAGCCGGTGGATGCGCTGGGCGGACTGTCCCCGCTGGAGGCGGTGGTCGCCGGCGCCGCCCGCGAAGCCATGCATGCGGTGCTTGGCGTCCTGGGTCTGCTCGGCGAGCCAGAACGCGCGGTGACGGCACTGAGGCAGGTGGTCTAGTGCGAATCCGGTGATGACTCCCCGTCCAGATCGCCCATGCGCATCGAACCGACGCGCATGGCGCGCCGGGCGAACCGGGACACGCTGTCGCTGGCTTCGGCTTTCGGCCGCAGCAGGTAGGTGATCAACTGCGGCGATAGCCCGGCCAGCGGTCGCATCACCACGCCGAGCGGGCGATAGGCCACGATCTGTGTGGCCGGCGCCAAGCCGGTGCCATAGCCCGCAGCCACGAGGGTCATCATCAAGGCGGAGGACGCGACGCGCTCGGCCACGATTGGGGCGTCGGTCACGTCGTGAAGGATGC
>ERZ761602.2805-NODE-2805-length-26241-cov-178.377950_pt1 | contig 26241 bp, 20 predicted proteins | sample MGYA00512165_ERZ761602 | MGnify/ENA primary metagenome ERZ761602 (study PRJEB28899, sample SAMN02445085) | bioreactor sludge metagenome | biome: EBPR sludge; isolation source: Thorneside wastewater treatment plant | place: Australia: Brisbane, Thorneside...
TTTGAATGCTAAGAACTTGTGTGCCGGTAATGGCTTTGCAAATATACATACCATTAGGCAAGTCTATAGGCAATACCAAAACACTGCCATTGCAAGTATAGGTTTTTTGCAGTACGCCTTGCAGGTTGTAAATATGGAGTTGCCATACTTGTTCGGTTGGGCGTTGCAACTGTATGGTTGCTGTATTGGCGGCGGGGTTGGGGTATATAAGCAAATTGTTTAGTCCTGTATTTGCTGCCTGTTGGCTGTTATTGCGTAAGTAGCTTACATTCTTGTAATACACTTCTCCATAGTAACTTGCATTAATGGCTTGTGCTATGGGGGCAGTGGGCGCATGCTCTTGCAGGGCAGTTTGGCGCAGGTATAACTCTTGTATGCTCATGGTTTTACCACTGCCGGCGGGGGGCTGTATGCCTTGCAGGAGTTGGGTGTAGAGGTCTTTAAAGGCAATGTTTTCGGCATTGTCATCGGGTATTTGTTGCAGGTATAGCCATGCGCTGTCGGGCTTTTGTTCGCTTTCGTAAGTAGCGGTCAGTAGTTTGGCACTTTCGGTAGTGTTTTGGGTGCGCAGGTCTTGTTTGGCTTCTTCTTCTCTGCCACTGCACAACTGCGCGCGCAGCAGGCGGGTTTGCAAATAAACGATTTTGCTTTCTTCGGTGGTTTGGTCTAACAACGCGCGCCAGCAGTCGGGGTCGCAAGCACCGCAGGCATCGGGGTCTAAACTGCATTGGCTGTTTTCAAAGGAAACGGGAGTAAGGAAACAGAAATTATCAACTTGTATATTACCAATTACACTGGTTGGATTAAACCCGGGCTGCCCTACATACTGAAACAGATAGGTGGGGTCGGTGGGGTTTAGGTAGTCGGTGGCATCTATATTGTAGCCGTTGATGCCGGGTATGGGGGTATGGAAGGTATTGCGACGGGCTTTGAGGGGGTATAATGGCACACATTCTCCTTGGTCGTTGAGGAAGCCGTTGATAACCCAGTCGTTGTTGATGTTATTGTCGTAGATGTTGCAGTCCACTATGAGTCGGCTGTTTTGTCCGGCAAAGAGGTTGGCAATGCCAAAACTGCCTCCAAAGTAGTTGTCTAAAATGGTACTTGCCTGGTTGGTGCCGTTTCGGGCTACAATGCCAAGGTTGTAGGGGTTGGTATTATTGCCAAAGGTACAGGTGAAAGTATTGGCGCTTATATCGTAACCCCATACGGCATCGGCAAAAATGCCATAACCGTTTAGGTCTTGTGTGCCGGCTTGTATATCAAAAAAGTTGTTTTGGGCAATGGTAGCCAATACGCCGCCGCTCATGCTCAAGCATCGGTGGGCGCTGAAAAAGGAATTTTCTTTTACAATAAGCCCTCTGTGTATGGAGGGCAGGTTGTAGGCATCTATGCCGTGTAAGATGTGGTGGAACTCGTTGTTGTGTATATTTATATGCGTATTTACGGTGCGTATGCCGGCGCCTCGGTTTTCAAGGGGCAAGGCGTTTTGGGCAGTAAAATTATTTTGCCTAATGGTGAGCCCGGGTCCGGCGGTATTGAGGGCTATGTGGGTAAAGGGGTTTTGGGCAATATGAAACCAAGAGGCATCGTCGTTATAAAAAGTATTGTCTTCTATAATGCTTTTTTGGTAGTATTTGGGTCCGCCGGGTTCACCCCTGAAACGGTCTAACTGAATGCTTACTCTGTTGTTTATGAATTGGCTGTTTTTGGCATATACAATACCGCCGCCCATAGTAGAACCGGATACATCTATCAAGTCATAGGCATGTAAGGCGGTATTGGCATCGCGTATCAGGCTGTTTTCTACAATGGCTACGCCGTGGTGTGGGCTGCCGTTGGCGTAGTAGTCGGTAGGGTGTGCTTTGTTGGTATTGCCTTCTATGAGTATGCCTTGCCAGTAGTTGTTTTGGCAGCCATCGGCGCGCAAAACGGAGTTATTGTTTATAAGGAGTTTTGCTCCTTGTTTCACCTCTATTTTAGTGGTTTGCCCTACCATTTGGAGGTCGGAGTTGCGGATATGGAGGGTTCTGTTGGCGGGTACAACGAGTGTACCGGCAAAACGGAGGTTTAGCCCGTCCCAGAGTTCGTTGCCGGCGGCATCTTGCTGTACGCCGGGTATGTTATTGGCGGGGTCGCCTACCATGTAGGTACCGCTAAAATCGGTGGGGGCAATATCGGTTGACAGTACCTCGTAGCCGGCTTGGGCGGTGCAGCCGTTGGCATCGGTTGCAATAACGGTGTAGGTATTGGGGGCGGCAACTTCTATTGCTTCATCAGCACTTCCGTTATTCCACAAATAAGAATTGCCGCCACTTGCTGTAAGGGTTACGGTACATTCGTTTTGGGTCATGATGATTTGGGGAGTTGGCGGTTCAAATAAAACAACGGTAGTAGTGGCGGAGGCGGTGCAGCCGTTGGCATCGGTAACGGTGAGGGAGTAGGTGCCGGGGGCAATAACGGTTTCGGTTTGGGTATCGGTATCCCAAGTAAAGCTGTAGGGGGCTGTGCCGCTTGTTACTTGTATTTGTAAATCAAAGGGTAGCGTTTCGGGGCAAAGCATGTAAAGCGGTTGGGAGAAAGTTACTTGGGGGTTGGGGTTTATGGTAACATTGGTGGTGGCTGAGGCGGTGCAGTTATTGGCATTGGTAACCGTAACGGAGTAGTTGCCGGAGGCAGAAATGGCAATAGACGGATTGTTATTAGCCTGATTTACGCCGTTAATAGTCCAAACATAACTGTTGCCTGCTTGGTGTTCAACCGATAGTTGCTGAGGAAGGCTGCCTGTGCAAATTGTAATGGCAGGAGGCAGTTCTACATAGGGCATGGGGAGTACATTTATGGAAGCTGTGCCTATACAGCCGCCACTTGCAGTAACCGTAACGCTGTAAACGCCGGGCTCCGAAACGATATTTTGGGCAGTAGTAGCGCCATTAGACCATGTGTAGGCGGGTCCGCTCCAATCAGCATTATAGGCATTCAGTACGGCATATCCTTCCGATAAACATATAGAAGCCATGCTGTTAGCTACCGCATTACCATAAGAGGCATTGCAATTGAAATACTGAATTGGGTTGAGCTCGTTAATAAGTACTACCGGAAAGAGCTCATTAGAGGTTACAATGTATGGGTTATACAAAGATGCTATTCTGTTCATCATAATGCCTATTTGCTCTTGTGTAAAAGCGTGAGCAAAAGGCAAGCCTGCTAAATAGTTCATGGTGTTATTGTCTATTTCTTCCGGTTCGTTGCAGGGCTGCCATCGCCAGTAGGGAACTCCGGCGGGTTGGGTAAGCCATAAACCGGCACCACAAGGAGCCGCTACCGGTGTAGAAGCCAAGGCATCAGAGTATTGGTTTTGCAAACTGATTGGTGACTCACAGTTGGCATTCCAGTCATCGGTGTAAGAGCCACTTACGTTAAGGTCGTATGGTATATCGCAGATATTTTGGTTGTCGTCAAAAAGAGGACAGGCATTACCGGCAGCATCTCCACTTGGACAAGTGTACCGATAGAAAGTGTGTCTTAATCCAAAAGCGTGACCAAGTTCGTGGAGGGTAATTTCGGAGAAATAGGTATTACAACCAAAAAGGTTTCGGGCATTTTTGACTAACACACGCGGGTACCCGGTACTAAATGCGACACCACCACTTTCGCCGTTTGGGTGAACAAATATCTCTATTTGGTTGGCTATGTTTAAAGCGTTATTAGCGCCAAGTGTTCCTAACAGCGTATTAGTTGCATTATCAAAATAGGCTTGGTTAGCCACATAGTTTACACTGCTGAGCAAAAGTCTAAATGGCACTTGGGGGGCTGCTTGTGGGGGCATCCAGCCGGCGGGCGGGGTAAGCGCTGCTGTACCAAAAAGGGCATTTGCTTCGGGCATATAGTACAACCAGCCATTACAGGCATTCATAGGCAGGTTGTTGGCAAGGTATTCATTCATTCGGTTCACCAAATCTTCGGCAAAGTCATTACCGGTATAATCAGAAGGCAGTGTGGCGCTTCCGTTTCCGGTTGGGGTAAAGCTATCGCCACCGCTTCCGTCTTGAATAAACGTAACGTTTACTCTTACATAAATAAGGGTTTGGCATCCAAGCGGCATGTTGGCGGTAGTGGGTTCTTCATAATCCGGAATACTTTCTTCTGTGGTACCACAAAAATCGTATTCCTCAAAAGGGGTTTGCGCATTTGCCGGCATAGCCCATAACATGATGACTAAAACCGTCATGAGTAGGTACGGGAGGCATAACATATTACCCCCCCCCACATGTGTTTAGGGGTTGGCAACATTTTTTCAGATACCTCTGAAATTTTCAATCCAATCGTGTAGGCAAAAAACTTTTTCATACGAAACTAATTAAGGGGTTAAAAAATATATAAAAACGTATCTTGCGTATTCACGGCTGCCTGTATGCACAGGCAGCAAGGTAGGAGAAACAAACACACCCAAAATCATCTGCAATGGTATCTGCCACGTATTCTTACACTCTTGTTGTAATCGGGAAAAGGCTTAACTATCGGGCTTTTATTTTTGTACAAACAAAGTTATCGTATTTGTTTTAAGAAAGCAACTTTTTTTGCAAAAATTTTTTGATTTTTTTGCAAGAGGGTGATAAGGCGGTAAGTAAGTATGCTGTATTGGGCACCAAACCCATTCGTAACTCGTAATTCACTACTAACCGCAAACAAAAAACCGGTTGAAACACCATGGTTTCAACCGGTTTGTATGCTGAGCCTCCCATGGGATTTGAACCCACGACCTGCTCATTACGAGTGAGCTGCTCTACCACTGAGCTAAGGAGGCAAAACAATAGGATAGAAAAAAAAGTCGGGGTGACTGGACTTGAACCAGCGACCTCTACGTCCCGAACGTAGCACGCTACCAACTGCGCTACACCCCGATTGCCCGAAAGCGGGTGCAAAAATAACCAATGCTCTCGTTTTTTAGTTCCTTTTTGCTGTTTTTTTTATTTTTTGATTGCTAAAACAGTTTGTTTGCTGTTTAATGCTAATACTTAAAGATATCTTCCAAAAGTTTTTGGTAATAGGGTTTTTTGGCTACGCCGTTACTATTACCGGTGCAATCCATAAATTTGAGTTCCAATAGGTTCCACAAATCAGAATGACCCTTATCATAACCCAGCGCCCAAATTCCGATGCCACCCAATTGGTATTGGTAAACCAAGTCGTATTTATGATTTAGGCTTTCGGAGTTGTCAAACCAGCATTGGGTTATATTTTCTTTGCCGCCTTTAACAATATAGGGTGTAGCGCTTCGGGAGTCCCATCGGGGCGTGTATTTGCCTAAGTAAGCATCTTTAATTTGTGCATAAGTGGGCGATTTCAGGTAAGAATTGGCAGCAGCCGGCACCCCGTAACTTTGGGTTTGCCATTCTCTGCCGTAGTAGGGCACCGCCATTATAAACCTGCTTGGGTGTATGCCTGAGGCTATGTATTTTTCGAGGGTGGCTTTTTGCGAAACCTTACCATCAAGCGGGGCAACGGGTCCGGCATGTTTACTGTTGGCATAGTAGTAATCATAGCCCATAATAATAAAGGAGGCAACGTAGGGCTGCAAAGCGGTTAGGTCAAAAACACCTTGGTGGTCAATAGCCGGTAGGGCAATGGTAATATGCGTGCCCGGGCGTTCTTTGGTAAACCTATTATGCAGGTAGGTAACAAATCGGGTAAAATTATTGCGGTCGGCGGCGTATAACTGCTCAAAATCGAGGTTTATGCCATCGGCTTTTCGCAGATTGAGCAAGCGAATCAATTGTGCGGCTAAATTGCTCCACGCTTTTTGGTTGCGCAAAAATCGGGCATTATTATCGTACCCAAAATTGGTAACGCAGAGTTCTACCTTGCAGCCTGCTAATTGGGCATAGGTTATGGAGTTGGTGGTTTCCCAGCTATGCACTGATTTATAGCCGCCGGTATGCGGGTTGAGTTCATAAGAGAAATAGCTGAATGTACTTAGCAAGCCAAAATCGTAGTGGTTATAGTACTCTGCCCCAAACCAATAAGGGTGATAACCATATACTTCCTTTGCAAGCGCACACTTAGCAGACCGTTTAGATGAAGCAAAACCCGATACTAAATACTGCCTTAGCAAGGCTCCCATATCGGCGCTGTCTTTGGGTTCTTCGGGGTTTTCATTGGTAAACTGGGTTATGTGTTCTTGCCTTATGGAGTATGTTTGGTCAAAATCGGGCTCGTAGGGAAATGGTGTTTCGTTGGTTTGTGCTCTACTTGAATGTTGCCAAATTAGTATCAAAAGCAGCAAATAGATAAGGTGTTTCATATAGCAAAGTATATTTAGTTTGGTGGCTTATGGGGTATCGGAGGCGTTTTAAAGGTTTTTTAAGCGCTTGGGTAAATTAGTAGGAATAAGCGTTGTGTTGTAACAATAAACTGTCCACTTTTTGCTCCCATGCCTGCTGAAAAGAAGGGCGATGGCTAAAATGTGTTTGGTAATCGTATTGTTTATCTGTTTTTCGCCATGTTTGCAGTATGGTATCTATGGCGGCATTTAGGTCATCGGTTTGTGAGCAGGTAAAACAACGATTGTGCAGCATTTGGCGCACTTTGCGGGCATGAAGTTCGGTAATATCAAAATGCAGTTTTTCGTGCCGCAGGTAGTGGGGTGTTTTAGCTTCGGGGCGTACCCATGACTCTTTTTTTCGGAAAACGGCTTTCACCTTTACCTGCAATTCACCCTCGTGGCAAAAATGGCTGTACGCTACCGCCGATGAGGTTAGGGCTGCTATGTAGGTGTGGGCGCTATCGGGAGCTGCTTCAAAATCAGCCCATGAAAGGTTATAATCTGGCGACCATGTTATCTTTTCTGCCTCCTCATCGGTTGGGAGGGTGGTTGGGGCAGGGTGTATATAATTTTCTGCCGCTACTTGGGCGCTGCAACTTTCAAAAATGGGTTGATAAGCCGGCTTATTTGCGGGCAACCCAATGAGGAGCAAAATAAGTATAGCTATTCGCAGCATATTGCCTTGGGTGGAGTTTGGGCTATAACGCTTAAACAGTGGGTTAAAGTGTATGGATTGTGTTCAAAAAAACGTGTTATCAGGCGCTTTATTAGCGTTGGCGCCTACAGGCAGCAAAAGGTAAATTGCCGGTATGGCAATCATGCTATTTAATGCCCCGTTTACCCCAATAATGCGAAATAGCTAACCCTGCTATCATATCCCAAATGCCCCACCATGCGGCTAAAATAGCCATACCGCCCATGCCGCCAAAAAAGGTAAAGATGAGCATTAACCCCAAGCCGGTATTGTGTACGCCGGTTTCGATAGAAATGGTGCGGGCATCATACTCACTCATGCCCAGCGTTTTGGCAAAGGTGTACCCACCCAAAAAGCCTAATCCGTTGTGAAAAAATACCAATACGGCAACTAAGTGAATATATTGCAGAAAAAACTGAAAATTGGCAGCTAATGCCGCCACAATTACCCCGAAAAATATGAGCAACGATATTTTTTTGATAAAGGGAGAAATGCGTTCTGCTAATTGGCTGTATTTTTCCGATATAAAAATGCCCAGCAGCAGCGGTATGCCCAGCACCAGCATAACGGTAACAAACATTTCTACCAAATTTACACTAATTGAGCGCATCAATTGGGCGGCAGGCGGGTATAAACTGCCATAAAAGGTAAACACCGCCGGTGTTATAATGGGCGCAAGCAGGGTAAGCATGGCGGTTAAACTTACCGACAGGGCAGCATTTGCCTTGGCATTGAGCGACATAAAATTGGCTACACTGCCACTGGGGCAGGCAGCCACTAAAATCATACCCAACGCCATACTGGGCATGGGGCGGGCTATATATATGAGTGCAAGGGTAATGAGCGGCATAACCACCAACTGAGCTGTAAGGGCAATGGCAGCCGTTTTAGGGCTGCTAAGCACTGCCCTGAAATGCCGGAGTTTTAGCTCCAGCGCTACGCCAAAAATGATAAAACCCAAACAGAAATTGAGCAGCCAGAGGCTTTGCGGACTAAAATGCAGACGAACAGCGTCTATTGCCTCCGGTTGCATAGGCAAAATAGTTTTATGTGTGGTGAGGCTTAATCGTTCAGTTTTAGCACGGCAAGGAAAGCCTCCTGCGGCACATCTACCGAGCCTATTTGACGCATTTTCTTTTTACCCTCTTTCTGTTTTTCTAATAGTTTGCGTTTTCGGGTAATATCGCCGCCGTAGCATTTGGCGGTTACGTCTTTGCGAAGGGCGCTGATGGTTTCGCGGGCTATAATTTTTGCGCCAATAGCAGCTTGTATGGCAATAACAAACTGTTGTTTGGGCAAGAGGTCTTTTAGTTTGTTGCAGATTTTTCTGCCAAACTCATATGCTTTGGTACGGTGAATAAGGGCAGAAAGGGCATCTACACGGTCGCCGTTGAGTAAGATGTCGAGTTTAACCAAATCCGATTCTTTGTAGCCGGTAATGTGGTAGTCAAAAGAGGCGTACCCGCGCGAAACGGTTTTTAGTTTGTCATAAAAATCAAACACTATTTCGCCCAAGGGCATTTCGTAGGTAAGCTCTACGCGGGTGGTGGTAAGGTACATCTGGTTTTTTAAGATGCCTCGTTTTTCGTCGAGGCATAGTTTCATAATGTTACCTATGTATTCGGGTTTGGTAATGATTTGGGCGGTAATGTAGGGCTCTTCTACTGAGTCTAAGATGCTTATATCGGGCAAATCGGCGGGGTTGTTTACTATTATGGTTTCGGCTTTTTTACCTTTGGTATGGGCTATATACGAAACGTTTGGCACGGTGGTAATTACACCCATATCAAACTCGCGGTTGAGGCGCTCTTGTACTATTTCTAAGTGGAGCATACCCAAAAACCCACAACGGAAACCAAAACCAAGGGCTATGGAGGTTTCGGGCTCAAAAACCAGCGAGGCGTCGTTGAGCTGAAGTTTTTCTAAGGAATCGCGCAGGTCTTCGTAATCTTCGGAATCTATGGGGTAAATACCGGCAAAAACCATGGGTTTTACGTCTTCAAACCCGTGAATGGATTCTTGGCATGGGTTGGCAAAAGTGGTAATGGTATCGCCCACTTTAATTTCGGTACTTTTTTTAATACCGGTTATGATGTAACCCACATTACCGGCTTCCAATAGGGGGCGGGGTTCCATATCTAAGCGCAAAATGCCTATTTCGTCGGCACCATATACTTTATCGGCATTTACAAATTTTATCTTTTCATTGGTGCGCATTCTGCCGTTCATAATGCGGAAATAGGCAATTACGCCCCGGTAAGCATTAAAAACCGAGTCAAAAACCAGCGCTTGCAGCGGCGCATCGGGGTCGCCTTTGGGGGCGGGAACGCGGTTGATAATGGCATCTAAAATGCCGGTAATACCGATGCCCGATTTGCCGCTTGCCTCCAATATATCCTCGCGTTTACACCCGATGAGGTCTATGATTTGGTCGGCGGTTTCTTCTATGTTAGCGCCTTCCATATCAATTTTGTTGATAACGGGTATAATTTCAAGGTTGTGGTCTATGGCAAGATAGAGGTTAGAAATGGTTTGCGCCTGAATACCTTGTGAGGCATCTACCAGCAGCAGAGCGCCCTCGCAGGCGGCAATAGAGCGCGATACCTCATAAGAAAAGTCCACGTGTCCGGGAGTGTCAATAAGGTTCAAAACGTATTTTTCCCCATTGGTGTGGGTATAATCCATCTGAATGGCGTGGCTTTTAATGGTAATACCGCGCTCGCGCTCCAAGTCCATATTGTCAAGCAATTGGGCTTGCATGCGGCGTTCGGGAATGGTTTTGGTAAATTCCAGCAGCCTGTCGGCAAGGGTACTTTTACCGTGGTCGATGTGTGCAATAATGCAAAAGTTTCTAATATTATTCATAGCGGCGCAAAGATACAGCTATTTTGCCAAATTATGGCAATGCTTAGTAGTTTGTGAACGGGGCAATGTAAATAAGCGGCCACCCGATGAAAGGGCTCATTGGGTTAGGCATCTTTTTCAAATACCAGCGATACGGAGTTGATACAGTAGCGCAGTCCGGTAGGTTCGGGTCCGTCGTCAAAAACATGCCCCAGGTGGCTGCCGCATTTTTTACAAAGAACTTCTATGCGGTGCATTCCGTAGCTGTAATCGTTTTGGAGTATGATGTTATCTTGTGCCAAAGGGGTAAAAAAACTGGGCCAGCCACAACCCGAGTCGTATTTGGTTTGAGAATGAAACAAGGCATTGCCGCAGGCGCCGCATTTATAGGCGCCGCTTTCTTTGTGGTTGTAGTATTGCCCGGTAAAAGCGCGCTCGGTTCCTTTTTGGCGAAGTACGCGGTATTGTTCTGGCGAGAGTACTTTTTGCCACTCGCTATCGGGTTTTTCAATTTCAAAGTTCATAATACGCAGGGTTAAATAGTTGGGTTATTAACAATTTTACCGGCAAGAAGTTTTGCAGCAATTTGGGTTATGGGTTATCGGGCTTTATCAAACAGTTTTTGTCCGTATTGAACCACTAAATCGGCAAGTTGCAGGTTTTGTTGCCATGATGCAGGTATGGCGTTTATGCCGTTCATGAGCCCTACTATATTGCCGGTTATGGCGGCTGTGCTATCGGTATCGCCGGAGTGATTGGCTGCCAAAATAATGGCATTTTTTACATCGGTTTCAAAGTGCAGGGAGCAGTAGAGGGCAATAGACAGGGCTTCTTCGCCTACCCAGCCTTCGCCCAATTTGGCTAAGTGTATAAAATCGGGCTTAGTGGTTTGGTATAATGCAATTGCATCGCGGATAGCCTTAGTGGTTTCGGCATGGTTGTTCCATTGTTGCAGTATGGGCAAGGTTTGGTTAATTGCTTCCTGAAGCGAGTGCCCATGCACTAAAAATGCCAGTATTGCCGCCAGTGCGCCTGCCGATAGGTAGCCGCTGGGGTGGCTGTGCGTAATGGCGGCTAATTTGGCTGCTATGCTAAAGGCTTGTGTGGCGTTTTTCCAAAATAGTAACCCTGCCGGGGCAACGCGCATAACCCCGCCACAACCTTTACTGTGGTTAATGGGCTGTTCAATAGTGCCCATAACCCCGCTTTTAAGCGAGCCCATGCAGGTAATACCGGGCGCTCTGAGCCTAAAAAGCTCCTTGTGAGCCATTAAACCGGCGGTTTCAGCTGAGGGGGTTTGCATATACCCTTGGTAGGAATGAGTTTGCGTAATTAACCAACGGAGGTAGGCTTCATATACGGCTGTAACATAATTGTTGGTAGTGGCATTGGTGTTTACGGAGAGTAAGCCCTCCACAGTAAAAAGGGTCATTTGGGTATCATCGGTAAAAATGCCTATGCCATCGGCAAATTCTGTGTAATTGGTTACGCCGGTTGTGCCGTACTTGTTTAGGATATTGGTTAAGCTCATAAACTCGGTATCTGCTCCAAGGGCATCGCCCACAGCGCCACCCAGTAGGCAGCCTGTAAAGTTATCGGGTTGTAAGCGGTCAGTTTTCATGGTTTAGGATATTTTAGGAAAGTAATGAGATGAAGGTATGACAAATTTGGGTTGTGAAAAAAAAGCATAATCTTTCAAAAAAACCTATGAATAAAGATTTACGTGCCGTTTTACACAGTCTATTTTGCCATAGCCTGTAGGTGTTTTTACTTACCTAATTCCTCGGCACGTTTAAAAGCGGCAAGCACACCCTCTTCAATGCCTATGCCCAGCCCTTTGCTTTCAAAAACTTTAACCGCTGCTTCCGTAGTTCCGCCTTTGGATGAAACGCGCTTAATCCAGTCGTCGCAGGTAAAACTGTTTTTATTGTGCAGCTGCATAGATCCCACAAAAGTTTGCCAAACCAATAGTTCGGCTTGCGATTCGGTAAAACCCAATTTCATAGCGGCTTCTATCATGTGTTTCATAAAGTAATACACATAAGCCGGTCCGCTGCCCGATATGGCGGTGGCGGCATCAATCATGCGCTCGTCGTCAAAGTGAATAGCGCGTCCGGTGGTGCTGAGCAGGTTTTGTACTTCAATCAACTCTTTTCGGCTAACGGCTTCCTGAGCGGTAAAAGCGGTCATGCCCATGCCTACCTGTGCTGGCAAGTTGGGCATTGATCGGATAACTTTTTTAATACCCAAACCGTTTTCTATACTGGCTAATTTTACCCCTGCCATTATGGATAGTACCAGCGTATCGGGCGTAAGAAAGGGTTTAATAGAAGGGTAAACACTTTCGGCATCTTGGGGTTTTACCGCCAGTACCACCAAATCGGCATCTTTTATATACTCGCCGGGTACTTCATAAACGGTGCCACGCCCACGCTCACGCAGGTATGCCGCACGTTGGGGGTTGGTTTCTAATATGGTAAGGTCTTTGGGACGCAGAATATGGGCTGCCAAAAAACTCTCGGCAAAGGTATTGCCCATAATGCCGCCGCCAATAATGAGTACGTTCATGTGTAGAGGATTGTTAAAAGGTAAAACAGCTATTTTTTTCGTTTTATCGGTTTTGGGGCAAAGTTACCAATTTATACAACGTATCTTTGACAGCTCGTTACATTTGCACATAAAATAGGCATAAAAGTATGGTTTCCTATAAACTCTTTACCTGTTATATTAACTCGCCAATAGGATATTTGCACATTAGGGCAACGGAGGCAGCTATAGAATCAGTATGGTTTGCCGATGAACTACCTGCTGACTATACCGCTCCGGCTCAAACCGATTTGCCCGATTGTATGGTAACCTGCTGCCAACAATTGAAAGACTATTTTGCCCGAAAAATTACGGCTTTTAACCTACCTTTAAACCCACAAGGCACACCTTTTCAGCAGCGGGTGTGGCAGTATTTGCTGCAAATACCGGCAGGCTCTACCCGTACTTATGGGCATATTGCAGCCACACAGTTTACGGTTAAAACAACCCGTGCGGTAGGCGCTGCCTGTGGCGCTAATCCTATTGGCATTATCATACCGTGCCATCGGGTTATCAGTGCATCGGGCAGTTTAACCGGTTATGCAGGTGGGCTTTGGCGAAAAAAATGGCTGCTCAATTTCGAAAATTCGTTTCAACCCCATAATCAACAATTAGAAATGGGTTTTTAACATACTTTAAAAACCGCTAACTCACTTTTTACTATTCTGTATGCTATACCTTTTTGGTTTTGCTATTATAGTTAAGCTGAGCAATTTACTCCTGCTCTTGCTGCCCTTTCTTTTTAAGGCAAAAAGCGGCAAATACAATATGAGTAGAGAAGTAGATGGGCATAATCTGCCTCCGGTATCGATTATTATTTGTGCCCGAAACGAAGCACACAACCTGCAATCCAATTTGCCGCTTGTATTGGAGCAAGATTACCCTTGTTTTGAGGTGGTGGTGGTAAATGATGCCTCTAATGACCAAACTAAGCAGGTTTTGGAAACAATACATAAACAATATAATAATCTAAATGTTTTTAATATATTGCCTGCCCAAAAAACAGGAGGTGGAAAAAGACAAGCCCTGCAAACCGGCATAACTCAGGCAAAATATGAAATGCTGCTGCTTACCGATGCCGATTGTAAACCCGCCGGCAACAAATGGATACAAAATATGACAAAGCACTTTAATGCTCGTGTGCAAATAGTTTTGGGTTACGGGGCTTATTTACCTGCAAACGGGTGGGTAAATAAATTAGTACAGTTTGAAACCTTGCATACTGCCATGCAATATATGTCGTTTGCTGCGGTGGGTTTGCCATATATGGGAGTAGGCAGAAATTTAGCCTATACAAAACCCCTTTTTTACCAATCCGGAGGCTTTACCGGGCAAGAACACCTCCAATCGGGCGATGATGATTTACTCATCAACAAGGCAGCATCGGCAAGTAATACCGCCATTGCCGTTGAGCCTGCATCGTTTACCCATTCTTATGCTCCACACACGTTTGCCCAATGGGTAAACCAAAAAAAACGACACCTTAGCGCAGGTAAAAACTACAAATCTATACATATTTTTTTGCTAAGTTCGATTACAATTGCTCACGTTTTGTTTTATGGTATGCTAATTGTTGTACTTTTGCAGCCGCAAAGCATAGCAAGTTTAGTGTGCCTTATTGCTTGGTTCTTGGTTTGGACTTTGCAAATGTACGCATACCGCCTTGCGGTTAGCGTTTTTGCTGCTCCTTTATGCGCAGCTTTGCCATTGTTAGATATTGTTTTTGTCTTGTATTATGTGTTTTTTACGCCGTTTGCGTTGTTAACCCAAAAGGTATCATGGAGGAACTGAAACAAATTGTCATAAGAGGAACGGTAACAGATGCCAAAACTGGCGAGCCTATACCGGGCGCTAACGTATATCTTAAATCAGACCGAACCAACAGTGCTTTTAGCAACGAGCAGGGCTTTTTTTTGCTCGAAACAGAACCGCAAACTCCCGCCGATGTGCTGGTAATAACCGCCGCCGGCTACCAGCGTTATACCGAACCTGTTGATTTAGATAAAAATATTACACTTCAAACCGCGCTCTTCAAACGTGCCAAAACAGATGACGACCGGTCGGTTTCCGATATCACCCTTGTTAAACAAGCCCTTGCCGGCAGCCAGCGTGCCTACACACAATTGATGGATAGATACCGAGACTCTATTTATTTCATTATTCAAAAAATGGTGAAAAACCGCGACGATGCCGATGACCTTACCATGGAGGCATTTGGCAAAGCCTTTAACAGTCTTGCAAAATACAGCTCTGATTATGCTTTTAGTACATGGTTGTACCGCATCGCCATTAATAACTGTATTGATTTTGTCCGAAAAAAACGCCTCGAAACATTCTCTTTAGATACGCCCATTATTGCTTCTGATGACGACGAAGGACAACAGCCGGTAAAAGATTACGAATCAGATATGCCCAACCCCGAAGCCAGTTTTATCCAGCAACAACGCATTATGCGGGTGCGCAACGTTATTGACCGTCTTCAGCCCAAATATCGCAAACTGATTGAAATGCGCTTTTTAAATGAGCTTTCTTACGAAGAAATTGCCGAGGCTACTAAAATGCCGCTGGGTACGGTAAAAGCGCAGCTTTTTAGAGCTCGCGAACTATTGTTTAATATCCTTAACAACCAGGACGACCGGTTTTAAACCAATACCCGCTATTTCTCCAAAAACCAATTTTTAAACCATTCTTTATTATGCCAACCAAAGTTATACTGTTTTTTGCCTTGTTCATTTTTATTGCTGCTATGCCCAAAGATGCCTACCAACTATACAACAAAGAAGGGAAAACCACTACCTACGAACAACTGCTCAAACAAGCCGCCGATGCCGATATTGTGCTGTTTGGCGAGCTGCACAACAACCCCATTTGCCACTGGCTGCAATTAGAACTAACCTCCGAACTGTTTGAAAAAGTGGGTAAAAATTTAACACTGGGCGCCGAAATGTTTGAAACCGATAACCAGCTATTGCTCAACGAATACTTAAATGGTCTGATTAGCCGAAAAAGTTTTGAAGAGGAAGCCCGATTATGGAAAAACTATACTACCGATTACAAACCATTGGTGGAGTTTGCCAAAACCAATCAACTCCCTTTTATTGCTACTAATATCCCGCGCCGGTATGCCTCGGCTGTTTTTAATAATGGTATTGAACATCTTCAGCAACTTAGCCCGCAGGCGCAGCAATTTATAGCCCCTGTGCCTTTTGAAATTGATATTACCCTGCCCGGCTACCAAGCCATGTTGCAAATGGGTGGCCATGGCACTGCCAATAGCCAAAATATGCCCAAAGCACAGGCAGCAAAAGATGCTACTATGGCACATTTTATCCTCCAAAACTGGAAAAAAGGTAAACTATTTGTCCATTTCAATGGCGCTTATCACTCTAACCACTATGAAGGCATTGTTTGGTATCTCAAAAAACAAAACCCCAACCTGCGCATTATCACTATTTCCTCGGTAGAACAGTCCGATATAAATTCTCTCTTGCCCGATAACTTGCAACTCGCCGATTTTATCATTTGTACGCCCGAAAAAATGACCAAAACACACTAACGTTACTGTTGCTTTCTAAGAGAATAATGAACTCAAGAATGAAATATGTGTGTTTTATTAATTGATTGCTGCCCGTATTTTTTCTGCTAAGAAATTAGAGCGAAATGTTAAAAAGGAGCTAATTTTGTAAAGCGCTTCAAAAAGCAGAAGAGTCAATTACCAACGCTTAATTACAGCAGCTATGCCCATTATTGAATCTACGTACCGGGTGCCGCGGTGGTTATTTAACCGGCACATGGAAACCATGTTTCCCTACTTTTTCAGAAAAGTAGAAGACGTAAACTATGACCGCGAAAGGATAGATACGCCTGATGGTGATTTTTTAGACTTAGACTGGGTTATAAGTGGCAATGATAGTTTGGTTATTATTTGCCATGGTTTAGAAGGCAGTACCAATCGACCTTATATGCGTGGTATGGCTAAAGCGGTAAACTTGGCCGGATTTGATGCGCTTGCATGGAATTACCGCGGCTGTAGCGGTGAGCCCAACCGAAAACTCAGGGGCTACCACAGCGGCGCAACCGATGACCTTGACTGGGTTATTCAACATGCCCTTGCCACAGGGCGCTACCGCCATGTAGCCTTGGTGGGTTTTAGTTTAGGCGCTAACCTCATTTTAAAATACGCCGGCGAAGACGGGCATATTGCATCGGGGGCGGTAAAGAGTTTAGTGGCATTTTCAGCTCCGGTAAATCTTGCTTCCAGTTGTCAGGCTATTATGCAGGGGTTCAATAGGTTGTATGAACTTTCCTTCCTGAGTAGTTTAGTTCCCAAGATAAAACATAAGGCTACCTTGCTCCCAGGCAGTATTAACCCTGACTTAGTGGAAAAGGTAAAACGATTGGTGGACTTTGACCAGTTTTTTACCGCGCCCATACATGGGTTTGCTAATGCAAGAGATTATTATGTAAAATGTAGCGCAAAGCAGTTTTTGCCTTCTATTAAAGTACCCACCTTAATTGTAAATGCCTTAAACGATACATTCTTAGGAAAAGAATGCTACCCAATAACTATAGCAGAAAAGCACCCGCAAATTTATCTTGAAATGCCTAACCGAGGCGGACATGTAGCTTTTACCTCCTTTGAAACAGAAGGTCTGTTATGGTCAGAAGTGCGAACAGTAGCATTTTTAACCGAAAAAATGGGCTTGTAAAGGTAATTAACCTTACTTTGGGGCATATTTGTAGTTACATACCTAAATAGCTGCAAAATGAGTGTTTATTTGCTAAATTAGCCAAACTACCAATTATGCCACAGCAACAAAACAGAATTACCCAACTTTTCGGCATTAATTATCCCATAATACAAGCCGGCATGATATGGTGTTCAGGGTGGGAGTTAGCATCGGCAGTTAGCAATGCCGGTGGGTTGGGTATTATTGGGTCGGGGTCTATGTATCCGCATATTTTAGAAGAACAAGTAGTTAAATATAAAAATGCTACCCAAAAACCGTTTGCGGTAAACATACCCTTACTTTATCCCGATATTGATAAACATATTGCAACCATTATCCGGCACAAAGTACCCATTGTTTTTTCTTCTGCCGGCAACCCTAAAACATGGACTACAACCCTAAAACAAGAAGGCATAAAAGTAGTACACGTGGTATCCAGCGCCGCTTTTGCCCAAAAAGCAGAGGCGGCAGGCGTAGATGCCGTAGTAGCAGAGGGTTTTGAAGCCGGCGGACATAATGGACGAGAAGAAACTACCACGCTGTGCCTCATACCATTGGTGGTAAAAGCGGTATCTATACCGGTAATAGCAGCAGGAGGTATAGCCACCGGCAGAGGTATGCTGGCAGCCATGGCATTAGGAGCAGAAGCCGTTCAAATGGGCACCCGTTTTGTAGCAAGTGAGGAGTCATCGGCGCATCAGTTCTTTAAACAGCGGGTATTAAAAACCAAAGAAGGCGATACCATGCTGGCTATGAAAAAATTAGTAGCCGTGCGCCTTATTAAAAACCAATTTTACCAACAAGTTGCCGAAGCCGAAGCACGCGGCGCATCGGTAGAAGAACTTGCAGCGCTACTTGGCAGAGGTAGAGCAAAAAAAGGCATGTTTGAGGGCAATCTGGAAGAGGGTGAATTAGAAATAGGACAAATTGCTGCACTGCTCGACCATATTAAACCCGCCGCCCAAATTGTACGCGACATATTAGAGGAGTATAATGCTGCCCATTCGCAACTGTGCAATCGGGGTGGTTTTGATTTACCCCGATAAACAAAAACTGCCCGATATATGCTATTGACATATCGGGCAGTTTTTAGTAGAAGTAAGGATTTACTCTTTAAACATAGTAAGCTCGGTATAACCGGTAAGTTTACCTTTGCGGTCATAACTTTCGGTTCTAACAGCGCCTACATCTTTGGCATACCAGGTAATACTTTTGGTGGTAATAGTCATAATGGTTCGCACAGTAGTTTCTTGCGATATTTTAAAACATTCAAACGTGCCTGCCGGTGTGGTAATATTTTCTTTGGCTTCTACTTTGCGGTTGTTTATGTTGATATTCATGGTAAACAGCGCCATGCCATTGCTGTTCATGTTCATAGTCATTACACCATCGGGCAGGGTTTGACCCACTTGCAGGTTTGCCGGAAACTCTAAATAATTGGCATCAACAGTGGCTTCCATGTTTTTGAACATTTGCTCGCTTTCGGCAGGCATAAAGTTTTTGAAATCCATATAAAAAACACCATCTGCGCATTTAACGTCAAATTTATTGTTGGTAACTTCTTTACCTTTATTGTCGTATATGGTGGTTTTTGCCTTTGCCACTACACCATTGTCTATTGTTGTTTTTTCAATGATTTCCATTTTGCTCTTGCCCTCTGTTTTACCTTTGGCATCATAACCGGTCATTTCTAATATAGCGCCTACTTTAAAAGGAAAATAAGCATCGCAATCTTGCGCTTGCGCTGTTGGCAAAGCTACGCTGCACAACCAAAATACTAACGCCAACAAAAATGGGGTTACTGTGTTTTTCATGGTTAAATGTTTATTTAAAGATGATGAGTTACTTTCTAAAAACGTTTACCAATGTGGTAAAGTTGTGCCGCCCACAAAAAAGTAGTTTGAGGACTGTGCAGTTTTAGCGGTATAAACTGAGGTAAAACAAAAACGGACAATTGTTAAATCAACTGTCCGTTTTTTTGTTAGAATCGGGTTAATTACGATTATCCTCCAAAGTCGTCAAATGCTATATTTTCTTCGGGTACACCCAAGTCGTCGAGCATTTTAAGTGATGCAGCTAACATAGCAGGCGGACCACAAAGGTAGTATTCTATTTCTTCGGGTTCGGGGTGTTTGCTCAGATATTCTTTAAACAGCACCAAGTGAATAAAGCCTTTCATGCCGGTCCAATTATCTTCGGGCAGGGGTTCGGAGAGGGCTATGTTGTAGGTGAAATTGGGGAACTCGGCTTCTATTTTGCGGAACTCATCGGTATAAAAGAGTTCTTTTAATGAGCGTCCGCCGTACCAATACGATACTTTACGCTGCCTGTTTTTTTCGGTTTGGAAAAGGTGGAACAGGTGTGAGCGAAGCGGCGCCATACCGGCGCCACCGCCTATGTAAACCATTTCTTTGTTGGTAGGTTTTATAAAGAACTCACCATAAGGACCCGAAATGGTTACTTTGTCGCCGGGTTTGCGAGAGAAAATGAAAGAAGAGCAGATACCCGGATTTACATCCATAAAGGCATTTTTAGCTCTGTCCCATGGTGGCGTAGCTATACGGATGTTGAGCAAAATGATGTTGCCTTCGGCGGGGTGGTTGCCCATGGAATAAGCACGGAAAATAGGTTCGGGATTTTTCATTTTCAAACCCCACATTTTATTTTTATCCCATTCCGGTTTAAACTGGGGTTCTACTTCTATGTTTTTGTAGTCCACTTCGCAGGGGGGCACGTCAATTTGTATATAACCGCCCGGCTCAAAGTGTAAAAACTCACCTTCGGGCAGTTTTACCACAAACTCTTTGATGTAGGTAGCTACGTTTCGGTTAGAAACCACCTCGCAGTCCCACTTTTTAATGCCAAATACCTCTTCAGGTACTACTACTTTCATATCGCCGCGTACTTTTACCTGGCAGGCAAGCCTCCAGTGGTCTTGGGCTTGTTTTCGGGTAAGGTGGTTCATTTCGGTAGGCAGTACATCGCCGCCGCCTTCTATTACTTGGCATTTACACATGGCACAAGTACCACCACCGCCACAGGCAGAGGGGAGAAACAGGTTTTTTTCGGAAAGGGCAGTAAGCAGGGTAGAACCCGGCGCTACCGTAAGCGGGTTATCTTCTTCTCCGTTTACAATGATGTGTACGTTGCCTGCCGGTATCAGTTTGGCTTTGGCATACAGTAGTATAGAGGTTAGCAGTAGAATAATAAAGAGGAAAGCTATGACGCTTCCAAGAACAACAGACGCCATAAATTCTTTTTTAAAGGGTTAAAGTGAATAGGGGGCAATTACAGTTTAATACCCATAAGGCTCATAAATGCAATGCCCATTAAGCCGGTAATGATAAAAGCTATACCTAAACCGCGCAAAGGAGCCGGAATGGCAGAGTAACGGAGTTTCTCGCGTATGGAAGCAAGGGCTACAATAGCCAAAGCCCAGCCAAAACCACCACCCAAGCCATAAACTACCGACTCCGCAAAGTTATACTCTCTTTGCACCATAAATAATGCAGCGCCTAAAATGGCACAATTTACGGTTATTAAAGGCAAAAAGATACCCAAGGCATTATACAACGCAGGCGAAGATTTTTCAATAACCATTTCTACCAACTGTACCATAGAAGCAATCACTGCAATGAATACAATGAAAGATAAAAAGGTAAGGTCAACGGTTGCTAATGATGGGTGTAACCAACCCAAAGCGCCTTCTACTAATAGATATTGTTGCAGCAAGTAGTTTACCGGCACGGTAATACCTAATACAAAGATAACCGCAGCACCTAATCCTATGGCAGTTTTAACAGTTTTAGATACCGCCAGAAAAGAACACATGCCAATATAATAAGCGAGAATGAGGTTCTCTATGAATGCGGATTTAATGAATATATTTACTAAGTCTTGCATTTTTGGATTTTTTTAGTTGTGAGGAATCTGGTTTTAGCTGATGTCCACCAATTTAGGGTTTCTGGCTCGCTGAATCCAGATAATTATACCTATAATAAACATAGCAGCAGCAGGCGTAACCATAACGCCGTTATTGGTATATCCGGCATCATAAATAAACTGGGGGATTACTTTAAAACCCAGCAGGGTACCGGCGCCAAATACCTCGCGCAGTACTGCTACCATTACCAAGATAACCCCATAGCCGAGCCCGTTGCCTATTCCGTCTAAGAAAGAAGGCCATGGTTTATTACCCATAGCAAAGGCTTCCAAACGACCCATTACAATACAGTTGGTAATAATAAGTCCGATAAAAACCGATAATTGTTTGCTTACATCATATACCACTGCACGCAGCACCTGGTCAACCAATACTACCAGCGTGGCTATTACCACCAATTGCACAATCATACGTATGCGATTGGGAATACCATTGCGAATAAGTGAAATGATGAGGTTGGCAAAAGCCGTAACTACCGTTACACAAATTGCCATAATTAAGGCAGGTTTTACCTGTGTGGTTACTGCTAAGGCAGAACACAAACCCAATACCTGTATGGTTATGGGGTTGTTATCGGTAAGCGGGTCGGTTACCAATCTTCGGTTTTTAGGCGAAAACAACGCCTCTTTATTTTGTTGCTGGGCAACTGCTGTTGATTCGGTTGCTTGGCTCATATTTTAATTGTTTTTTAGTGTGGGTGGTAGTGTTTACTAATTGTTTAGTTTGGTGTAAGCGTGCTTGGTACTCATTACTCTCCTCCTTCCTGTGTTTGTTCTTCGGTAGAGGAGGGGGGATGTGTAACGGGCTGTTCGGGCTGTTTGGCAGCGCTTTTGATACGCTCAAAGTAGGGTTTGTAGCTTTCAAAACTCTTTTGCATCATGGCATTTACCCCGTCTCCGGTAATGGTAGCGCCCGAAATGCCGTCCACCTGAAACTTATTGTTGGGGTCAGCGCCTTTTCCTTTAATAATATCAAGTTTAAAAACACCGGCATCGGAAAGTTGTTTGCCCTGAAACTGGGTTTTAAACCAGGGTTGGTTAATTTCGGCGCCTAAACCGGGCGTTTCGCCTTTGTGGTCAAAGCTGGTGCCTTTTATGGTGTTCATATCTTCATCTAAGGCTACATAGCCCCAAATTTCGTCCCACAAACCGGCACCGTGCATGGGCACTATGTATTTTTTACCTTCGGGGCTGTTGTACACATACAAGGGGAGTTTTCGCTCGGCATCGGGTTTTTTAAATTCTTTTTTCAGTACAAGGTCAAAGGCTTTTGCGCCTTGCACTTCGTTGCCTTGTTTGTCTATTACCACTTCTGTTACCTTTTCGGCATATTCTTTCAGAATTTGGTTTTTATCAGAAAAAGTAGCAACGGCATTAAGAATAGAGCGTTTTTTGTCTAAATCAATAGCTTGCTGTTGTATGGGTTTTAACCCGGTGGCAGCAGCGGCAAGGGCTACGGCTACCATTAGGGTAAGCACACTTGCGTAAATAAAGGTGTATGAGTTACTGTTAGTATTAGGCATGACTTCTTTTTAACCTCCTTTTAATGTTAGCTTCAATAACAAAATGGTCAATGAGGGGAGCAAATACGTTCATAAACAAGATGGCAAGCATCCAGCCTTCGGGATAAGCGGGGTTCATTACGCGCACTATCATACCTACCACGCCTATCATAAATCCATACACCCATTTACCTGTTTGGGTTTGGGTGGCAGTTACGGGGTCGGTAGCCATGTAAGCCATAGCAAACAAAAAACTGCCCATAATGAGGTGGTAATAAAAAGGTACGGCTAAAAACGGTGCAGCATCTGGTATGGCAGAAGCTACGCCATTAAAAATGAATCCGGTAACTAATAAACCGGCAACCATAGAAAGCATAATTTGCCAGCTTCCTATGCCGGTTACTATCAGCATTATAACACCTGCTATAATAGCGGGTTTGCACATTTCGCCAACCGAGCCGGGAATATCGCCCCAAAACATTTGGGCTACGCTATATTGTTGGGTTACAGCCTCCCACCCGCCTTTTGCGGCAAGGGCTAAGGGTGTAGCGCCCGAAAATCCGTCAATAAGGCTTTTGCCGGCTGTAAGAGCATCTAAACCAAACAGTTTGTGCAAGATATTGTAATCATAAGACACCCAAACAGTGTCGCCCGATATATCAGTAGGGTAAGCAAAAAACACAAATACGCGGGCAGTTAGGGCTATGTTTAGCAAGTTCATACCGGTGCCGCCAAAGGCTTCTTTGGCTATCACCACTGCAAATGCTACACTTAATGCGAGCATCCAAAGGGGTAAATCGGGCGGCATAATGAGGGGTATGAGCATACCACTTACTAAAAAGCCTTCTTCTACGGCATGTCCTTTTTTAGAGGCAAAGTAAAACTCAATGCCCAAACCTACTACGTGCGTTACTATAATAATAGGCAGCAACTGAAACAAACCATAAAGAATTTTGTAGAGCAATCCGTCTGTATAGCCGGTAAACAATCCATAGGCAGCAAAATGCTGATGCCCTATGTTAAAAATGCCAAATAACAGGCAAAGTTGCAAGGCAAGCACCACACTAACCATGGTGCGTTTAAGGTCTAAGCCATCGCGTATGTGTACGCCTGCTCCCGATGTAACCGTTTTGGGAGCAAACAAAAATGTTTCAAACGCATCGTAGGCGGTGTGCAGAAACGGGTTTTTTGCGGTAAGTGGCTTAATTTTATCAAGTTGGTCTCTAAGAAACTTCATATTTGTTTGTATTAAACGCCAAACAGAAAAGAGAGGGTGAGTTGAAAAACGATTTATTAGGAAAAATGTTGGGTAACAGCAGCATTAAGATTGTTCGCGCATCATTTCTAAGCCGTTGCGCAAAATATGCTGCACATCTGTTTTGGAGGGGCAAACAAACTCGCAAAGTGCAAGGTCTTCTTCCACCACTTCATAAATGCCCAAGCCTTCCATAAGGTCAAGGTTATTGGTAATAATGGCTTTAAGCAATTGCATGGGCAGTATATCCATAGGAGTAACCTCTTCGTAAGCGCCGGTAAGTACCATAGCGCGGTGTTCGCCGTGCGTGTTGGTGTTTACCGCATACTCTTTGGAGGGGGAGAGGAAACCGGTAAAGGTGCGCGAAAGACTGGGGCGCGGATAACTGGGCAGCAGCCACCCAAACAGTTCGTAGCGGTCGCCTTCTTCTATTACACTCAATTGGTGGTGGAAAAAGCCAAGGTGCTCATTTTGGGCAATTTTTGTGCCGGTTAGCACATTACCACTTATAAAACGAACATGGTTGCCGGTGAGGTTATTGGCAGTGAGGCTTTCAACCGATGCGCCCAAATAGGTGCGGAAGTACTGCGGTTTTGCCACATGCGTACCGCCTACTGCTATGAAGCGTTCTGTATTAAACTGACCGTGGTTAAACACCCTGCCTAAAACCAATACATCTTGCGGGTTAATAGTCCAAACCACCTGACCCTTGGCAATGGGTGAAATATGGTGGATTTGTACGCCCACGCAAGAAGAAGGATGCGGTCCGGATACCGTATGCAGTTCTATGCCTTTGGCTTCGGCGTAGGTTTTAGAAGGGGTAGATTTACCGTTTACACTAAGATGAACCTTGCCCGATGTGAGTTTTTTCAAAACTTCAATACCTGCCTGAAAATCCTCCTTTTGTCCTTCCATTACAAAATCGTAATCGGGAGCAAGCGGAGCATTATCAAAGCCCGAAATAAAGATGTGTTTGGGTGTAACTTCCGGGTCTGCAATTACGTTGTAGGGGCGTTGGCGCAAAAATGGCCAGCAGCCGGTAGCCAGCATGTGTTTTACCACCTCCTCGCGCGAGGCGCTGCTGATGCGCATTCTTTCAAGTGGGCGGTAGGTCATTTTGTCGTCTGCCAAAATGACCACTTCGCCAATGGCGCGTTTATCGCCCCGTTTAATTTCTACCACTTCGCCGCTTACGGGGGCTACGTGTAAAATATCGGGGTTTTTCTTGTCAAAAAAAAGCGGGTCGCCGGCTTTTACCTCATCGCCTACGTTCACCAATAGCTTGGGAATGGGCGAAATGCCGAAAAAATCGGTAGGGGTAACAGCGTAAGTACGGCTTTTTAAAGTAGAAACTTCCTTTTGGGGTTTGCCTTTTATATTAATGTCAAACCCGCGTTTGAGCTTTATGTTAGCCATTACGGTGCAAATTAGTTAAACTACTAAAAAATAAAGCGCAAAGGTACTATTACTTTTTTCAAAAGCGAAACTATTTTTGGCTTTAAACAGGCGTATTTATTTTTTTACTACCCGATGTGGGATTTGGGTAAACAATCCTTTTGCCGTGTTGTGATGATAACATTTTATCGGGCAAATCGTTTACCCTTGATTTTAAAAGTTTTTGTTTAATTGTCAAATTTGCCAATCAATTTACGTTTTAACGTGAGGTTGGAGTTGTGAGCTTGCGCAAAGGCTTACCTCAAAAGGATTTCAGACAGGTGGGTGATATTTTTAGGTGCGCTGCACCTTGTTAATCAGGCATTTAGCTTGGTTACTACCCATATGTTGGTGCGCTGCACTTTTGTAAAACCCCAAAAGCGCATTTTAGGGGGCAGTAACACACAAGGGGCAGCGCCCCGTAATTTTGGTAGCACAGAGGCCAACCGTGTTATGAAAGGTGCAGCGCACCGTAATCTGTTGCCCATTATATCATAAACCACACACAGGTTTTACCCACATCGGGCTTTCATTTTAATTCCAACCTCGCATTATATTTCGGTGCGCTGCACCTTGTTAATGGGTATTTAACCGGGTTGCTACCTATATTGCGGTGCGCTGCACTTTTGTAAAACCCCAAAAGCGCATTTTAGGGGGCAGTAACACACAAGGGGCAGCGCCCCGTAATTTTGGTAGCACAGAGGCCAACCGTGTTATGAAAGGTGCAGCGCACCGTAATCTGTTGCCCATTATATCATAAACCACACACAGGTTTTACCCACATCGGGCTTTCATTTTAATTCCAACCTCGCATTATATTTCGGTGCGCTGCACCTTGTTAATGGGTATTTAACCGGGTTGCTACCTATATTGCGGTGCGCTGCACTTTTGTAAAACCCCAAAAGCGCATTTTAGGGGGCAGTAACACA
>ERZ761602.2807-NODE-2807-length-26222-cov-6.269385_pt1 | contig 26222 bp, 22 predicted proteins | sample MGYA00512165_ERZ761602 | MGnify/ENA primary metagenome ERZ761602 (study PRJEB28899, sample SAMN02445085) | bioreactor sludge metagenome | biome: EBPR sludge; isolation source: Thorneside wastewater treatment plant | place: Australia: Brisbane, Thorneside...
CTTACGGCCGGGGCGCTTCTTGGCCGGTGCGGCCGCAGCGGAAGTGCTCGCCACGGAGAGAGCGGCAGACCGGGTCACGAGCCCGAGCTGGTTCTTGATGAGGGCGAGGATGGCGTCGTCGGGCATCTGGCGGACCAGAGCGACGAGCTGAGCGGCGAATGCGTCGGTGTTGGACATGGGGTTCTCCAGCTGCGCCGGATCCAGTCCGACGCAAGATTCTCTGCAATAAGCGCGCATTGACGCCCCGGTCAAGGGCAGAAAGGCTCGTTTGAAGACAATTCGAAGCGCAGCTCAGCCGCGCGAATCGCCTCGGAGGGCGGCAATCGAGCTACAGGAGGCGGTCGTCGGCGACGGGCTCGTGGAGCTCGCGCGCCGCTCGAATGGGTCTTCGCCGATTGCCGACCGGGCGCCACAGCTGCTAAGCGCACCAGACGTGCTGCACCGTCGTCGCTTCTCTCCCAAGGTCCAGGTGCTCGCGCCGTGGCTCGCCCTCGGCTCGGCAGCCGTCGTGTCTCTGATGGGCTCGGGCTGCGATGACGACTCGAACCGAGCCTCCAGCGCGTCTTCGCCTGCGCGGAGCGAGCCGAGCGCTGCGGCGCCGCCGAGTGGATCCGCTGCAGGCTCGACGAGCCCGTCGTCCAGCGCTTCGGGCGAATCCGGGAGCACCAATCCCGTACCCGCGCACGTCGGAGGATACGGCGGCGACTACGAGTCGAAGAAGGCGGAGATCGCCCTGGCCCCGGGCGTGCGTGTGCCGGACTGGAAACGCGATGACGGCGCCAGGGCTACGGGTATGGGGAAACTCCTGCTCGACATCGCAGCCGACGGTACGGTCAGCGGCTCGATCGAGGGGCCGCTGGGCCCGGGGCTCGTCCGGGGCGTCTACTCCGAGGGCCTGCTGAGCGCGGGCCTGTACCCCGAGGATCCCACACGGATCGACTCCTTCGAGGGCACCTTGTCGGGGACCCTGGACGGCGGGTCCCTGCGTGTGGAGCTGAGCGCCGCCACCGCCGACGCTCGCGTCGCGAGGCGCGCGGAAGCGAAGCTCACTCGGCTGCACTGAGGCGACCGGGCTGGGCAGCGTGCTCGCCCGGAGCGGCGTCGCGCGACCACTGCCCGCGCGACGGCCGGCCGCGACGACTCGGTGGGCGAGCTCGAGCCTCGCTCAGGAGCCGGCCGGGTGCTCCCAGACCTTCGCCCCGATGAAGATGTCGAGCAGATCTCCGTCGATGTGCTGGTCTTTGACCTCGAAGCCGAGGATGTCGAGCGCGCGCGGGATCGGCACGGCCTTCTTGTAGGGGCGATCGGCGGCGGTGAGCGCGTCGAAGATGTCCGCGATGCTCATCATCTTCGACTGCAGTGGGATCTCCTCCGCGTGGAGGCGGTGCGGATAGCCCGTGCCGTTGAGGCGCTCGTGGTGGGCGCCGGCGATCAGCGCCACGCGACGGAACTGCTTGCCCCAGGGGATGCGCGAGAGAAACTCGTAGGTGTGGCTCACGTGGCTCCGGATCTCCTCGATCTCGGCGGCCTTGAGAGAGCCCCTCGGGATGCTGAGGCAGGCGACCTCGTCGGCGGTGAGCAGAGGGAGGATCCGCCCCGACGGGTCGATGTAGGTCTCGCGGGCGACCGCCTCGAGACGGTCGAAATCGCCCCCCTTGAGCACCGTCGGCTCGTTGGCTCCGAGGATGACCGAGAAGGCGGCCTCGATGGCCTCCGTGCGCACGCGTAGCTCCTCGTCGAGCTCGGCGAGCGCGCTCGGGGGCGCGCCACGCTCGACCAGGTGCAGCTTCCGGCGCAGGGTGTCCGACTCGGCGGCCTTGAGCGCGTAGTCGAATCGCGCCCGCACGAGCTCGAGCTCGTGTGGGTGGAGCTTCTTGGCCTTGATGAGGACCTCCTCGCGCACGCCGATCTTCCCGAAGTCGTGGAGCAGTGAGGCGTATTCGAGCTCGCGCAGATCGTCTTGGGTCCAGCGCACTTCGCGGAAGGGGCCGGCCGAGGCCTTCTCGACGGCTACCGCGAGACCGACCGTGAGCTCGGCCACGCGGCGGCTGTGGCCGCTCGTCGTCGGGTCACGCTGCTCGATGGCCTCCACGCTCGCGCGGACGAATCCCTCGAGCATGCGGTTGATCTCGGCGTAGAGGATCGCGTTCTCGAGGGCGACCCCGGCCTGCGCCGAGAGCGTCATCAGGAGCTCCTCGCTGCGCTCGTCGAAGGGCACGACCTGCTCGTCGAAATCGACGGCGGTGTGGAGCTTCCGCTCGAACTCGCGCTTCTTGTTGATGAGCTGGATGACGCCGATCACCTCGCCCGAGCGCGAAAGCAGCGGCGCGCACAGCATGCTCCTGGTCCGGTAGCCGATCTTCGCGTCGAACGATGGATCGAAGGCGAAGGGCGATCGGGGCGGCAATGCATAGACGTCCTCGATGTTGAGCGGCGCTTTGTGCAGCGCCACGTAGCCCGACATGCTGCGGGGGCTCACCGGTATGGTGAACTCTCGCCAGTCGAACTCGACCGAGGCGTTCTGGGTGAGCTTGAACCGCAAGGTGCGTCGGTGCGGATCGGGGTCGTCGCCCTCGACCACGTAGATGCTGCCGGCGTCGGCGCCCGTGATGAAGCGGCTCTTCTCGAGGATGAGCCCCAGGAGCTTGACGATCTCGCGCTCGGTGCTGAGCGCGCGCGCGATCTCGATGAGCTCCCCGAGCTCGTAGCGATAGCGACTGAGCCACTTGCCTCGCGTCTCTGCGCGGGTCTTGGCTTCGACGAGCTCGAAGCCCGCGGCGATGGCGACGTAGAGCTGCTCGGCCGAGGGGTGCTCGGGCAGGATCGACGCGAGACCTCGGGAGATGGCCTGGTCGAGGTCCGGATCGCGTGGTTTGCCGAGCAGCACGAGCACCGTGGAGCCCTCGGCGAGCTTGGCCGCGAAGGGGGCGAGCAGCGCGCGCGCCCGATCCCACACCTCGCGAGGCGCGATCACGACCTGACCGAGCTCGGCCCGGACCGAGAGCAGGAGCGGGTGCGGCCGGAGCACCGCCTTGGAGGCGAGCCTCGGCTCGGCGTGCAGCAGGGCGGCGACTTGCTCGAGCGGGTGCTCTGGGATCGCTTTGGAAGGAGCGGTCATCGGGTCTGGCTCGAGATCACTGCGGTGTCGACGGGAACGACTCGAGCGGGCGTCGACTGCGCGGCGCTTCTGCGGGTCGCGCGCATCGTAGGCGAGGATGAGTCCAGGCACGAGGGGCTCGCTCGCCGCTCCGGTATCGCCGAGTCGATCCCGAGCGGTCGCTCTTGGCCGAGCCGCGCGTCGCTCGCCGTCGGAGCGAGCCGAGCCGACGCGAGCGGTGCGAAGTCGTGGCGCTGGACGACGCGCTTCGACGGTTGGCTCCTGCCAGACGACCTTGACCGTGAGACGGGCGGGTGCGAGCGTCCCGGCGGTCGTGCACGCAGCGATCAGGGCTGGGCGACGACAGGAGGTCGAGGTTCATGCGTAGCCAGAGGAATGCGGTCTCGCCCCTGTTGGGCATGGCGACCTTGCTCGTCAGCTCGTGGGCGCTGGGCCAGCCGACGGCGCCAGAGGCCTCACCGCCGCCCACGCCGACCGCCCCCTCGGACGAGAGCGCAGACGACTCCGCGGCGACGCCCGGTGCCGGAAGCAGCGTGCTCGACGTGCCGGAGGCGCCTCCTGCGCCCCCTTCTGCGGGGAGCTCCAAAGCCGGCGCGAAGAGCGCGCCCCCCGGGGCGCCCACCGCCTTCGCCGACGAAGCAGCCACGCTTCGCTCGAAGCCTGGATCGAGCGATCCGGTCGCCGGCTACCACGGCATCTTCTTCGTGCGCGACACCGACGGGCAGTTCCGCATCTCGCCGACCGGCATGCTGCAGCTCGACCTCTACACCTACTTCGGGCCCGAGGTCGGGAGCCTCCCCCGCGCCGCCGGCGGCGCGGGCCTGCCCACGCAGCTCTCGGTCCGCCGGGCGAGGTTCGGACTGCATGGAGAGATGCTCAAGCGCTGGAGCTGGATGGCCTCGCTCGACGTGGTCGGCGCGGGCGCATCGACCGTCGGGGCCGACGAGATGTACGCGAGCTCGCCGCCCGTCGAGGCGACGGAGCCGGGGTCGAACGCTCGCGGAGGAGGCGCCGGGCTCGCGCCGCGTGAGCTCTGGGTGAACTACTCGCTCGCGCCGTTCTTCAACCTGACTCTCGGGCAGACGCAGGCGCCGGTCTCCATGGAGTCACGCACCGCGGACACGGCGCTGCCGATGTTGAACCGCAGCCTCGCGAACCGGGGCCTCGTCGCTCCCGGGGGACGAGAGACGGGCCTGATGTTCTGGGGCAGCGTGATGGGCTCGATGGTGGCCTACGAGCTCATGCTCGCGGGCGGCGACGGCGAGAACCGCGCCACGGTCGACTCTGCCTTCGACGTGATGGGCCGCGTGACCGTCCGCCCTCTGCCGATGGTGAAGGCGCTGCGCGAGGCGCACATCGGCATCTCGGCGCGGCACGGCGAGCGCGATCCGAGCAGCGTGGCCTACGACATGATGGGCGTCTCTTCGTCGCAGGGCTTCCGCTTCTTCGAGCCGAGCTACGTCGACTCGCTGGGGCAGCGCACGCACGTGCTGCCCTCGGGCGCGCAGAACCTCATCGGAGGTGAGCTCCGCGTGCCGGTCGGCCCGGTCGAGCTCACGCACGAGATGCACTACGCAGCGTACGATACGCGGGAGGCGCTCGCGGGCTTCCAGCTGACGAACACCGAGCGACTCGGCAGCTACACGGGGCTGGGGTTCACCTCGCGCGTCACGTGGTGGGCGCTCGGCGACGAGCACGTCGCGCCCGAGTCGGGCGTGCTGAAGCCTCCGCGGCTCGAGCTGAAGCGCAAGGTCCCCTACAAGCGCGGGCTCGAGCTCGACGGTGTCGTCTCGGGCATCCTCGCGAGCTACGAGGCTGCCTCGCGCGGAGGCGAGCTCGACCCGCTGACGCCGGGTGCGACCGATCGTCCTGCGACGGACGTGACCGTGTGGCAGTTCGCGCTGGCGGCGAGCTACTGGCACACGCAGCACGTCCGCCTCCAGCTCGCGTACAGCACGTACTGGGTGCCAGGCGCCGGCACGGCGGACAACCTCGCGGTCGCGCCCTCGCAGCTCGTCGCGCGGCCGGGCGACGCCGAGCTGCTGCACGAGCTCGGGACGCGCGTGCAGCTCGGCTTCTGAGGGCGCCACCGCCGGCTTCAGCGCCGCGGCGGGCGCTCCTTCGACGCGAGGCCGAACCGCGGCTCCTCGAAGCCGCCGGCAACTTGGCCCGGCGCGTCACGAGCGACTAGCCGAGTGGGGATGCGCCGATGGATCTCCCTCGGAGCGGCCGGCTTGCTGGTCGCCCTGTCGCTGCCCTTCGTTCGCGCGCAGGAGGGCTTCTCTCTCGGGCTCGCGAAGCGCGCGCCGACGACCGCGGGCGAGACCCGCCTCGCGGTGCTGCCCCAGCCGCTGCACGCCGTCGACCTCTCGCGCATCGACGCACGCGGCGAGGTCGCGACCGCCCCGGCGCACCGCGAGCGCGTCGCAGAGCTCACGGTCGACCCGCACCTGCAGCGCTCGGCGAACCGGCTGCTGCGCGAGGGCGCCGTGGCGGAGGGAGCGATCGTGCTCACCGACGTGAAGACCGGGAGGGTGCTCGCGTGGTCGAGCTACTCCACGGAGGCGCCCAGCCGCGACATCGCCACCGAGGCCTTCGCACCGTCGGCGAGCGTGTTCAAGATCGTGACGGGCGCGGCGCTCGTCGAGAACGGTCTCTCGCCGACGACGCGCGAGTGCTACCGCGGAGGCAAGAGCCGCATCGACGCCTCGGAGCTCGAGCGGGATCCGAAGCGCGACAAGTGGTGCGCGACGCTCGCCGAGGCGATGGGCCGTAGCTTGAACGTCGTCTTCGCGCGCCTGGCGAGCGACCACCTCGACCGCGACGAGCTCACGAGCGTGGCGACGCGCCTCGGCTGGGCGAGGGACATCCCCTTCGACGTGCCCGTGCAGCAGAGCCGGATCGATCTGCCCGAGGACCCGACCGAGCTCGTGCGCACGGCCGCGGGCTTCTGGAACACGACGATGTCGCCCTTCCAGGGCGCGAACCTCGCGACGACGATCGCGAACGGCGGCGAGATGATCCAGTTGCACGTCGTGGACCGCGTGCGCGACGGCGACGTGGAGCTCTACCGCGGCCCCAGCGAGCGACACGTGCTCGGGCGCGTCATCGAGGAGCGCACCGCGCGCGCCGTGACGACGATGATGGAAGCGACCGTCGACAACGGCACGAGCTACCGCTCCTTCCACGATCGCGCCGGGCGCGCCTACCTCCCGGAGATCCGGGTCGCCGGCAAGACCGGCACGCTCGAGGGCAAGGGTTACCTCTTCACGTGGTTCGTGGGCTTCGCGCCGAGCGACGCGCCGGAGGTGGCCGTGAGCGTGCTCGCAGCCAACCGCGGCGACTGGAAGGTGAAGGGGACCGACGTGGCGGCCGACATGCTGCGCGTCTACTTCGCGAGCAAGGGCCGCAAGGGCGTCGTCGACCCCTTCGGCGCGAAGGCTCCGCGGGGCTGAGGGGGGCGCGTTCGTCGCAGCGGAGGGCTGCGCCGCGCACTGGCCGGTGGAGCGGCTGGCCGGTGGAGCGGCTCAGGTGCCGTCGGGGTGTACGGTCGCGCGCACGTCGCGTGGCTCGAAGCAGCCGCGACAGCGGGCTTCGTAGGACTCGCTGCCGCCCACGAGCACCGTCGTGCCCTCGGCGATGAGGCGCTGAGAGCGGCTCGCGGCGGCGCCGCACACGGTGCACACGGCGTGGACCTTCGTGACCTCCTCGGCGATGGCCATGAGCTCGGGCATCGGATGGAAGGGCCTGCCCAGGTAGTCCTGGTCGAGGCCGGCGATGAGCACGCGCACGCCACGTGTCGCGAGGCGCTCGACGACGTCGACGATGCCAGCATCGAAGAACTGCGCTTCGTCGATGGCGACGACCTGCGTCTCGTCGGCGACGCGCCGCTCGAGGCTCTCGCTGCTACCCACCGCGACCGCCTCGAGGGTGATCGACTGATGGCTCACGATGTGGGACGCGTCGTAGCGGTCGTCGATGCGTGGTTTGAAGGCCTGCACCCGTTGACGCGCGAAGAGCGCGCGTTTGACGCGCCGGATGAGCTCCTCGGTCTTGCCACTGAACATCGATCCAGTGATGACCTCGATGTGCCCCGTGCTCGTCGACTCCGTCCTCGCCACACCATGCTCCGTTCGAAGGATGCGCGCGCCTCGCTACGGGCCACACCGGCCGGGCGAGAGCCCCGGAAGGCCGCCTGTCTGGGCCGTGGGCCGAAGACGCCCCTCGAGCCGACGGCTCCGGGCAGACCCGACGAGCCCAGCCCGCTTCGCGCTCACGACGCCGCGCGGCAAGTGAGAAAGCACACCGGGAGCGTGATCTCGGGAAGAAGCGGAGCTATCATCCTCGGGTGCAGGTCGTGCTCCGAAAGCTCGGTCGAGGGTCCCGCGCGGTGGCGGGCCGCTTGGTCCGCGCACCTCGCAAGGGCTCGGTGGTCGTCATCGAGTTCTCGGACGGCATGCACGAGTACGTCACCACGCCGGTGAAGCGCGTGCTCCGCATCGCGGGGCGCGAGGTCTTCTACATCGAGACGGTGAACTCCCGCTACCGGCTCGAAGTGCGCAGCCGCGAGCTCCCTCTCGAGGGCGCGGCGAGCTCGGAGCGCTGACCGGATCGAGCGCGGAGCGCTCGCGCCACTGGCCCGAGGGCGAAGAAGTCGCTTGAACGGGGCGGGCCTCGGAGTAGAGTGCCCGCCCCGTCGCGTTCGGGCCCTCCAGCAGCGGAGAGGTCTCGCGCGGCCCTCGAGGAGACGTCATGGCCAACGGTGATCGCCGCAACTCCACCAAGATGAAGCGCCGCAAGTCGCAGGCGAAGAAGAAGGAGCGCATCAAGCGCCGCGCCGCCGAGGCGAAGGCGAGCCGCACCGGCAAGCCCACCAAGAAGTGAGCCGTGCCCGCGGCGCCACCGCTCAGTCGGTGTGGGGCCGCGGGGCGAGCGAAGCCGTCGCGCGAGCAGCGGGCTCGGAGCGCTCTCCGGGAGCCGCCTCGGTCGCTGGCGGCGCGACGAGCAGCGAGGCGTCTCCACCGACGACGCGCTCCCCGACGATCTGCCAGCGCTGGTCGCGCTTCCACGTCTGCTTGACCGCCGAGGTGCGAAGGATCGACTCGTCGAGCCGCTGCCAGGCGACGGTCATGGCGACGACCGCCTCCTCTTCGGCGACGAGACGCACACCGCCGAACTCGATGTCGACGATGCGGATCCGGCCGCCCCAATCGGCGTGAGCTGCTGCGAAGGCCTCGCGCTCTTCGGGCTTCACCGCGTCGATGACGATGTCCATGCGGCCGAAGCGGGCTGCCATGACGACGTCGTAGGCCGAGTTCGTCAGCCTCTCGGTCTGCGACATCGGCGGGATGCAGCCGACGAGTCCGAGGGCGAGCGCGAGCACGGCGAGCAGACGGATCATGCTTCGCGGCTAGCTGGTCGTGCTGGCGCGGGCCAAGTTCCGGGCAGCCTGCGCCGAACGGAGCGACGAAGTGGCTCCGCTCAGAACGCGCTCGAGGCGATGAGGTAGAGCTGGCCACCGGGCACGGCGCCCTCGTCGAAGCCGTAGGCCCAGCCGAGGCGGAAGCTCGTGTCGAGCCGGTGCGCGATCGTCAACCCCAGCCAGGCCTCGATGCCCGTGGAGGCGTGGAGCGCAGGCTGGTACGCGAGCATGCCCGAGTAGAAGAAGCGGGTCCGCTCGAAGTCGATCTCGTCGAAGGCGCCGCCGTAGTCGACGAATCCCGCCACGTCGAGCCGGCGGAAGAAGATCGGGAGCGTCGAGGGGCCCCAGTTCGGCACCCAGACGGGCGCGCGGTACTCCACGGTGCCGAGCAGGTAGGCGCTGCCGGCATAGGAGCTGGGCTGGTAGCCTCGCAGCACGAAGGAGCCCTCGTAGGCGCCACCGAAGAGCAGGTCGACGACGTCGTTGCGCTCGAGGTCGTAGCCTCCGACGAAGTACACCGAACGCGCTGCGTAGCTGCCGCCGCTGATCGCGCCGCCCAGACGCAGCGCGAGCACCTGGTGGCCGGGCCAAGGCATGGGCACGTAGCCGCTGGCGACGGCGTCGAAGGAGTACAGCGACTCGTCGCTGCCGAGGGCCTCGTCGGCGTAGCTCAGGCCCATGCGCAGCGAGACGCCTCGCGCCGGCCCTGGCGCGAACAGGGACCCCTCGGCGGTGGAGATCGAATACGTGGCCCGGATTTGGCTCAGCAGCCGCTGCTCGGGGCGTCGACCCGTGGGCTCGAAGGGGTCGCGCACCTCCGGTTCGGGCAGCCTCGGTGTGCTCAGGTTGGCCGAGTAGCCGAGTGAGAGCGACTGGCTCACGAAGGACGAGTAGATCGGGAGCTGCACGTAGGAGCCGAAGCTCGTCGTCGTGTCGTCGTAAGGCACCTCGACGCCCGAGACGCGGTAGCCCGCGGTGCGGCTGACCGTGGTGCGCGAGAGCCCGAAGCCCACGGCGTAGGGCAGGCCGCCGTAGGCGTAGTTGACGTTGAAACGGGGCTCGGGCGCTTCGGGCTCCGCGGTGAGGCTCAGCGCCATCGAGTGGCGGGCGGCGATGTCCGAGGCCGAGGTGGACAGCGTGAACGCCGTGCCGCCGTAGAGCCCAGGACCGAAGTCGATCGTGTACTGACGCGGCCCGAAGGTGGGCCAGGGATCGTAGCGGTGCTTCTCGAGCCGGATGCTCGGTGGCTCGGGCGGAGCCGTGGGGCGGTCGCTCGGAGGAGGCGGAGCCGCGAGGAAGCGCGCGCGGTCGAGGGGCATCGAGTAGAGCTCGAAGCCGTTCGAGGTGTAGCCGACGTAGACGAGCACCTTGCCGTCCGGGCTGAGCGCCGGCGCGAGCGCGCCGCCGAGCACGTTGGTGACGAGCTGCTCGGCGCCGGTGGCGAGCTCGCGCACGTAGACGTTGAAGATGCCCGTGCGATCGCTCGAGAAGTAGAGCGAGCCGCCGTCGGGCGACCACACGGGGTGCAGATCGAGCGCGCGGTCGCGCGTCAGCTCGGTGACCTCTCCGGTCGCGACGTCGACGGTGCGGATGTCGCGGTATCCGCCGGCCGACCAGGCCGAGTAGGCGATGCGCCGGCCGTCGGGGGAGAAGCGAGGCGTGTAGATCTGGTCGAAGGGGCGGCTGCGCACGAGCACGCGGCGCTCGCCGAGGCTGCCGTCGCCGCTGCGCGCGACCACGGCGAGGTGGCGCGTGCCACGCGAGTTGATCGTGTAGGCGACGAGGCGGCCGTCGGGACTGACGTCGGGCTCGTCGGCGCGCTCGCCGACCGTGAGACGCTTCCGGTGGGTCTCGTCGCCCCAGGTGGCGTCGGTGCCGGCCGGGATCGAGTGCAGATCGTGGCGCTGCCAGAGGTTCTGGAAGGGCGCGAGCTGCGCGAAGACGACCTCGCCGTCGGGCGCGTAGGCCGCATAGGACTCGGCGTTCGTGCGGAGGTAGAGGCGTTCGTCGCGCGCACCCGGCTTCGACGCGTCGCCGAGCTCGAAGCGGTAGAGGCCGGCGCGCTCGTGGAAGTCGTTGCGGTAGTAGACGATCTCGTCGACGCCTGCGCGGCGTCGTTCACTCGGTGGCACGAAGCGGGGGTAGGCGGTGCCGTGACCCAGATAGGTGAGCCTCGCACCCTCCCGGAGGCCGCGCGCTTCGACCTCGCGCCGCTGCGCGCCGTAGTGCATCGCGAGGTGCTCGGCCCAGGCGTCGTAGAGCTGCTCGTAGGTGCGCCCCGTCGCGCGACGGATCGCGCGGTTGATCCCGAAGGGCAGCGGTGAGCCGCCGTAGTCGGCCGAGACGGCGGGGAGCGTGTCGGGCCCATAGACCTCGCTGATCCACTGCACGAAGCGAGAGCCGTGCAGATAGAAGAGGTTCCCGTAGGGCCAGCGCTGGGCGTTGGCCGACATCTGATCGAGCGTCGCGAGGCGTCCGTCGAGCACGTCCATGCGCACGTAGGCGTCGGCCAGGCTCGAGCGCACGCGCCCGCCGCTGGTCTGCGCGCTCTCGAGCACCGTCGCGAGCCCCTCGATCACCCAGCGGGGCTGGACCGAGTTCACGGAGAAGGAGCGACCGAAGACGGCGTTGCCGACCGCCGCGAGCCCGCTGATGTTCCCCGTGTGCAGCGTATGCGTGTACTCGTGCGTGACGAGCGCGAGGTACCAATCGTCGTAGTCGCCGAGGGCGGAGATGTCGCTGGGGGCGGTGACGTAGAGGCGGATGGCGTTGTACGGGATGGGCGTGGCGGAACCGTTCGCGGAGTCGGTGTCGTCGGTGATGAGGACCTCGGTCTTCGCCTCCGGCGCGTAGCCCATCGCCGGCGTGAGGCGCTCGTGGATCGCCTCGGAGAGGATCGCCACGCGGCGCGCGATCGGGTCGAGCGGATGCGGGTAATGGACGCGGAAGTGCGCCGTCTCGTAGGTCCAGTACTCGAAGCGGCGATCGTCGAGCCCGAGCGCTGGACGCGCGAACGCGAAGGCCGCGAGCGCGACGAGCAGCGCCAGGACCCGGACGGAGAGCGTCACAGATCGTCGTAGAACATCGGCTCGCGATTGCGCGTGTAGCGATAGACGAGCTGCCGCCCCTCGGGGCCGATCTGCGTGAGCCGCGCGCCGAAGCCGGGCTCGGCGTGCTCTTCGCTGCTGAGCGGCTCGCGCAGCCACTGCACGACGCCCTCGGCCTGGAACTCGAGGTCGCCGGGGAGGAGCACCCGCAGGTTCACGCGCGCGCCGATGGGCGGGATCTTGTAGGTGCCGACGAAGATGCCTCCGTGCTCGATCACATCGTTGCCGCTCAAACCTTTATAGAAGTTCGACACGCTGTGCGTGCCGAGCTCCACGACGACGTTCCCCTCGCTCGCGGGCGCCGCGCCGGACGCCACCTGTGGCGGGATGGCGGGTGCGACGACGGGCTGCACAGCGACGGGCTGCACAGCGACGGGCTGCACAGCGACGGGCTGCACAGCGACGGGCTGCGCCGCGACGGGCTGCGGAGCCGCGCCGCCGGTGTTCGGGATGCGCTGGGTCGACGGGGCGGCCTGCGCCGCCGCGGGCTGGGGCTGCGCTGCGGGGGCCTGTGGCTGCGGCGCGGCCTGCGGCGTCGGCACCTGCATGGGCTGGGTGCCCCGGAACGCGGCCTGCGGCGGAGCGGCGGCCTGGACCTGCACCACCGGCTGCGCCGGCGCCATCGGCTGTACTGGAGGCAGCGGCTGTACGGGGGGCAGCGGCTGCACGGGCGCGAGCGGCTGCACGGCCGCCACCGGCTGCACGGCCGCCACCGGTTGCACGGGCTTGAGCGCCACGGGCTGCACCGCGACCGACTGCGGCGCCGCGGGCGACGACGGCGGCGCCGCCGGCAGCGGCGCTGCGGCCGGCGCCGCCTCGGCGGGCGCGGGGCGCGGCGCGGCCTGAGCGGGTGGAGACGCCGTGCCACCCTGCGAGGGCCGCGCGCGGTTGAGCTGGTGCACGCTCGTGAGGCAGCCGGCGACCTGCTCCATGACCAGCTCGAGCGCCGGATGGTCGGTCTCGAGGGCTTGGAGCTTGTCGAGCGCCTTGCGCACGTCGGCCAGAACGAGCTCGCGGCCCTCGAGCTGGGTGCCGCCGGAACGCTCGATGCGGTGGAGCACACCCATGGCTTCGGCGATCGGGTCGGCGATCTCGAGCAGCTCGGCGGGGATGTCGTCGTCTCCCTGCAGCGCGTTCAGCGCGAGGGCGAGCTTTTCGCGTGCGGTCTTCGCGAGGATGTGGGGTTCGGACAAGACGACCTCCGGTCGATGGCGCAGCGAGGCTACCACCCACCCGAGATCCGTGCACCGTCAGCGGCGCGTGATGATTCGCGCGCGATCATGGCTCGATGCCGTGAGCGAGGCTCTCGTCGCGCGCCTCCCGTTCGACGAGCTCGGCCAGCTCGCCGAGGCTCATCGGCTCCCCGTCGCGCTCGACGCTGGAGAGCTCGAGCGCGCCGTCGAGCGTGCGCACGATCACCTTGCCGCCGTGCACGGCGATCTGCCCGGGACGTTCGAGCGCGGCAGGAGCCGCGCAGGCGGAGGCTCGCAACACGGTGATGGGGTCGGCCCCCAGCTGGAAGTAGGCGCCGGGCGCCGGCGAGAGAGCGCGCACGCGGCGCAAGAGCTCGGCGGTCGGCGTGGCGAAATGGAGCTCCTGGTCGGCCTCGTCGAGCGTGGGCGCCTCGGTGGCCTGCGCGGGATCCTGCTCCGTCTCCTCGGGTGGGCGCCCCTCGGCGAAGGCGCGCGTCACGCGGCGCAACACCGCGAGGCTCGGTCGATCGAGCGCGCGCGCGAGCTGCCAAGCCGACCACGCCGGGTCGATCGCGAGGCGCTCGGCGTCGAGCATCGGGCCCGTGTCGTAGTCCTCGGCGAGGCGGTGCGCCGTGACGCCGGCCTCGGCGTCGCCCGCGAGGATCGCCCAGGCCGTCGGATCGGGGCCGCGGTGACGGGGCAGCAGCGAGGGGTGCACGCCGAAGCCACCGAGCGGCGCCACGCGCACGAGCTCGAGCGGGATGCGGTTGGTCCAGAACCAGCTCACGACGAGCTCCGGCGCGAGCGCCCGCGCCCGCTCGACGAAGCCCGCGTCGAGCTTCGGCTTCACGAGCACGCGCTCCGGGCCGAGCACCCGCCGGAGCCTGCGTAGACCGAGCGCGTCGCGGCGGCACACCGCGGCGAGCACGATCTCGTGTCCGTCGCGCTCGAGCAGGAGCGCGGCGAGGGGAAGGCCCAGGAAGAGCACACGCATGAGGGCTGTCGCGACTCTGGTCGAGCGCGCGCCCCGCACAAAAGTTTTCCGTCTTCGGGCCGACTGCTAAGGCCAGCATCGATGGCCGCTCCCATCGTGCAACCGGGTTTCCGCCAGCAGGCCTTCCGCCGAGGGCATCGTTACGACCCGTCCGCGGCGTCGCGACCGATCCTCGTCTTCGAGAACGTCTACAAGTCGTACCGGGCCGACCAGCCCGTGCTGCGCGGCATGTCGCTGGTGATCGAGCGCGGCGAGTTCGTCTTCGTCACGGGGCCGAGCGGCGCCGGCAAGAGCACGCTCCTGCGCATGGTGCACCGCACCGAGATGGCCGACGACGGGCGCATCCTCTTCCTCGGGCGAGACATCTCGCGCCTCACCGACGCTGCCGTGCCCGCGCTCCGGCGCAACATCGGCGTCGTGTTCCAGGACTTCAAGCTCGTTCCCGGCTGGTCGGTCTACGACAACGTCGCCATCGCGCTCGAGGTCATCGGACTGCCGAACCGCCTCGTGCGCACCCGCGTCGGTGAGGCGCTCGAGCGCGTCGGCCTCGCCGGCCGAGGTGGCGACCCGGCGCGTGTGCTCTCCGGGGGCGAGCAACAGCGCGTGGCGATCGCGCGCGCGCTCGTCACCGAGCCCGCGCTCATCCTCGCCGACGAGCCGACGGGCAACCTCGATCCGCAGCTCGCGATCGACATCCTCGGCCTCTTCGAGGACATCCACGAGACGGGCACCACGGTGCTCTTCGCCACACACGATCGTTCGCTGCTCGACGTGCGACCTCGGCGCATCGTCGTGCTCGACGAGGGCAAAGCGACCGATCTGCCGGCGGGCCTCGCCGAGGCCGACGACGAGCTCGAGGACGAGGCCGACTTCGACGACGACGACCTGGCCGATGCCGACGCTGCCTGAAGACACGCTGCGTGAAGACGGAGTGACTCGATGAGCGCATCCCACGGTGGTTCCAGTGTGCTCGGTGCATGGCGGGCGGGTCGGAGCGACTGGCGCCTGCAGGCGCTGAGCGTCTTCTCGCTCTCGGTCGCCTTCGTCTGCCTGGCGGCCTCGCTGCTCGTGCTCACGAACGTGGAGGCGGTGCGCGACCGCTGGTCACGCGCCGGCCGCGCGACGATCTACCTGCGCGATCACGCCGCCGACGCCGACGTCGCCGCGCTGGGCTCGGCGCTCGAGCAGACGCGCGGCGTCTCGAAGGTGCGCCGCGTGTCGAGCGAAGAGGCGCGCCGCGAGGTCGTGAGCCAGGACACGCAGCTCGCAGCCCTACCCGTCAGCGCCTTTCCGAGCTCGCTCGAGGTGAGCTTCGACGCGTCGATCACCGACGAGGAGCTCGGCGCGATCGCGCTCAAGCTGCGGGCGCTGCCCGCGGTCGACACGGTGGAGACCTACGAGCGCTGGACCGAGCGTCTCTCCTCGCTGCTCGGCGGCGGCGTGACGGCGGCGGCTTGCCTCGCGTTCATCGTGCTCGCGGCGGTGATGAGCGTCGTCGGCTCGACGATGCGCCTGCTCCTACAGCGGCGGAAGATCGAGGTCGAGGTGCTGAAGCTCGTCGGCGCGACCGACGGCTTCGTGCGCAGGCCCTTCGTGCTCGAGGGCGCCTCGCAGGGCGCGCTCGGCGCTGGGCTCGCGGTCGTGCTGCTCGGCGTGCTCTACCTCATCGTGCGCGGTCGCTTCGACCAGCAGCTCGCCAACCTGCTCGGCGTGACGCCGAGCTTCCTGCCCTGGCCTGCGATGGCCGGCATGATCGCTCTCGGCGGCGCGCTCGGCGCGGTCTCGGCGCTGCTCAGCCTGCGCAAGCTCTCGAGCGTGTGACGGAGATCGGTCGATGAGGCGCATCAGCTACGCTCTCGGCATGCTCGGCTCCGTGCTCGTCGCGGGGGCGGCCTTCGCGGTGCCTCGCGCCGACGAACCCTCGGGCCTGCCCGCCCTGCCCTCACCGGCTCCGCTGACCGCGGGCGTGCTGCCCGCGAGCGCGGCCGACCCTGCCACGCCGGTCGACGTCGATCTCCTGCTGCGCCGCTACGACGCGGAGGAGAAGGCCATCGCGCAGGAGCTCGAGCGCATCGACGGCCTGCTCGTGGAGCTCGAGCAGCGCACCGTGGCGCGCGGGCGCATCTACTACAAGAAGGTCCGCGCGGGCCTCTTGCCCGCCGGTGGAGGCTTCGACGAGCTCGTCGATCACGCGGCCGCGGTCGAGCGCGCGCGCCTCGCGCTGTCGCGCGATCTCGAGCAGCAGACCCTGATGCAGAAGCGCCGCGGCGAGCTCGGCGACCGGCTCACGCAGCTCAAGGCCGGGCGCGCGCCGCTCGAGGTGCACCGCCAGGCGATGCAGCGCGCCAAGACGGCGCTCCGGCAGGCCGACGAGCGGCGCGTCGCCTTCGATCGCGCCTTCGAGTCGTCGACCTCTGCGCCGGACTACGTGGCGATCTACGGCGCCGACGTGAGGCCGAGCGACGGCGACGGCGCCGCCGGCTTCGCGGCGATGATGGGCAAGCTGCCGCTCCCGCTCTCGGGGCGCGCCGAAGTGCGCAAGATCGAGAAGCAGGGCGTGGTGGGGCCCGCGCTCGAGCTCAAGGCGATGCCCGGCGCGAACGCCAGGACGGTGGCGCCGGGCAGGGTCGTGTTCGCCGATCGCTACGACGACGAGCGGATCACCGTGATCGTCGACCACGGCGACAAGTACTTCAGCGTATACGGGAACCTGAAGCGGGCCGAGGTCACGGTGGGCGAGTCGCTCGACGTGGGCGCGGTCGTGGGACCGGTCGCGAGCCTCCCACGCGAGGGTACCGTGCTGTGGTTCGAGCTGCGCCGTGGCGGCCAGACGATCGAGCCAGGGCGTTGGTTCGGCCTCTGACGAAGCTCGGGGCATCGGGCGTGCTCGAGCGCCCGGCGCGTGGCGAGCGCGATGCGCGCCTCGAGCCCAGGCGGCGGTTCCTACGGCGCGCTTCGCTGCTCGTCGGAGGGGCGCTCGTCGGCGGCGTGCACGGCTGCCACTGCCCGCCCACGGAGCCAGGGCCGAGCGATCTACGCGTCGGGGCCCCCGCGGGGTCGGAAGACCCATGGCAAATAATCGAATTTGCTGGCGATTATGAGCTCACCGAGGGGCAGGGCGCGCTCCTGCGGCTCGGCCCCGACGCGGCGACGCTGCCCGTCGTCGTGGCGCTGCATGGGCGCGGCGAAGCCGGGCGAGGGCTCGCGGCCGGCATGCGCGGCTGGCGGGACGACTACCAGCTCGAGCGCATGCTCGGGCGGCTCGCGGCGCCACCGCTGCGCGCCGCCGACGTGGGCGACATGATCGACGCCGAGCGGCTCGCCGCGATCAACGCCGAGCTCGCGGCGCGGCCCTTCGGTGGTCTGGTCGTCGCCTGCCCCTACACCCCCGTGCCCAGCTCGAGAGGCGGCGGGCGCGTCGAGAGCTTCGGGGGCTTCGTCGTGGGTCCTCTGCTCGAGCGCATCGCCGCGCTCCGGGGCGCAGAGGTCGAGGTCGCACGCACCGGCATCGACGGCGTGAGCATGGGCGGGCGCTGGGCGCTCGAGCTCGGCCTGCGCTTCCCGCGCGTGTTCGGCGCGGTCGGCGCGCTGCAGCCGGCCATCCGCGTCGAGGAAGCCGAGCGCTTCGCCGAGCGCGCGCTCGCCGCGATGTCGGTGCGGCCGCAATCGATCCGGCTCGCCACGAGCGAGGGCGACCCGTTCCGCGAGCCGACCGAGGCGCTCGCGCGGGAGCTCGCGCGTCGCGCGGTGCCGCACCGCCTGGTGCTCACGCGGGGCCCGCACGACTACGCGTGGAACCGGGGGCCCGGCTCGCTCGAGCTCGCGCTCTTCCACGAGCGCTCGCTGCGCGGGTTCGTCGCGCCCTGAAGCGCGGGCGCGGTGGCCCTTGGGGCGCATCGGTCGGCGTGGTACTCGGAGCGAGAGGTTGGGTTGGTCGATCCACGCGATTTCGAGCTTCCCGCGGAAGCGTGCGAGCTGCTGCACCCCCTGCACGTGATCGCGCGGGTGCCCGAGCGCCGCCGGTTCCGCGATCAGCGCGCGGCGCTCTACGGCGGCAAGGCTGCCAAGCTCGCTGAGCTCGGCGAGGCTGGCTTCCCGGTGCCTCCCGGCTGGGTCATCGACGCCAAATACTTCCGCAAGGTCGTCGACGAGCGCCTCCCCCGCGGGCACGACATCGCCTCGCTCGTGAAGCAGGCCGGCACGCCCTCCGGCACGGACCGCGCCGCGCGTGCGCGTGATCGCATCCTCGGCGATGCGCTCCCGACGGAGCTCAGCGAAGCGCTCGCGGCCCTCGCCTCGGTGCTCGAGCTGCGCGCGCCCTGGGGGGCCTCGGTGCGATCGAGCGCGACCTGCGAGGACGCGCGCACTTCCTCGCTCGCAGGGCTCGCGACCTCTGTGCTGGGCGTGCACGGCGCGCGAGGCCTGGAAGAGGCGCTCCGGCAGGTCTGGGCGAGCCTGTACCTGCCTCGCACGCTGAGCTACCTACATCGTTGGGGATACAAGGATGTGGCCATGAGCGTGCTGTTCATGCCCATGGTCGTCGCGAGGGCCGCCGGCGTGATGTTCACCGGGCCGCCACCCGGGGTGAACGACGCGCGCTGGCGTGAGGGCGAGCGGCTGATCCACGCGAGCTACGGGCTCGGCGCCGCGATCGTCGACGGGGCGCGGGTCTTCGACCGCTTCCGCCTGAGCCGAGGCGGCGCGCTGCTCGACCGCGTCGTCGCGCACAAACCCGAGCGGCTCGTCTGTGGTCCGAGTGGGGGCGTGCACACCGAGCAGGTCGACCCGCACGAGGCCGGCGAGCCCTCACTCGGCGAGGGGTCGCTGGCCGAGCTCGCCGCGCTCGCCGAGCGCCTCGAGAAGTCGGAGCGCGTCGCCTGCGACGTCGAGTTCGCCGTCGAGCGCCACGGCGACGTGGATCGCGTCGTGCTGCTCCAGGCGAGGCCGCTCACCGGCGGGCTGCTGCCCGAGGGCGGCGACGAGCACACCGTCTGGTCGCGCGCGAACATCGGGGAGGCGCTGCCGGGCGCGGCCACGCCGCTCACCTGGTCGGTGGCGAAGCGCTTCTCGGAGCGCGGCTTCCGCGCGGCCTTCGGGGCGCTCGGCTGCGCGGTGCCACGCGAGGCCGTGCTCGTGTCGAACGTCTACGGGCGGTTCTACCTGAACCTCACGGCCTTCATGGAGATCGCCGGTCAGGTGCCGGGGCTGTCGCCGCGTGCGCTGCTCGAGCTCTCGGGTGGAGCGCCCGGTGAGCTCGTCGACGAGCTCGAGACCGCCTCGAAGCGCGCCCACAAGCGTGGCTTCCTGCTGCGCGCGGGGCTCTCGCTGCCGAGCTTGGTGCAGAAGCAGCTCGGCCTGCCCGCCGAGGTCGCGGGCTGGGAGGCCAGCGCGGCGCGACAGCGGCGCAGGCTCGGCGAGCTGGAGCTGTCGCTCTTGCCCGACGACGCGCTCGCCACGACGCTGGGGGCCTGCTTCGAGCTGCTGTCCTCGGGCGGAGAGCTCATGCTGCACTGCGCCTCGGCTTCGCTCGCGGCCAACGTGGCGCTCGCGACGACCGCACAGCGCCTGCTCAAGACGGTCGACGGTCACGGCCACCAGGACGGCGGCTTGAGCGGACTGCGCGAGGGCGCCCGCCTGGCCCGCGCGCTCTCGAGCGGCATCGCGGAGCTCGAGAGCGCGAAGCCCGGCGTGGCGCTGATGCGCGTCGCCGCCTTCGCGCGCACCGAACCCGAGGCGCTCGAGGCGATCGTGTTCGGCGGCGCGCGCGCTCCGGGAGATCTGCCGCGGGGGCTCACGCGGGCAGCGCTCGAGGAGCTGCTCGAGCAGCACGGCGACCGAGGCATCCGAGAGGCCGAGCTCGCGACTCCACGCTGGCGCGAGGACCCCTCGGAGCTCTTCGCCATGCTCCGCAGCGCGCTGCGCGCACCTCCGATCGACCCCGAGGCCGGCGCTGCTCGCGCACGTGCGCTCGCCGACCGCGAGCTCGCGCGCCTCGAGCAGCACGCGCGCCCCATCGAGCTCGCGCTGGTGCGCTTCCTCGTCGCGCGCACGCAGGAGCTCACCCGACTGCGTGAGCGCATGCGCGCCTGGGTGACGAGCTCGCTCGGCCTCGTGCGCCGCGTGGCGCTGGAGATCGACGCGCGCATGAGGCGCATCGATCCCACGCTCGAGCCGGGGAGCGTGTTCTTCTGCACCTACGACGAGCTCATCGGCGCGCTGCGCGCGGGGCGCGCGGAGCTCTCCCAGGTCGTGCGCCTGCGCCGCGCGGAGCACCTGCGCGACCTCGCGAGGCCGGATCCACCCGCGACCTTCAAGGGGCGGCCGGCGCCGGTGTCCCTCCCGCCGACGTCGAGCGCGCGCCTCGTCGGACTTCCGGCGAGCCCGGGCGTGGTCGAGGGGATCGCGCGCGTGCTCGCCCCCGGCGCCGACGCGAGCGCGGCGCTCGAGGCCGGGGAGATCCTCGTGAGCCGGACGACCGATATCGGACTCTCTCCGCTGTTCCTCATCGCGGCGGGTGTGGTCACGGAGCTCGGGGGGCCGCTCTCGCACGCGGCCATCGTCGCGCGCGAGTACGGCGTGCCGGCGGTGGTCGACGTCGAGGGCGCGAGCTCGAGCATCCAGACCGGCGAGCGCCTGCGCATCGACGGCGATCGAGGTGTGGTCGAGAGGCTCGACGTGGAGGCGACGTCGAGCTCGGTGCTCGGCCCTCGCCCGACGGCATGAGCGTCGCGAAGCGGATCTGGTCCGATCGCCACGAGAGGCTCGACGAGCTGCTCGAGCGCGCCGCACCCGACGCGCGCGCCGCGCTCGAGGAGGGTCGCGTATTCGTGCGAGGGATGCGCGCGTCGAGCGAGGCGCAGCTCGAGCGCGGCGACGTGGTGGAGGTCTGGGCCGCGCGCGAGCGAGGCGCACGACAGCTCGGCGTGCTGCTCGACGAGGGCGAGCTCGTCGTCGTCGACAAACCCGCTGGGCTGCCGTCGGAGCCGGATCACCACGGCAGCTGGTCGGTGAGGTCCGAGCTCGAGGCCGCGCTCTTCGAGCGCACCGGTCGGCGCGTCTCGGTGCACCTCGTCTCTCGCCTCGACGCGGCCGTGAGCGGGGCGATGATCGTCGCGACGAACGAGGCCGGGCGCGCGAGGCTCACGCGCGCGCAGGCCGAAGGTCGGCTGGAGCGGCGCTACGTCGCGATCGCGGCGGGCAAGCTCGAGGGCTCGGGGACCTGGACCGGGCCGGTCGACGAGCCGACTCGACCACGCGGGGGAAGGGCCCGGCGTGGCGACCCACGCGACGCGGAGACCCGCTGGGTCGCGGTGGCACACGCGGGTGTGCGCGCCACCTTGCTGGCGCTCGAGCCGATCACCGGGCGCAAGCACCAGCTGCGCGCCCACGCCGCCCGCGCCGGAGCGCCGCTCTACGGCGATCGCGATCGGCTTGGGCCGACGAGGCTCGCGCGCGCCGACGGGCGTGTCATCGCCGTCGAGCGTATCCTCCTGCACGCGAGCGAGGTGCGTCTACACGAGGGAGAGGCGTCGCTCCGCGTGCGCTCTCCCGTCGACGGATCGCTGCTCGAAGTGTGGAGCGCGCTGGACGGAGACCCGGGCGCGTGGCAGTCGAGCGAGCTGTGAAGCGAACGCCGAAGACCTCGCGCCGCGTCGCGCTCGGTGCCCTCTCGGGGCTCGCGCTCGGTGTGGGCGCAGGCGCGTCGTGGCTCGTCGGCACCGCGAGCGCGGGGCCGCCGCGCGCAGGCTGGTCGCCCGACCCGCCGGTGGTGCCTTCGAAGACGCAGTGGGTCTTCACGATCCGCGTGCTCCGTGGCGTGCCCTCGATCGAACGCGTGCGTCGCATCGAGGTCAAACCGGCCCAGGGAACCCTGAGGCTCGTAGGCCGCTACGCGCTCGAGCTCTGGGTGGGCAAGGAGCTGCTCGATCGCGTGCGCTTCAACGTACCGCTCGGCGGTGACGGACCCCGCGAGGACGACCGCCCCGGACTTCGCAGGCCGAGCTTCGATCGCGTGAACACCGTGCTGCGCACGCAGATGGCCGACCACCCGAGGGCCACCGTGTTGCGCCTCGTCGATCGCGCGACCGCCGAGGTGCAGACCTACCCCTGGCCGTGGGTGCCGCCGACGACCGCAGCCGATGCCGGCGCCGGCGACGCTGGACCGAGCGACGCGGGCGCGAGCGACGCGGGCGCGAGCGACGCGGGCGCAGCGGACGCGGGCGCGAACGACGCCGGCGCCGGCGACGCAGGACCGAGTGACGCGGGCGCGAGCGACGCGGGCGCAGCGGACGCGGGCGCAGCGGACGCGGGCGCGGCGGACGCGAACCCTGGCTGAGCCGGGCGCGTCGGCGTAGCCTCCGGCCGTGTCGAAGCGTCCTGCACTCGCGCTCGTGCTCGCTGCGATCTCGCTCTCGGCTTCGCTGCCGGACACGACGCGCCCGGCGATGGCGAGCGCCAGCCTGCCAGCTTCGTCCGCGAAGGCCGCCGCCGCCTTGCCTCAGGTGGAGCGGGCCCTGCTCGTGTTCGACGCCGCGACGGGCCGCGAGGATCTCGTGTGGGGCTTCGAGCCCCGCGATGCGAGCCAAGCCTCCCTGCAGATCGTGCCGGTGCCCAGCAAACCCGAGGTCTCGCTGCTCGGCCCCGACGCGCTCGACGCCCTGGTGGACCGCCACCCGCTGTTTCCCTCGAGCGGCAGCGTCGTGCCGGGCCTGGACACGAAGCGGCCCACCAGCGCACCGAGCGCGCGCGCGGGCCTCAGCTGGAAGACCTTCACGCCGACCGAGCTCGAGGCGCTGCGCGCTCACCTCGAGGCGCAGGGCCACCCGGCCGACGCTGCGACCACGCACTGGCTCGAGCGCCTCGCGCTCCGCGGCTTCCACTTCGTCGCCGTGATGCGCCCTGCCAAGGCCGCCGACCCGGGTCCCGTACAGGGCGCGGCCGCGAGCGCCTCGGCTGCTCCACGGAGCGCGCCGACGCGCGCCGAGCCTGCGCCGCTCCTGCGCCTGCGCTTCGAGACGCCAGCGCCCTACTTCCCCTACGCGGAGCCGGCGGCCCCGAGCGACGCCGGGCTCGGCCGTGGCCGCGTGCTCAGCGTGTGGTCGATCTCGGCCGAAGCGCAGAGCCCAGTCGCCGTCTATCGCGACGGCGAAGCTCGACACTGGGTGCGCCCCTGGCGCGAGACCGCGAACGAACGCGTGGAGCGCAAGGCGCTCGTCGAGGCGCTCGGCGCAGCGCTCGGCAGCTCGCTGCCGCGGAGCGGCGATCGCTGGGTCGTGCAGCGCTTCCTGGATCAGAAGTCCAAACGCGACGGCTTCGGCGACGTGCTGCTCGTGCCTCGCGCGCCGGCCGCGGAGGCGCCGAGCGACGCAGGGCTCGCCAGGGCGGTGGGCTTGCTCGACGCCGAGCTGGAGGTCGGGCGATGAAGCGCCTCAGGCTCGCGGCCTCCGCGCTGCTCACGCTCGCGTCTGCCTGCGGGGATGACCGCGCGGCGCGCCCGAGCCCCAGCTCGAGCGCGCCGAGCGAGGCGCTCGCCACACCACCGCCGCCGCCTCCCCGCGCCACGCCCGGCGCGCCCGGCGCGACCCAGTGGTCCTTCGACGAAGCTGCCAAGGAGCGCGCGAAGGCCTCGGCCGACGCACGGCGCGTCGAGGCGCTCGAGCTGCTCCGGGGTCGCTCCAAAGTCGACGCCCTGCCCGAGCTCGCGAGCGATCCCGGCGTGAAGATCGAGACCGGCCTGGAGGCCAGGCTGCTTCGGCCCCGAGGTCGGGCGCTCGTCACGATCGGCAAGCTCGAGCTCGTCGGGCAGCTCGAGCGCGACGAGGCTCGCACGCGGATCGAGCAAGCACACGAGCGCTTCGAGGACTGCTACGCACGCACGCTCGCCGTGCGGCCCACGCTGCGTGGCTCCGCGATCTTCAAGTTCACTGTGGCCTGGGAGGGCAACGTGGATCGCGTGGAGCTCCCGAGCAGCGACCTCGGCGACGCTTGGATGGAAGAGTGCCTGCGCAGGACGATCGAGGGCGTGCGTTTCGACGAGGTCGAGGGCGCTGGTTTCGCGGAGCAGGAGGCAGAGAGCGCGGGTCAGCTCGTGCTGCAGTTCGATCCAGGCTGAAGCCGGGTGTGCCGCACCGCGCGGCGAGGAGCGGCCTCAGCCGCCCCAGCCACCACCGCCCGCTGGCGGCCCGTAGCCACCGCCCGGAGGCGGCCCGTAGCCACCGCCCGGAGGCGGCCCGTAGCCACCCCCCGGAGGCGGCCCGTAGCCACCGCCGCCCGCACGCGGACCGTAGCCACCGCCGCCCATGCCCCAGCCGCCCGGAGGCTCCGCGCCGGGCCCTGCGCCCGCGGGCGGGGGCGAGAAGCCGCCGAAGGCACCGCCGCCTTCACCCATCGTGCCCGAGATCCGCGTGTAGATGATCGCCGTCGCGACCCCCAAGGTGGCCGACGCCGGCATCACGCCGATGCAGCAGGCCAAGAGCCCGATGAAGACCACGCCGATGGCGAGGAAGCCGAAGCCGAAGAGGCTCAGCTTGTGGCCCTTCGTCGCCTCCCAGCTCGCCGAGATCGCCTCGATGGGGCTCATGCGCCGATCGACCACGAAGTACTGCGCGAAGCTCAACCCGAGCGCGGCGATGATGCCCGGCACGATGAAGCAGATGAGGCCCGCGAGCACGATCAGCCCGACGAGGAACTGCGTCGCGAGCATGTGACCGAACCTGTCCCAGCCCGAAAAGATGTCGGCGAAGTTCGCCGTGCGACCGCGCGCCGCGGAGAGGTAGATCCGCGTGACGCCCACGGCGACGAAGGCGCCGGCCGCGATGCCGAGCGCCATCGCGATCAGCGTGACGATGACCACCACCACCACGCTCAGGTCGCCGGTCATGGCGGGCTGCGCCAGGACCTGCGGGATCTGCCCAGGGATTCCGGCGATCATCTGGCCGAGCATCGGCGCGAAGATGAGCGTGGGCCAGTCGGCCTTCATGCGCTCCCAGCCGAGCCCGATGACCTCGCTCGCGCCCCAGTCCTGTGGCGCGCCGGCCGGTGGCAGGGCAGCGGGGCCGAGAGGGCCTTCGGCGGGCGGGGCGTAGGGATTGAAGGTCATACGAGGCTCTCCCGGACGCTGTGCGGCGCGGAGCCCGAGCCGCGACGAGCCGTCGCCGCAGGCTGCGCGCGCACGAAGACGCTGGCGGAGCCGCAGGCTACAGCATCGGGGCGAGCTGCGTCAGCGCCGCGTAGGCTCGAAGGCGGGCACGGGGCCGTCGTCGGTCCACCGGTAGAAACCCTCGCCGCTCTTCTTGCCGAGCTTGCCCGCGCGCACCATCTGCCGGAGCAGCGACGGGGGGCGGAACTGCTCGCCGACCTCGCGGTGCAGGTGCTCGAGGATCGAGAGCCTCACGTCGAGGCCGACGAGATCGCCGAGCTTGAGCGGACCCATCGGGTGCCGGTAGCCGAGCTCCATCGCGCGATCGATGTCCTCGACGGAGGCCACACCCGCCTCGAGCATGCGGATCGCCTCCGCGCCGATGGCCACGCCCAGGCGGCTGGTCGCGAAGCCGGGCGTGTCGCTCACGACGATGGGCGTCTTGCCGAGCTGGGCGGCGAGCGCGAGCGCGGCGTCGATCGTGGCCTCGCTCGTACGCAGGCCACGCACGATCTCGAGCAGCGCCATCACCGGAGGTGGGTTGAAGAAGTGCAGGCCCACCGTGCGGTCGCTCGCGCCGATTCGCGCTCCGAGCTCGGTGATGGAGAGGCTCGAGGTGTTCGAGCCGATCATCGCGTGGCGAGGCGCGTGGGCGCAGACTCGGCCGAGCAACTCCACTTTGAGGTCCATCGATTCGGGTACGGCCTCGACGACCACGTCGATGCCCTCGCTGCCCTCCTCGAGCGAACGCACGCGCTCGAGTCGCCCGAGCAGCGCGCTGCGCTCCTCGTCGACGAGCTTGCCCTTCTCGACCGAGCGCGCCGTCTGCTTGGCGATCGCCTCGAAGGCGGCGTCGAGCCGCTTGGGCTCGGCGTCGAACACCCGCGTGCGCATCCCGGCGGTGGCCGCGACCTGCGCGATGCCTTGACCCATCGTGCCCGTCCCGAGCACGAAGATCGTACGGAAGCTCGGCGAGCTCTGGGACATGTGGAGACCTCGGCAGGGGCCGCTCGGGTCGCGAGCGGCTCGGGGGTGGGGCCGGACGAGGCCCCAAGGTCGAGCTCGACGCCGAGCTCGGGGACGAGCTCAGGGGTGGTTGTGGCCCGCGTGCGGATCCGCGGGCGCGGGTGCCGGCGTCGGGGCGCCGATGCCGCCCGCTGCGCCCTTCTTGCCTCGGTCACGCTTCATCTGCTCGAGGTAGAGCTTGCGCTCCTCGGGCGTCTGCGGCGGGCGATCCGGCGCGCGGCGCGG
>ERZ761602.2808-NODE-2808-length-26218-cov-6.987693_pt1 | contig 26218 bp, 21 predicted proteins | sample MGYA00512165_ERZ761602 | MGnify/ENA primary metagenome ERZ761602 (study PRJEB28899, sample SAMN02445085) | bioreactor sludge metagenome | biome: EBPR sludge; isolation source: Thorneside wastewater treatment plant | place: Australia: Brisbane, Thorneside...
CGTTGCCGCTCGCCGCACGGCGACCGGCTCGGGACGGGGAAGTCCCTTTCTTTCGTTAGACTGGAGAAAAGCCAACTTCCAACTGGCGTGACGGAAATGATCTTGCTAGCGTCCACTGTCCGGCAGAATGGGCAGAGTCAGCCGCGACGGCGATACTTCATCGTGGAACACGGTGTTCAGCGCGGGTTGCCCACTACGTTCGCTAAAATTGGGTCCCCCGGTATTCAAATTCCTTTCGAAGCGCGGGAAGTTGCTGCTCGTGATATGCACGCGGATCGAGTGACCTTCCCGGAACCGATAAGCGACCGGCGGCAGTGTGATCACCACTCTATGGCGCTCTCCATGAATCAGCGGTTCGGGCTTCTCGTATCCGTTCCGATAACGAGCGCGAATGGCGCTGTCGCGAACATTGAAAGCCCTTCCGTCCGGCCAGACATCGATTAGCTTGGCCATGAAGTCCGTATCCGGCGCGGAGGAAGACACATAGAGATCGAGTTCCGTTTGGCCCGCCATGGTCAGTGGCGCATCGAGGGGCGAGGACGTGTAAACGAGTATGTCGTCGCGTTGCTCCAGTGGACGTTGGTCGAAGGAGCCGGACGCAAGTGGCGGATCACCGGCGCAACACACGGAGCCCCCCAACGTCGGGACCGGGTCCATGGGATCGTATCGATAACTGTCGCTTCCCTCGAAGGAATTGGGCTTAGCGTCGCTCAACCGAGCGCCGGCCTTAAGATACAGGTGTTGTGGAACGACTTCCGCCGGCGGCCATTGGTCGAACTGGCGCCACTCATTGGCTCCCAGTACGAAGATGTTGTAAGGCGCGAGCTTAGGTAACCCCTCGGGCGAATCCGCAAGCCAGTAATCTAGCCATCGCTCATAGATTTCGAAGTACGGGTACTCGGCGTTGCTGACCGGCAATTCGCCGACCTTCTCGTGACGCGCCTCGTCCTGGCAGTGGTTGCCCGGCCCGATGATGACGTACTGATGCCTGCCCGCATCCGCGATCGCGTGTTCACGCATGATCTGAGCGAGGAGGATCGTGTCGCTGACCGTCTGGTCGAACCAGCCGTTGACGTGTAAGCCAGGCGTCGAAAAGCGATCCTGATCGGTAACGTAGCCCATCTCGTTCCACCAGGGATCGCCCAAGGCGTGAGACACGAAGTCTTCGAAATCCGTCGGCTGAGACTTCACTCGCTGTAACGCCTCAATAACCGGCAGATGGCGTATACCATCCGGGGGATCGTGGTCTGGGCGTGCCGGGATGCTGCGGCGTTTATCTCCCTGGTCCTTGAACCAGCCATAGGCGGAAGCGAGGTTCAAAATGCCCCCCTCGAAGACCCCGAAGTAGCGGTAGCTGCCGCGCGCGCTGCCGATCGCGCCACCAGCCCCCTGAGCGATGATGGCGCGATGCGCGGGATGACGGTTGCGGGCCAGCGCGATCTGGGATTCGCCGAGATAGGAACAGCCGAAAGTGCCGACGCGACCATTGGACCACGGCTGAGCAATCAGCCAATCGACCGTATCCGCGCTGTCATGGGCAAGATCGCGCGTCACGGTGAATACACCTTCTGATGCGTATCGCCCCCGAACGTGCTGCACGGCCAGCACAAACCCTCGGCCCGTAAAGTAGCCTAACGGATCGCGGCCATCTCCCGCCCAGATGCCACCGTAAGGAGTCTGGATATAGATGGTGGGTAGTGGCGGTTGGCGTCCAGCCGGGATATGGATGTCCATGGCCAGCCGAGTGCCGTCCCGCATGGGAACCATGACGTTACGCTGGACGTGGTAACCATGCCTGAACGGTGCGGTGGCGTCCGCAAGCCACTGCCGGCTGGCGGGGTGCAGCACAACAGCTCCGGCAGCCACGACCAACACGAGGGCGACAGCTAGCCAAAGCACGGTTGAAATGCGCATGATTTCAGTGAAATCCATCAAAAAATTGATAGCCGCTCAACCTAGAGGGACGCAGCACCAGAAAATCGAGCGCGCTACGATTGACTCTGGCGCTACGAATCAGGCGCCGCCTCGGCAACCGGGAAGCGATCCAGCCATCGCAACAGATCGGACGCAAGCGCGCGCCGGTGTTCGTGAAAGGCGAAGGTGTGGCTCGATGCCGGGTAGTACAATAGCTCTACATCTTTCTCCAACCCAAGCGCCGGATAGACGTCATATAGCTGCGTTCGATAGTTGTAGAGTTCTGCCCAACTGCCCGTAAAGGCGAAACACAACGCGACGCCTCGCTCGCGCACTTCCCGCAGGCAGACCTCGATTTCATCCCTTTCCTTCAGGCCGACCGTGTACAGTTCGGGCTTCTCGACCGTCGGAGTACCGCTCTTCGCGGAGGCCGGCCCGCCAAGCAAAGGATCGTGCAGAGCCCGAATTCTCGAGTGGCGGAGCTTGAGTACGCTTTTCCAGAAGTCGAGCGCAGCCAGGCGCTTCGCCAGTTTCACCAGCAGCCACTTACGGGTACGAAACACCGTCGGATCCATCATCGCCAAACCGATCACGCGATCCGCCTCAATTCGAGCCGCCCTGAGCCCATTATCCGCGCCCGAGCACAGCCCCACCAATACGAAACGGCGTGCGCCCACCACGGCCTCGAGCTCGTCCAGGCTCTCGGTAACGTCCCTGAGCACACCATCCCGAAGCGGTAGCCCATCCTGCCGGTTGGGGCTGTCACCCACACCCGCGAAGTCGAAACGAAACACGCCCAGTCCCCGCTGGGCGATCTGGCGCGCGAGGAAAGCGTTAAGGTTGTTTGGGCCGCTCTTGCGAACGACACCGGCGTTCAGGATCACCAGGCAGGGCGCGAGCCTTTGGTAGTGTTGGGGGTGATAGGTGAAAACGCCCGTCAACGGGGTGTTGGAGCCGTAGTTGAGGATGCGCTCGCGCACCACAGGGCTGTCCAAGCTTGCCGGATTGGGACTCATATCGAACTTGTAAGCCATGACTTGATCACGCTGGTCGCATGCGCGGGTATCGGCGCTGCGCCTATTATGCTGTCGGCCTTCCATGGCAACGCGTCATCGACAATCTCCGACCGACATCTCAACTCACCTCGCTCGATCATCGGTTGAATCGCGTCGAACTCGGGATGGTGCCTGGATACGATCAGGCCCACCGGGCAGTTAACGCCTTGCAATACTCCAGGAAGCTCTAGCGCCCCCACTGTGTCCAAATTGTGCTCGGCAATGGCCAGCCCACCGATATCCCAGTAGCCCGGGCTCGACGGACTGGCTTCCGCTATTAGCTCGTTGCGATAGGCAGGCCCATGCAGTACCGGTTCCCATGCAATCACCCCCGCCACGTCATCGCGGGACTTCGCAGCTTGTAGGGCCAACAACGCGCCTATTCGCATACCGACGAGGTAAACGGCCCGCACACCGCTGAAGGCTTTGAGTTCGTCGATCGCGGCGCTGATATCCTCTACATGCGCCGCGACATTCATATCTTGAGATTCACCCGCCGAGTCTCCGATCGCCAAGTAATCGAAACGCAGGCAATGAATCCGCTCGCGGGCAAGGCTGTCCGCCAACAACCGGTAGGCTCGATGCGCGGTAATGGCCTCGTGCGGCAATGGATTGCAGAACACGACCCCGCGGCCCGCGTGACCGAGCGAGACGGCGGCATGGAACACGCCATAGAGTTCACGGCCGGTCGTCCCAAAGAACAGAGGCAACATCACGCCGCCAAGTCCTGGATTTCCGAATCACCAGGCGCGCGGGCGGCAATCTGGCGCAGCGACTGGAAGAAGAGCAGCCGGGGCTCCACGCGCCAGCCCAGCCTTGCTTCCATCCGCTGGATGACCCGCAGAGCTTGCAACGAATTACCGCCAAGCTCCGCGAAACTGTCGTGGGCGCCGATGCGCTCGACCGCCAGAACCCCGCTCCAGATCTCCGCGAGCACGGCCTCCGTCCCGGCGCGGGGAAACTCGAAGCCAGCCGCGCGAATGTCCGCGAAGGGATCCTCCAACCTTCCCGCAGCTATGCTGTTATCGTTGCGTCTTGGCAGCCTGCCGACATCGATAATCTGCAGCAGACCATGAAAACCCGCCGTTGCATCGCCAACCGCTACGCGTAAATCGGTGGTGGTTCGCTCGGTCCCGATCTCCTGCTGGACCCACACCATCATGCGCGCCTCGCCCGTGCCCGTGCGCCGCAGATCGACATGAAAATCCTTTATTCCCGGCAAGGCTGAAAGCCGGCGTTCGACTTCCGCCACGGCGCGACTTGACTCGGGGGGGAGCAGCCAATCCGAGACACGCAAGCGATTGTCCAACGTCCATCTGCCCCTGAATCCTGCCTCCATCCAAGAGCCCTGCCGGCCGGTCGTCCCCTCTCGGACCTGGACCCTGCCATCGATGCCGACCGGACAGAGCCGCTCGAAACGATCGATCACGCGCGCCGACACACCTGGCAGGAGTTCAAAGCAGACGCTTGTTGTCTCGTTCCCGGCTGTGCCCCAGAAATGAGGTTCTTTGGAGGCTGACGCAGCATGTACGTAGTGGACGCGCCCGAAACATTTTTTTAGTCCCTCAAGGACCTCGGCGCTGGCATGTACTGGAGACACGAGTAACGCCACATCGCTCAGCCTCGGCGAGGATTCATCGAGCGCGGCCAGCGCAGAGGCCATCGACAAGGTCGTTGCGAGCATGGCGGGCTTGCGTTCGCAAATTTCCCTGTAGAGATTTCTTTCATCGCCCGATGAAGCCGAGGCGGCGGCGGCGCACTGCCCACCCATCAACGCTGCCGCTTTGGCGAACATTTCAGCGTCGCGCGCCATAGACGGCTCGGCGACGAGCACTAGCGCCATACCCATGTCGGTCATTCCGCTAGGAATCATGCCGGGGGCTTGCGCGTTGGCGTTGGCCTGCGGGTCGGCAAGCGGAATATCCTTGACCAACTGTCCGGGGCGGGCCAAGCCTTGCTCGAGAACCCCGAACAGACTCTCCACAAAGAGCTTAACCGTCTCCTCGGCAAAAAGATCCGCCCGATAATCTACCGCTCCCGTCATGATCTGGCCCGCCTCGCGGATCCAGAAGCTCAGGTCGCCATGGACCGCGTGGAAATTATGCGCAGGCCCAGCAGAGACCACTAAGTCAGCCCAGTTGCGCGGTCGGTTGTCTACATTTTGATAGGAGAAATTGATCTGGAAGAGCGCGCTGCGCCCCAGATCAATGTTCAAGGCATCAAGCACCGACTCGACAGGGCACTGCTGGTGCGAAAAACCATCGAGCGCCAAGTTTTTCACATAGCCCACGAGCGACTCAAAGCTCTGGCTCTCATCGACCCGAAATCGAAGGAACAGACTGTTGGTAAAAGTCCCGATCAAATGCTCCAACTCTTCATGCTCACGCCCTCGTACGGCCGTTGTAACGACAACAGAATCCGTGTCCGCGTACCGCGAAAGCAACAGCACGTAGCCAGCCAGGAACATGATAAAGGGAGTGACCCCCGAGGGCTTACAGTACGCAAACACGCGCGCTGCAAGTTCGCCCGGAACGGCGAAATTGTACCGAGCGCCAAACGGCGCTGTGGTCGATGATCGCGGAAAATCAACCGGCAGTCGAAGGGGCGCCAGTTCACCCGCCAAATGGCTCTTCCAGTATTTGAGAGCAGCGGTTGTCTCGGGTGCGCCGAGGCGCGCGCGCTGCCACCAAGCATAGTCATCGTAGCGAAGCGCGAGTTTTGCCAGCGGCGGGGATGTTACGCCAACTGCTTGCTCGTAAAGCTTGCCTGTCTCCTCAAGCAGGATATCGAAGCTCCATCCATCCCATATGATCGCATGGGGTACGACGTAGAACAGGAAGTTGTCGTCGCCGAGCCGGAGGAGGTAAGCGCGAAACAGGCAATCCGCACTCAAGTCGAAGGGCAACATCGCCAACTCTTCAATTTTTTTCTTGGCGATTGCATCAACCTGATCCCTGGGTGCGTCAGCCAAGTCGATTCGCTCGAGCTGAAGAGTTCGAGCCTGCTCCGTCACCAGGCGAACTCCCCAACCGTCCTCGGACATGAAACGGGAGCGAAGGAGACCGTGCCGGTCGCACAAACCTTGCAGTGCATACTCTAGCGCTTGCTCGTTAAGTGGGCCTTGTAGCCGCCACACGCCGGGCAGGTTGAAATCGGCGGTTCCGCGATGCATTTGGCTGACGTTCCAGACGCGTTGCTGGGAAAGGGACACCGTGCCTGTGGCCTCGGCCAGCAACACAGGCACCCGATCCTGAACCGTCACCGAATCATCGGCAATCTCGCGCAGCACCGCGAGAATTTCGGCCTTATTCGCTCGAATGGCGGCTGCCAAATCGGCGGTCATTGCTCCCGCCGGGGCATTGACCACCAACCGCTCCCCGTCGGCCTTGAGCCTGACTCCAAGCTCCAGCAACGAATTCAGAAGCGGGATGACGCTCAAAAGCTTATCTCCTCCCGGTTGCCACTATCCACCTCTTGGCCAGGCGAATCGCGTAGCACCGTCAGAGTCGCCACATGCGCGGCAAGAGCCTCGAGCCGAGGGTTTTCGAACAGGCGCCTGAGCGGCAACTTTATTCCCAGGTCATCCCTCAGCCGAGCAATGACGCGAGTAGCCAGAATTGAATGTCCACCCAATTCAAAGAAGTCATCGCCGACGCCCAGTTCGTCAACGCCAAGCACCCGCTTCCAGATCCCCGCAACAGCGGTTTCCGCCTCCGTGCGTGGCGCAACGATCTCGCGTCGACCGGGCGCCTCCGGCGCTGGCAACGCCTTTCGGTCCGCCTTGCGATTCGGGGTCAAGGGAATGCGCTCCAGACGGACGAAATGCTGCGGCAGCATATAGCTTGGCAGGAACCGAGCGAGATGGGTCCGCAACTCCGCCGCCGGCAACTCCCCCGCAGTGGAGGGGACGTAGTACGCCACCAGCCGTGTATCACCCGGAACCGGCTCGTACACGCTCGCCACGGCTTCCTTGACACCATTGAAGCCGAGCATCGCGGTTTCGATCTCTCCCAATTCGATGCGGAAACCACGCACCTTAACCTGAGCATCGATGCGGCCCAGGTACTCGAGCTGTCCGTCACGACGCCAACGCGCCAGATCGCCAGTTCGGTAGAGCTTCGCACCGGGACGGAACGGCGATGGCACAAAGCGCTCGCAAGTCAATTCATCGCGCCGGTGATAGCCATCGGTCACCCCGTCGCCACCGATATAAAGTTCACCGGAAACACCGATTGGCATCACCTGCATGGCTTCCGACAGCACATACATTTGTGTGTTATGGATTGGCGTGCCAATGGGCGCGACCGGCGCTGGCTTGGTAACCTCGTGTACCGATGACCAGACCGTGGTCTCCGTCGGGCCATACATGTTGAACAGCTTGTCAACGCGCCCGATGAGTCGCTCGGCGAGTTCGCCGGGCAGAGCCTCGCCTCCGCACAGCGCCGTGAATGGCCTCCCAGGACGCCAGTCCGACTCGACAAGCATTCGCCAAGTGGCCGGCGTGGCCTGCATCACCGTGGCGCTCGACTCAAGCAACAACCTGCTCAAGGCTTCGCCATCGCGAGTCTGCTCTTTGTCCGCAACCACGGAGCGAGCGCCCACCGTCAGCGGCAAAAACAGCTCGAGTACGGCAATGTCAAACGACAGCGTCGTCACCGCCAACAGTCGGTCGTCCTGTCCGAGCCCTGGCCGCTCCGCCATGGCTCGCAGGAAATTGACGACATTCCGATGCAGTACCCGGACGCCCTTTGGCTTTCCGGTGGAGCCCGATGTGTAGATCATGTAAGCCAGATCATCCGGCCCAGCTCCGCCCGACTTCATTTTCGGGATCTCGGCATCAGTGCTTTCCGCTTCGTCATCAAGCAACAAGCTTGGCCTGTCTTCGAGGGACAAGCGTGCGGCCACGTCCCGAATCGAGATCACCACCGCGACGTCGGCGTCCTCAAGCATGTAATGCAGCCGATCCACCGGAAACTCGGGATCCAGCGGTACGTAGCCCGCTCCGACTTTCCAGGCCGCGAGGGTTGCCACGACCATGTCGGCGTTCCGCTCCAGCGCGATGCCAACCAGCGATTTGCCGCCAACGCCACGCGAACGGAGGGCATTGGCGACACCATTGACCCGCTCCTCGAGCGCCCGGTAGGTTATCGTGCCGTTGACATCCGCAACCGCCACACGGTCGGGAGTCCGGGCGCACTGCGCCTCGATCAGCGAATACGTAGAGATGTCAAGGTCGAAGGGCGCATGGGTCGCGTTCCAGTCCTCGACGATCTGCCGTTGCCACCGCTCTGGCACCACGCGGAGCGTCGCCAGGCTGCTCTCTGGGGATGCAACGATGCTCTCCAACAAGCACACGAACTCCCGCAACCGTTCCTGGATACCGGTCGACTCGAACAGGTCGGTATTGAATTGGCATTCGATCTGAATGCCGTCCAAAACCTTGGTGAGGTTCAGGAATAACTCGAAATTCTCGTAGCTGCGTGGGTTGCTGCTGACACGAACTTCCAGGCCGGTGAATCCCTCGGCGACAGTGCCCACCGGATCCAGGTTGAATTGGACGGGCACGAGAGGAATTCGGCTGGGATCACGCGGAATCGGCAGCACCTTGAGAAGGCTCCCGAACGTGTAGTTTTGGTGCTCCACCGCATCGAGCACCTTATCGCGCACCAGCCCAACGAGCCTGTCGAAGGGCATGCCAGGATCGATACCGACCCGGATTGGCAGCAGGTTGACGCAGTGCCCTACCAGTCCATGCATCCCGGAAGCGTTCTGTCCCGCCGCCGGCATACCCGTCACCAGGTCGGTCGACCCGCTGATCCTGTGCAGGTAAGCCATCCAGGCAGAGAGCAATACGACAAAAAGGCTGCCGCGGCACTTTCGTCCGACGTCCTGCAGTCCCGCAATCAAATTGCTGTCGATCAAGTGATCGACGCGTTCGGAAGCAAACGTGCGGAAAGCTGGGCGCGCCTTATCCAGCGGCAGGTCGACGGCCGGCAACGACCCCTTGAACTGCTCGATCCAGTAATTCTCAGCCGCTGCGGGGTCCAGGCTCTGCGCGTAAGCCACGTAGTCAGAGTAGCGTGGGGCTGTAGGCAGGGGCTCACCATCGAGTCCGCGGATCTGATCATAAAGCAAGCCGATCTCGCGGGTAGCCACAGCGCTCGACCAACCGTCGAACACGATGTGGTGGGCGGTAACGACCAGTACATGGTGGCTGTCAGACAGCTTGACCAGCGAGAAGCGATACAGGGGTCCATGCTCGAGATTGAACGGGGTTTCCACCTCGCGAACACAGCAAGCGCACAAAGCTGATGCCGGATCTGACTCGGCTGACAGGTCCAGATCGACAATATCTGGCTTAAAACTCTCGAGGATACACAGCAGTTCGCCATCCGGACTGAAAGTCGTCCGCATAGCTTCATGGCGCAGGACAAGGCGATCTATCGCCGCACGGATTGCGTCTGTCTGAAGCATCCCGCGCAGGTGGATGGAGATGGACTCATTAAACGAGCAGGATGCGTCATCACCAAGCTGTACCGCCGCCCAGATCTCCTTCTGGACTTCGGTGGCCGGCACGGTCTGTAACAGGTTTCCGTCCGCAAAAGGATCATAATCGACAGGTACGACTTTCATAGTGGTGACCAAAGACATGTGATCGAGATCAATGGAGATCGTTTTTTTAAGAGATATTCATACGCCGAAAAACGTCTATTTTTCAGTAAAACTAATGGCTTATTGTAACTTAAGATACTTGTTCGGTCGATCCGGATCCTTTACGTACCAACCCGGGTTACCCTGCTCGTCACGCCCGAGGCGCGCTCCTTCCACGGGCGGACGATCCGCGACGCGTTTAGCCTCGCGATGGGCAGCCAGCTTGTCACCGGATAGAAAGTCATGAAGCATCAGATCCGTGACGGATTCGCGAAATGCGCTTGCGAATGCGGCGAGATCCTCGGCCGAATGTGCCGTGGTTAGAAAGAATGGGCGGCCTTCCTGCACATGAAAGCCCTTCAGTCGCATCATGGCAAAGAACAGCGGCATGAAAACCTCTTCCTTGGGGGCAGTAACACAAAACCACGAGGCGCAATTGTTGATTTGGATCGGGGACGATACCGATGCGAGGAAACCGTGCAGTTCATCAATCAGCGTCGCGGTCTTGCTGGTCAACCCTGCTTGCAGCGCCGGACCATGCCGTCGCAGCTCGAGGAGCACGGCGCGGGAGGCCGCCAGCGCCACCGGATGACGAACGAAGGTTCCCGCGAAATAGGTGACGCCGACTGTGGGCGTTGATTCATCGCCAAAGGACCAGTAACCGCCGTCGAGCGCGTCCATAAATCTTGAAGAGCCGCCAATGATGCCGATAGGGTATCCACCGCCCACGATTTTGCCGTAGGTAGCCAAATCCGCCCGCACCCCAAAATGCGCTTGGGCGCCGCCCGGATGCATCCTGAATCCCGTGATCATTTCGTCCATAATCAATGCGGCGCCCGTCTGATCGCAAATGGCGCGGAGTCGATGCAGCAGTTCGCGCGGCTGAATTTCCGGAGCACGGCTCTGCACGGGTTCCGCGAGAACAGCCGCCAAGTCATCCGCGATCTCGGTGATCGCGTCAAGCGCTCCAAGGTCGTTCCAAGGCAGCACGATGACGTTGGCGAGAGCCTCGCGGGGGATTCCCGGAGCGGCGGGCAAGCCGGCGCCCTGTCTGCCCCTACGGTAGATCACTTCGTCTACGATGCCGTGGTACGCGCCCTCGAACATGACGATCTTATCCTTGCCTGTCACGGTGCGCGCGAGGCGAAGGGCGCCGAGCACCGCTTCCGAACCGGTACTGGCGAACGCACAGCGCTCGAGGCCGGTCATTTCGCACACAAGTTCGGCCACTTCGCCGGCGAATTCCGCCTGTGGGCCGGTCTCGACGCCCTTGGCGATCTGCTCCTGGACGGCTGACACGATGAAATCCGGAGAGTGCCCGAACAATATTGGACCAAAGCCGCAGACATGATCGATGTACTCGTTACCATCAAGATCCCAGATCTTAGAGCCTTTTGAGCGATTGGTGACGAGCGGGTAGACCAGCTCCTTGTATAGAGGATGAAACCCTGAAACAGTGCGAGGATCCGCCAAGTGGGCGCGATGCTTCTGCGTGTATTCCTTGGATCGCGGCGTCTTGCGAGTGTACTGCTCCACCAAATCCGACAAAAACGCGCCTTGGCGAGCACTGAGCTTGGCATCCGCCGACTTGGTAATTCGAGCGCCTCGTCCGTCCTTCGGCGACTCGACCGCCTCCGCTGCTTCGTTGGGCTGCCCCCGATCCGAGCTGGCGGCAACTTGCGGTTTGACCGGCGCGGCGGTCGCGCTTGCGACGGATTCGACCGTTGTCTGCGCTGTGCTGGCCGCGACGGATCTCGCTTGGCCATGACCGCTCAGGATCTGAAGCTGATACTGCATCAACGCGATCTGCGCGCGGATCAAATCTTCGGTCTTGGCGCCAAGTCCTCCCAAGTTACCCGGAGCATGCATCGGAACCGCAACTGGGTACGTAGCGGGCGCCCGGGTAGTCGGCTCAGCCTGAATCTGAGGGGATTGAATCGATGGCGCAGGCTCCTCAGGCTGGGGAGAATCAGTGATGCCTTGACTGACCAGGTGCGCGTACAAGGCATCCACCGACGTCAGCGACTCGTTCAGTTGGCGGAAAGTTATTCCCACGCCAAATTCCCTGGAGAGCGCCTGGCTCGCTTGGGTAAGAAACAGGGAGTCCAGCCCCAGATCCACGAACGCTGCGCTCATATCGGCTCCAGCCAGTTTGAGACCGGAGTAATCTTCCAAAACTCGTACGATACGCGACCGAATGCTTTCACTGTTCATCTGTTTCACTGATCTCATTATAGTTTCGTGCATAACGCCCGCATTTGGGCAAGGGCCAGATCAGCCCCCTGTTCAAGTTATATTGGGAATCGTTCGCACAAGCTCAGGCGGACCCGACGATTCGCGCGCCCCCATCGACGACAAGGGTGTGCCCGATCATTCCCGCCGATGCGTCGCAGGCGAGAAACTGAGCGGCGAGGGCAACCTCCTCAACCGCAACCAGTCTGCCAATCGGCGACCGGGCAGCCGCCTCGCGCAGCCGCCGGTCCGCGTCTGGAAGCGCGTTCCAGGCATCAGTTTTGACCGTTCCGGGGGACAGGACATTGACGCGGACGCCACGGTCGGCGAGTTCCACCGCAAGGTGGCGGCAGAGTGATTCCAGTGCTCCTTTCGATGCTCCCACCAAGCCATACTGGGGCATCGCCCGCTCGGCTCCTTCCGAAGAGAGGGCGATGATCGAAGATCCAGGTAGCATCTTTGGCGCAAACAACTTCACGAGGGCCAGGAACGCCTTGACGTTCAGCGCGAAGGTAAAATCAAAGTGCCTGCCGGTCGTCTGTTCGAGCTGGCGGTGAACCCCGGTCGCCGCCGCGAACACGAGCGTCGAGAGGTCAGAGAATCGTTGGGCGACTTCCGTGGCGAGTTGTTCGAGCGCTTTGTCCAACGTCACGTCGGCGCGAACGGCATGAAGCTGTAACCCCATCTGTGCCGCTTCGGAGCACAGGCGCTCGGCTGCTTCCTGCTCGCGCACGAAGTTAACCACGACTTCGGCGCCGGCGCGCGCGAATTGCAAGGCGATGGCGCGACCGATTCCGCGAGTGCCACCAATGACGAGCACGCGCTTGCCCTGCATCGAAAACGGGGCGTCATAAGCCGGTGGCTGCATCGGACTCTCATGTTCCATCTAAGCTTGCATCCCCTGAAGGAAATCTTCAAGAATTTCATCGCGATATTCGGGTGCAAACTGCTTGATCGGCACAAAGAAAAACAACAATTCGGCGGAGCCGACCTTCCTGCCGTCCACCGAGGCTTGGCATTTCGAGATCGCGAAATCCTCCTGGTTTTTCTCGATCTCGGCGCTCAGACGAATCACTTCATCCGGTTTTACCCACTGCCGGAAACGGGCATTGCGCACCTCGCCGAGCATTGCATTGCCGCGAGGCAACCGCTGGGCATTCAACGCCTTGGCGGCGGTCTGACCCATCATTTCGATGAGCAAAACGCCAGGCACGACCGGGAAGCCTGGGAAGTGGTCGCGGAAAAGTTCTTCCGAGATGGGCAGGCTTTTCTCAGCCTCGGCCTTACGGCCGGGTTCGAGGCTGATGATGCGGTCGACCAGAAGAAACCTCATCGCGCAACTCTTTATTCAAATTCAGTCGGGATCAGAGTTGGCATCGGTGAGACACCAGGCCGAGCCATCGAGCAAGTCAGGCCAGGGAACCGGTTCCGTGCAACTCACCCCCACCGTGGCGAACTCGCTGCTGGGGCGGGTCAAGAATCCGAGCCGCCAGAGCGAGCGTTCGATACGTGCGTGCAAAGGGCTTACGCTGACGAGATCGACCCGCTCGGCCAACGCGCGCCGGATGATTTCCTGTGCCAGGACACTGAAACCAGCGAATCCGTGACGCGCGTCCACCAGCCAGTCGATGAGTCTGACGATCCTCATGCCGCTTGCTTCATTGCATATCCGATAAGCAACATAGGCGACCATATCGCCGGCTTCGAAAGCCGCAAGGACCGAATACTTTGCCCGGGGGTTTTCGAACAACCGCCAGTTCAGATACCGGCTCGAACGTTCGAAGGTAATATCATCCGAGCCCCAACGGCGGGCGAACAGGCGATCGACCGAGTCATCGAACCGCGTCAGATCCCTCAGCGACCATGACGACGGGATTCGGTGAAACGCGATGGCCCGCCACACCTTAAAGGCGACATTCGCCGGCGCGGCCAGCATCGGCGCCGCTAATCTCCCGGTCCTCGATCGCCACCGCTTTGCGAGATAAGGCCTGAAGCGCAGGGGCACGGTATATTGTTTGCGATTGGGCAACCGGTGAAAGAGGCGAGTGATCAAGCCGATCGAGTTCGGGTTTGCGCCCATCTCAACAACGACCGGGTTATTCGCGAAGATAGCCATGTTGAGCCAGACCCCGAGCCCAGCACCGTCCACTTCGGGATCGACCAGGATATCCATCATCGAAAGCGCATCGACCGTCTGGTCGCCACGGATAAGGCGAACATTTTCGGCGCCAATCATGCCCAGCACCTGGTCGCCACGCGCGACGACCATCAAGCAGCCACGACTATCAGGTCGTCCTTCCAAGTCGTATCGCCACCGCAGATAGCGCGCGTCATCCCAAGGCACGGGGCTACCCTGGCTCCGCAAATTGGTGATGCTGGGCAGATGGCGCAACTGGGCGGGTTGGAAACACGCCCGCAGTTCATCGGGGGTCATGCCAAGAGCGCGAGCGACCAGGATTGTGGTTTTGGCAAATGATGGAGTGGTTGTCTTCAATGAGAAAAGCTGGGCAGAAAGAGATGGCGCAAACTGATATGCGTGCATCCAAGGGCGATGCTCAATCGGCGAGGACTCCGTGACGGCGCAAAAACTGGAGAACATCGCCGATGCGAATCATTTCACGGGATTCATCGGCGGTCAAAACGATTCCGAAACGCTCATCGAGTTCCGCCATCAGCGCCAGAGCGCCCATGGAGTCCCAGCCAAGCACATCGGCTCGCAATACCTCGGGCGATAGGTTTGCAAGGGGTTCTTCGAAGATCTCGGACAGCATTTCGAGAGTTTCTGATGTTGTTATCGGGGCTGCTACATCAATCTGGTTCATATCAACAATCACTATTTTATCAATTAACGAGCCCACAGCAAGCGGTGGGGCATTGGGTTACCAAAAACGCGCAGCAAGCTGCGTGGCATGTATCCAGGAGGGAAAATCAATGCAGGGTATAACCGCCATCGACGACGAGATCGGCTCCAGTAATCCATCTATTGTTAGGATCCAACAGAAATACTGCGGCGCGCGCGACGTCTTGTGGCTCACCGACGCCCAAGGGGTGCAGCTCGGCGATGCGGGCCCATTGCTCCTTGCTCATGCGCGAGTCCTCTGCCTCGGTCATTTCGGTGCGGACCAGCCCCGGAGAAATACAATTGACGCGCACCTTGCGGCCCGCCAGTTCCAAGGCCATCGCTCGAACCGCAGCGGTGATCGCTCCCTTGCTCGCGCAGTATCCAATTTGTCCGGGCGCTCCAACATGCGCGTAAGTGGAGGCAATCCACAGGATGCTGCCGCCGGATTCGGCAAGAACATCTCGCCGGATGATTGCCCGCGCGAGTTCCAGTCCCGCCACGAAATTGAGGTCGAACATCGCGCGCACCCGTTCGGGCTTGCTCGCCGCCAGCGGGAGCGTTTGAACGACTCCAGCGCAATGGCACAGCCCATAAAACCGCCCCAGCCGCGCCGACAGCTCGCCGACCGCCGGACCGATGTCTTCCAGCCGATTCAGATCCAGTACGCACAATTCGGCGCGCTCCGGAGCACCCGAAAGCTGGGCGGTCTCTTCAAGCTTTTCCTTGCGCCGACCGAGCAACACCACGCGCGCGCCCTGCTGTAAGAGTTCGATGGCGATCGCTCGCCCAATCCCTGAGGATGCCCCGGAGACCAGAATCCACCGTCCGTCGAAGCTTCGTTCGCGAGTATTCATGCTCGTGCCACCGTGCCGGTGTAGATCGAATGCATTCGCGGCACGTTGGCCTCGAGCCGAACAATCGCCGCACCCCACGACAAACCTACCCCATACCCGACCGTCATGACGCGACACGAATCCCGTGCGATATCGGGCACGCCCTGGGTCAAGGCCAGCGGAATGGACGCTCCGCCACTGTTGCCGAAGCGTTCCAGCACCAGCGGCACGCGTTGCTCGGGCAGACCGCACTTCTTGGCAAGGTGCTTCATGATGAAGCGATTCGATTGATGGAACAGGAACCAGTCGATATCTTCGACCGTGAGATCCGCAAAAGCCAGGGTGTCGCGAATCAGTAGCGGAACCCGCTTAATCGTGAAATTAAAGATGCCGGCCCCGTCCATGCGCAGGAACAGGTCGCGCGGGTTAGAGGGGGATCGGTCGCGGAAGCCACCGCCAGGAAGGATCAGAGCGTCGTGGCCTTGTCCATCGGTCTGAAGACAAAAGAAGCCTGCATCGACCGAGGGATCGGCCAGTTCGATGGCGGTCGCCGAACCGACGTCGCTAAATAGCAGGGTCGTGGCATGATCGTCTGGGCTGGTGAACCGGCTTGGCGTCTCGCCGTGCAGCATCAGGATTCGCTGATGACCTCCGGCCTTCAACATGGTCGTCGCCAGATAAAGGCCGTAGGGATAGCCCGAACAGCCAAGTCCCACGTCGAACGCGGCGCATTGATCCGAAAGCCCAAGCCACTTGTGGAGCATGCAGCTCGAGGATGGCAGAAAATAATCGGGGGTTTGCGTCACGAGGATCAGGCCGGTAATCGAGTCTCGCGTCCAATTGATCCGCTCGATAATGGTATTCGCGGCTTCGAAGCAGAGGTCGGCGGAGGTGACGCCGGGTTCGACGATGTGACGGTGCCGCACGCCGGCCATGGCCACCACCTTGCGCACTTCATCGACGCCATAATCCTTGCCGCACTCGATGTTGTCGATTACCTGAGGCGGCACACAGGTGCTGACCCCGGCAATTCGGAACCCGTCGACGCGAGAGAAGCTCATGGGAGATACCTCTCAACTCGGTATCGGGGGTTTGGTGTTCGGGCCAATGACTGTTTCAATTGGAATCGCCGGCCAGTGCAACATCGCCGTGGCTCTGCGTTTAGCCTCGATATCACGGAAGATCAATTCCGCCTGCTCGACGCTAAACCCCAATTCGGCCGCCAGCACGGCGGCTGATTCACCACCATTGTAAGCTAACAGCGCAACGTCCATTTGCTCGTAAGGCAGAGCAAAATAGAACTCATCTTGACCTTGCGCCATGCTATAGGTATCCGTGGTGGGCTGGGCATTACAAATCTCCTCGGGGAGTTCCAAGTAACGCGCCAGCGCATATACCTGGGTTTTATACAAATGCGCGATAAGCTTCAAATCTGCCGAACCGTCACCATTTTTCACAAAAAAACCCTGATCATATTCCAGCCGGTTAGGTGTGCCGACTACCGCGTAGTGCAGACGATCAGCATGAAAATATTCCAGGGTCTTGCGCACCCGCTGCTTGAAGTTGGTGGCGGCTACAATTTGCAGGTAGTTCTTTGCATCGAGCCGCTCCTCGAAAATTTCCCCGTCCGGTGATTGCACCACGAGCTTGAAATAGTTGAAATGCCCAATCTGTCCGCCGGCGATGACGATCTTGTTTTTCCAGCCATCGCCATAAGCCAGAAAAACATTCCGGATCGCCGCGTCGCGCCAGCGGTAACAACCCAGCGCATCCAATGCTGGCGCGATGTCGAACTCCTCATGCGCAATGCCGAGTTGCTCTACCACCTGACGGCCGCGGATGGAACTATCGGAAGAGGAATCGCGCTCGGGTAGCAGCAACCCAAAGACCCGCTCGCGACCCACGGCGCGCACCGCCAGTGCGACACAGACCGCGCTATCCACTCCCCCAGAAATGGCGACGATTAATCCGCGACGATGGAGGTGGTCGCGCAATAAGTTCCGCGTACGTTCGGTGATTTTAGCCACTTCGGCGGCCTCGTCGATCTTGAGGGCGGCAACAAGACCTCGGGACATCACAGACTCCTCAATAATGAATTAGGCCGATTCGGCAAGCAACGCGGCGTACTGTTCGAGAACAAGCTTGCGGGACAATTTGCCATTCTCGGTGCGCGGCAGATCGGATACCAATAAAACATACTTGGGTACCATGTAGTTTTCCAGCCGCTCGCCGCACGCGCGTTTGATTTGCTGCACGCTCAACTGACCGCCTTCGCGCGGAGCGACAAAAGCGCACACCGCTTCTCCCAGCAACGGGTCAGGAATACCGACTACCACGGCTTCTCGAACCGACGGCAGGCAATAGATGGCATTTTCGACCTCGGCGGGGCTAACCTTCTCCCCGCGGCTTTTGATGATCTCGTCTCCTCGCGCCACGAAATAGAAATCGCCGTCCGCGTCCTGCCGAAATAAATCGCCGCTTCTCAGCAGGCGCTCGCCCGACAGGGGATTCGGCGTCAATACCTCGGCGGTTCTCTCCGGCTGATTCCAGTAACCCCGCATCACATGTGGGCCACGCACATACAGAGTGCCCACCTCGCCCACCGCTACCGGACGCCCGTCTTCACCCAGCAACAACAGCTCGGTTCCCGGGATCGCGCGTCCCACCGACTCCGGCTTGGCTTCGGCCAGGGCCGGCTCAAGATAGGCGCTACGGATGCACTCGGTCTGGCCATACATCTTGCAGAGGCGAGCGTTCGGGAACAGCCGCCGGAGGCCCGGAATAAACTCGACCGGCAGCGCCGCCGCAGCGTTGGTCAACAGCCGGACGCTGGGGAAACGCAGCAGTTGCTTGGCGTCCTGCGCCAGCAGCATTGCAAACATGGTGGGTACGCCAGCGAAACTGGTCGCGGCTTCGTCGCGCATGCGCTTGAACGCCTGCGCCGGGTAGGCGAACGAGCGTTCCAGCACCAAGGTTGCGCCGGCGCGCACCGCCGAAAGCCACTGGAACAAACCGTAACCAAAGTTGAGGGGCAGCGCGGAAAACAGGCGATCATCCTCGGAAAAACCGAGATACTCGTTGATACTTTCCAGCACAAACAACAGCGACTGGTGGGTATGCATCACGCCCTTGGGCTCGCCAGTGGTACCGGAGGTGTAAAGCAGGGCGGCCAAATCCAGCGTGATCGTCGACTGGGGCGGCGGCGTGGCCGGCATGTCGATCAGCGCTTCGTCCACATTTTCCACCCCCGCTGGCAACTCCTCGGTATCGGGGGCGCACAACACCTGCAGGGTCGGCAATTGCTCCACCAGCGGACCGAACACTCGCGCCAAATGGGACTCGCTCAGCAATACGCGAGCACCGGCATCGCGCAGGATGAACGCCAGCTTGTCGCGCTTGGTTTGGGCGTTGACGGCGACGAACACACCGCCGGCCAACAGTACGCCGAAGATGGACGCGGCGCACCGCCAGTCGTTTTCCATGAAAATCATCACGCGATCACCGCGCTCCACGCCTCGCGAACGCAGCGCGTGGGCGAGGCGACAGGCGTAATCCGCCACCTCGCGATAGCTCAGCCGCACGTTGCCGGCGACCAGAGCCGTGCGTTCCGGATACCGTGCAGCAGTAGCGAGCAGCGCCTCTTGCAGGAGGCGAGGAATGGCAATCACAATTCTTATTCGGCGACAATAGCTTGCTTGCGCTGGATGAAAGCAACCAAACAATCCACGGAATCGAGGTTATCCGGGAGCATTTCATCGTCTTTCACCTTGATACCGAAAGTTTCTTCGATGAAAAAGACGACCTCCAGAACACCTGTAGAATCGATCATGCCCGCAGCAAGAAAGGAATCGCCATCTTCTAAAATCGATTCATCGTCGGTGAACAGAAAGTTTTCCAAAATGAAACGACGAATGGTTTGCTTGATGCTCATGGCTAGCCTTGGGCAAATTGATGAGATGGTGTACCTATATCGCAAATGGTTTGAGAAAACCGTTCGATGAAATGATGGTGGCACAACTGGGTAGAAAGAACACCGACCAAAGCCATATTATCTTTGTAAGTGATCGAACTGCCCCGACGGGCCTTGTTAAGTAGGAAACCGACTTTTTTTGCGCTGAAATAGCCGTAGCGCTTAAGCTTCTCTTCGCCCAACAAATCATCCACATAAGCTGGCGGTCGCGCGGAGAAAAAGGCGGGGATGTCCGGCGCGCGATAAGGCTGCTTGTGCCGCTCAAGAATCTGCCGGGGCAGATGGGCGGCCATGGCCCGCTTGAGCAGGAATTTCTCGTTCAGCGCGCGCATCTTCAGACGTGGCGGCAGGCGATTGGCGAACTCGATGACCCGATGATCCAGAAAGGGGAAGCGCCCTTCCACCGAATTAGCCATCAGCATCCGGTCGCCTTGTGAACACAGCAGGTAACTGCCCAGCAAAGTTTTGGCTTCGAGATATTGCGCGCGGTTGAACGGATGCCAGCGACCGAACGCGGGCGGTAACTGCTCGGTCAGTCGGGTGACCGCATCTTCGCGCAGCGCGGCGGTGAGTTCCGGCGAGAAAAAGACCTTGCATTGCGCGGTGGTGAACCAGCGGGTGAGATGGCTGAAGCCGGGCTGGTGGGGATTATCCAGGCCGATGCCGTAAAAATTGCGCAGGTAGGTTTTGGCCTGAGCGCCGGTGGTTTCCAGATAGGGATACAGCGCCTTGAGTAGCAGGGGACGCCATTCGGATTTTGGATGACGCGCCCAGAACTGGCGAATCTTGGCTTCCTTGAACAGATCGTAACCGCCCAGCGCTTCGTCAGCACCCTCGCCGGTCAGCACCACCTTGTATCCCGAAGCGCGCACCAAGCCGGAGAGGTGGCGCATGGGGGTGGGAGCGGTGCGCAGAATAGCGGTTTCGGCGTGGAAAACCGTCGCCGGAAAATCTTCGGCCACGTCGCGGTTATGGCAAAAAACGCGGCGGTGCTCTACCCCCAGATGGTCGACCAACTGCTGTTGATACGCTGACTCATCGAGAGACTTGTCCTCGAAGCCAATCGAAAAAGTCTTGAGCGGCGCGGTCGAATGGCGGCGAATCAGCGCCACCAGCGCCGAGGAGTCCAGCCCGCCGGAAAGATAGGCCCCGACTGGGACATCGGCCCGCAGGCGGATGCGCGTGGCGTCGGCCAGCAGCTCATACAATTGCTCGGTCAGCTCGGCGTCCGAGCCTATGAGGTAGTCGCCCTGCTCGGGGAAGCGCCAGTCCCAGTAAACCGACTCCAGCACCTGGCCGTTTTCCAGCACCAGCCGATGGCCGGGTGATATCTCGAAAATACCCTCAAACAGGGTATTGGGGCTACGGGGTGCCCAGAAGGTGAAAATCTGATCCAAGGCCGCTGGCGAGATCCGGGGCGCTTCCGGTAATAGAGGCAACAGCGCCTTAATTTCCGAGGCGAACAGCAGTCGCTCGCCCTGGCGTGTGTAAAACAGCGGCAGAATGCCGACCCGATCCCGAACCAGCAGCAGGCGCTGGCGATTGGTGTCCCACAGGGCGATGGCGAACTGTCCGTTCAGGTGTTGCACGAAATCGTCGCCATATTGCTCGTAGGCATGGACGATGACCTCGGTGTCGCTGTGGGTGCTAAACCGGTGTCCCGCTTTCAGCAGAATCTCGCGCAGTTCGATGTAATTGAAAATCTCGCCGTTGAATGAGACCCAAATGGTCCGGTCTTCATTCGCCATGGGCTGAACGCCGCCGGCGAGGTCGATGATGCTGAGCCGGGTATGGCCCAGTCCGATCCGGCCATGGGGATCGAGGTAGACGCCGCTGTCATCCGGACCGCGATGGCGCAAGGCTGGCAACATGCGGCGCACGTCTGGTTCGCTGATCCGGGTCCGCGTCGAGAGCGCGGCGATACCGGCAACTCCACACATGATTACGTTGCGACGAAAGCTGCTTTGCTAGTCATCGCCGGAACCGCCAAATCTTTCAGCACATCTCTTGCCGGCGCAAACTGGAAATCCCGCAACAGGTGACGCAATCGCTCCTCGCACCGGCTCAAATTCGTATAGTGCCGAAACGTGGACAACCATCCTGCGTGAATGCGCGGCTGCCTCGGATCGATTTCCCACGGATGCAGATAAAAAATGAATGGCTGACCTTCTATTCTATTGATTCGAGACAGCGCGAAGCGGGTCAGTTGATACGGATAAATCCGGAAATAGCCACCACCAGCCACAGGTAGCCGGCAGCCTCCAACCGCAAGGGTCGATGGGGGAAATTCGATGAGGGAACCACCGTCCGTATCAATCCGATAGGGCCAGCGGGGACTACCAGGAATGCCGTAGCGGTCGTGATGGACCGGAAAGATGCTCGAATCATAGGCGAACCCCAGTTCGGCCAGGATGTCGAGCGCCCACAGCGAGCGCTTGGTAATCGAGTAACTGGCCGCCCGGTAGCCCAACACTGGCCGCTGTGCATGGTCCTCCAAGCACACCTTGGCGCGAATCGTTTCTTCGCGGAAAACAGCGGGAGTTTGCTCGTAGATAAGCTGATGCGAGTACCCGTGACAGGCCACCTCATGCCCCTGTTCCGCAATCGCCCGCACCAAGCCGGGACAGTGTTCGGCCACCCAACCCAAAACGAAAAACGTTGCGCGAACCTCTCTCTCAGCGAACAAATCCAGCAACCGCTGCGTGTTATATTCGACCCGGAGCGAAAAGCTATCCCAGGTCGCGGGGTCAATCTGCCGGGCAAAGGCGGCAACGTGAAAATAATCCTCGACATCGACCGTCAGAGCGTTACGCATAGGGCTTGGGGGTTCCATGAATGAATTAAACCCTCTAATCGGCTTCAGGGCACGCTACCGCCCTGCAAACACTTTTGTGTTCGCATCGCTCATTACTTTCAATTTACTTGTACGCTTTGAACCTGCAAAACAGCTTTAAGGGGCTCAATTAATGTGGCCGATACTCATAAGCCGTGCCAAGCGCTTTTTTATGCCCAAGAGCTTAAAATCGGAGAGATGAAAAATCGTCAAAGTCACAACTGACCTAGAGCGACACATTCGTTGAATCGATCGGTCATAAAAGCAGCTTGGGGCTGCCGATCTTGGTTCATTTTGAACTGCTCGACCGAGCTGGCTAGCCCACTCCCAGCCCGCTGAAGGGCAGATACTCCACTTCATCGCCCGGCATGACGCCGGCGCAGACCTCCCCCAGCTCGACCAACCCGTCGGCCCAAGACAGCGACGACAGCGCTCCGGAGCTGTGGGTGTGGTAGATGCCAACAACCTGCTTTCCATCGGGATTTTGATGCAGTTGCGCCCGCAGCCACTCGCGCCGGCCCGGTTTGCGTCGGAGCTGGAAATCCGCCAGCGCCCGTAGCTTCAGCGGTTCGGCGGGTTCAGACCCCATCAGCTTCAGCAACAGGGGCCGAGCGAGCATCAGGAACGCTACCGCCACCGACACAGGGTTGCCCGGCAGGCCCAATACCATGCAATTCTCGATCCAGCCAAAGGCCACCGGCTTGCCCGGTTTGACCGCGAGTCGCCAGAACTCGATTTTCCCCAGTTCGGCGATCACGTCCTTGACCAAATCCGCCGTGCCCACCGACACCCCGCCGGAGGTCAGCAAGACATCATGCGTCGCCGCCGCGTCTCGCAAGGCCGGTAACACGGTGTCCCGATCATCGCGCAGGATGCCAAGGTCGGTCACCGCACAACCCAAGCACCGCAACAAACCGATCAGAGTGTAGCGGTTTGACTCGTAAATCGCACCAGATGGTAATGGCTCGCCCGGTTCGCGCAGCTCGTCGCCGGTCGAGGCGACTGCCACTCGCGGTTGGCGCACTACCCCCAAGGCGGCGATGCCCTGCCCCGCCACCAGCGCAACATCCTGCGGTCGCAACCGCAAGCCCTGCGGCAACAGCACCGTTCCGGCGCGCACGTCTTCGCCGCGCCGTCGAATATTCTCGCCGAGCTTGAGTCGGCCAGCAGTATCCGGTTCGATCTCGATCCAGCTTTCATCCGGCGCGATCCGGCAATCCTCCTGCATCACCACGGCATCCGGCCCGGATGGCAGCACGGCGCCGGTGGTGATTCGCACTGTGGCGCCGCACGGGACCGGTGCCGAATACAGATGACCCGCCAACGACTGGCCGACTACCGACAAACGAGTCGGCCGGCCCGGCTTCAAGTCGGCTCGATACAGGGCGTAGCCGTCCATCGCGGAATTATCGTGGGGCGGCACATCCAACCGCGCCGGCAGATCGGCGGCCAGCACCCGGCCATAGGCGCCCAACAAGGGCACCGTCTCGATCTCGCGAATCGGCTGGATGGAACGCAGGGCGGCGTCGATGGCTTCGGCCAGGGTCAGCAGCCGGTCGTCGGCGCAACAGTCAGACATGAAAGCCTCGCTCAAAGGGTGAATTCGCTATCGCGAGCGAACCGCGCGACAAAATCGGCGATGCCGGCCGCGTCGTTCAGCGGTAACACCGGCAGGTCGGGCCGTCCCTGCTGAGCGGGGTCGAGCGGCGGCTCGCTGGCGACGGCGATGACGGTGGGATCGGTGGGAAAGCGTGGCGGCCTGTCCCCTGCACCGGGACGCCAGACCTCCAGCTTGGGATAAGCGCCGGTTTTCCAGCCTTCGACCAACACCAGATCGACCGGTTGCAGGTGAGCCATCAGTTCGGACAGGGCGGGTTCCGGCTCCTCGCGCAATTCGTGCAGGAGCGCCCAGCGTCGGCCCGTCGCCAAAATTACCTCGTGCGCGCCGGCCTCGCGATGGCGGAAGGTGTCCTTGCCGGGCGTGTCCAGATCGACGTCGTGATGGGCGTGCTTGAGGGTGGAAACGGTCAGACCGAGCGCGCGCAGGCGAGGGATGAGGGCGACGATGAGGGTGGTCTTGCCGCAGCCGCTCCAGCCGGCGATGCCGAGAACCTTCATCCCCGGCTATCGCGCGGGCGGGGAATCGGCCCCCATGAGATCGATACCGCCGATGGTGGCGCGCGCCATCAAGGCCGACAAATATCGGCTGATGGCGCGGTGCCGGCTATTGTCGCGCGGATCGGTGGCGGCTTCGCGCTCGATCAGCGCGGCGATCCGCGCATCTTCGTCGGCATGTGCGATCTTCAGCCGGGTGGCTTCCTGCAACAGCAGTTGCTTGGCGACCAGCGCCAGCTTCGCCGAATACTCGGCGATTTCGCGCGATGGCGCGGGGTGATGTTGCATTTCGGCCTGAATCGCGGCGTCGGTGATTTCGACGCCGTTGACAGTGATGGGCATAAACGCTCTCCGCAAGCAGGAGCGATAAAGCTACAAGGTCACGGGCGCGAGGTCAAAGGCGAACCCGTCCGATAGCCCGGCGCCCGCGCCATGAGCCTCACCGCTGCCGCACCACCTGATACGGCCGAACCGGATAGGTGACGGGCGCGCTCCAGATATGCACCAGCCGGCTGAACGGGAACACCAAAAATACCGTCAGGCCAAGGAACAGGTGCAGCTTGAACAGCAAGCCGACGTGAGAGACCGCCTCGACTGCTTCCACCGGGTCAAAGGTGACAATATTTCGCGCCCAGCCCATCAGGTTGAGCATATTATGACCGTCCAGGTGCATCAGCGACACCGGGATGGTCAACAGGCCGAGAATTAACTGCGCATACAGCAGCAGCAGGATGAAGATGTCCATCCGGGTGCTGTTGGCGCGGACCCGAGGATCGGTCAATCGCCGTTGCACCAGCAGGGTCAGCCCGACGAAGCACATGATGCCGGCGATGCTGCCGGCCACGATGGCCAACACTTGCTTGGCGCCGGCGGAAACGCCGAAAGCGTGGAAGATTTCCGGCGGCGTCAGCAGCCCGACGAAATGGCCGAGGAACAGCAGCAGGATGCCGACGTGAAACAGGTTGCTGGCCAGCCGCATGTTCTTGTTGCTGAGAATCTGGCTGGAATGCGCCTTCCAGGTGAACTGGTCGCGGTCGAATCGCGCCAAGCTGCCGAGCAGGAACACGGCACCGGCCAGGTAGGGATAGACGCCAAATAGCAGGGTATCCAGGTAACTCATGATCTTTGCCTCAATGTGTTAAAACCACCCTCACCCCCAACCCCTCTCCCAAAGGGCGAGGGGAGTTTTCATAGGGAACGAGCAGGCTGTTGCGTCGGACCGGGTCGGGGCGTCCAATGCACCGGTTGCGCCTCGCGCGGACCCGCGCGACCGGCCGAACAGCTCTCCTGATTCGCCAGGAAAGTCACGGCTTCCTCTTCCCAGATTTTGTCCATGTTCACCACGGTTTGATCGGGACCTTCGGTGGCGGCCTGGCGGCGGATGTCCGCGATGTCCGCCGGCTCGCCGACCAGCGCGGCGAGGGCGTCGAATATCGCGCGATAGTCGTTGCCGCGTTCGGCCAGTCGCGCGCCGATCAGGGCGATGACGTGCATCGCGTCGGCCAGCGTGTCCAGCGCCTCGCCCATCGGTCGCTGCGCCAGATACTCCAGAAACAGCGGGATGTAGTCAGGCAACTCGCGGGCGTCGAGTTCGAAACCGTGCCGGCGATAGACGTCCAGCAGGTTGACCATCGCCTGCCCGCGATCCCGCGACTGGCCGTGGATGTGCTCGTACAGGTGCAGCGACAGCGCGCGACCCCGGTCGAAGGTCGCCACGTACCGTTCTTGCAACTCCATGAGGTCGGTTCGCTCCAGCCGGTTCATGAACGCCTG
>ERZ761602.2810-NODE-2810-length-26216-cov-7.867666_pt1 | contig 26216 bp, 21 predicted proteins | sample MGYA00512165_ERZ761602 | MGnify/ENA primary metagenome ERZ761602 (study PRJEB28899, sample SAMN02445085) | bioreactor sludge metagenome | biome: EBPR sludge; isolation source: Thorneside wastewater treatment plant | place: Australia: Brisbane, Thorneside...
GGTCTTGTTGGGGCTGATCCGCGGCGCCAGCTTGCGGCCGGCGAACCACTTGCCGCCGAAATGGCGGCCGGCGAAATAGGCGCCGCTGTCGGCCGCCCATACGATGGCCAGCGCGGTGAACAGCCAGATGTGGCCGTTGGGCTGGCTGTAATGGATCAGCCCCAGCGCGCACCAGGCCGGGATCACCGCCAGGGTGCCGGCGGCCAGCTTGAACACCCGTGCCCAGGTCTCGTGGTCCGAGGCGAAGGCGAAGAAGCGCAGCCAGACCAGCGCCAGCAGCCACCAGCCCACGCCGACCAGCGCCATCAGCCGCAGCGGCACCAGGTCGGCCGAGCCGCGCGAGGCCCACACCAGCAGCACCATCAGCAGCAGGTTGGCGGTCAGCAGCACCGTGCGCGGCAGGGTGTCGTCGATCTCGGCTAGCTTGAACCATTCCCACAGCCCCAGCAGGAACACCAGGGCCGCCAGCATCGCCAGCCAGGCGGTCGGCAGCAGCAGGATGGCGCCGATGGCGAAGGGGGCCATCACCAGCGCGGCGATGACGCGGGTGCGGGTCGCGCTGGGCTTGTTCATGCGGGCGTGTTCTCGGGGATGCCGCCAGCGACCTGCGCGCTGGTCAGGCCGAAGCGGCGCTCGCGCCGCGCGTAATCGTCCAGCGCGCCCTGCAGCAGGGCGGCGTCCAGGTCCGGCCACAGCACGTCGGTGAACCACAGTTCGGTGTAGGCCAGTTGCCACAGCAGGAAATTGCTGACCCGGTGGTCGCCGCCGGTGCGGATGAACAGGTCCGGCGGCGGCAGGTCGGCCAGCGCGACGTGCGCGCCGAGCGCGGCTTCGTCGATGGCCTCCACGTCCAGGCGGCCGGCCGCGACCTCGGCGGCCAGCGTGCGCGCGGCGCGGGCGATGTCCTGGCGGCCGCCGTAGCTGGCGGCGATGTTCAGGTGCAGGCGGCCGTTGCCGCGGGTCAGCGCCTCGGCCGCCTCCATGCGTTGGCGGATGTCCGCGGCGAAGCGCCCGCGCTCGCCGATGAAGCGCACGCGCACCTGGCGCCGGTGCAGTTCGTCGACCTCGCGGTCCAGCGCGTTGAGGAACAGCTTCATCAGCGCGCCCACCTCGTCCTGCGGGCGGCCCCAGTTCTCGCTGGAGAACGCGAACAGGGTCAGCGCGCCGATGCCGCGCTCCAGGCAGAAGTCGATGCACACGTTGACCGCGCGCGCGCCGGCCCGGTGGCCGATGGCGCGGGGGCGGCGGCGGCGCTCGGCCCAGCGGCCGTTGCCGTCCATGATCACCGCCAAGTGGCGGGGGAGTGCCGGGTCGGAAGCGCCGGACATGGCAGTCCTCAGACCGCCATCAGTTCCTGTTCCTTGGCCTTCACGACTTCGTCGACGTCCTTGATGGACTTGTCGGTCAGCTTCTGGATCTCGTCCTCGGCGCGGCGCTCGTCGTCCTCGGTGATCTGCTTGTCCTTCAGCAGGTCCTTGACCTGCTGGTTGGCATCGCGGCGGATGTTGCGGATGGCGACCTTGGCGTCCTCGCCCTCGCCGTGCACCACCTTGGACAGCTCCTTGCGGCGCTCCTCGGTCAGCGCCGGCAGGTTCAGGCGGATGGTGGTGCCGGCGGTGTTGGGGGTCAGGCCCAGGTCGGAGGCCAGGATGGCCTTCTCCACCGCGCTCACCATCTGCTTCTCCCATGGGGTGATGGTCAGCGAGCGGGCATCGGAGATGGTGACGGTGGCCACCTGGCTCAGCGGCATGTCCGAGCCGTAGTAGTTGACCTTGAGGTGCTCGACCAGGGCGGTGGAGGCCCGGCCGGTGCGGACCTTGACCAGCGTCTGGCGCAGCGCCTCGATGCTCTTGGCCATGCGCGCCTGCGCGTCTTTCTTGATCTCGTTGAGCATCGCCGGTTCCGTTGCGAATCCTGTAAACGCCCGATTATAGGGCGATCCGGCGCGGTTGCCGACCTTCGGGGGCCGCTTCAGTGCGAATGGTGCGGTGCCGCATCGTGCAGGTCGTGGTGGCAGGACGCCCCGCGTTCGATCTGCAGGGTGGCGTGGTTGATGCCGAAGCGCTGGTCCAGCGCGTGCACCGTGGCGTCGATGAAGGCGTCGTGGTCGTCCTCGCGGCTGCGCACCAGGTGCGCGGTGAGGGCGATCTCGCCGGCCCCCAGCGGCCAGATGTGCAGGTGGTGGACCGCCGACACGTCCGGCTGCTGCCGCAGGAAGTCGGCCACTTCCGCGGGGTCCACACTGGGCGGGACCGCGTCCATGGCGGCGTTGAAGCTGTCGCGCAACAGGCCGAACGTGCCCAGCGCGATCACCACGCCGATCAGCAGTGCGGTGACCGGGTCCAGCCACGACCATCCGAACGCGGCCATGCCCAGGCCGGCCACCACCGCGGCCAGCGACACCGCCGCGTCGGCCAGCAGGTGCAGGAAGGCGCCGCGCTTGTTCAGGTCGTGCGCGTGCCCGTCCTTCATCAGCCAGGCCGCACCCAGGTTGACCGCGATGCCGATGGCGGCCACCACGACCACCGGCAGCGCCGGGATCGCCGGCGGTTCGCTGAACCGGCGCACGGCCTCCCAGCCCAGCGCGCCGGAGAACACCATCAGCAGGATCGCGTTGGCCAGCGGCGAGAGCAGGGTGGCGCGGCGCCAGCCGTAGGTGTGGCGGCCCGAAGGCGGCCGGCGCGCGAGCGCCGCGGCCGCCCAGGCCAGCGCCAGCCCCAGCACGTCGCCCAGGTTGTGCAGGGCGTCGGACAGCAGCGCCAGCGAATTGGTATAGAAGCCGTAGCCGGCTTCCAGCGCCGTGTAGGCCAGGTTGATCAGCGTCACCCAGGCGAAGGCGCGGGTGGCCGAGCCGTGCGCATGCCCGCCGTGTGCGTGTCCGTGTCCCATGGGCGGCTAGGGTGCCGGCCGCGCCCGGCGGACACTATTACAGGTGGACTGCGCACCCGCAGCCGCGAAGAGCATGAAGAACCCTGTAGGAGGGGCTTCAGCCCCGACCACTGCCGATCCACGATCCGAATGTGGAAGCCGGTCCGTTCGCCCTCCGGGCGCGCATCGGCGCACTTGCCGCCACGCATGCGCAAAGGCCATCGCGGCGCGGTCGGGGCGAAGCCCCTCGCCGGATGGCTTGCGGGCGGCTTCTCAGCCGCGGCCCTTGACCAGGGTGCCGACGTTCTCGCCGTGCAGGATGCGCATCAGGTTGCCGGGCACCGACAGGTCGTAGATGCGCAGCGGCATGTCGCTGTCGCGGCACAGCGCGAAGGCGGCGGTGTCCATCACCTGCAGGTTGCGGGCGATCACCTCGTCGTAGGTCAGTTGCTCGTAGCGCTTGGCGTCGGCGTGCTTGCCCGGGTCCTTGTCGTACACCCCGTCCACCTTGGTGGCCTTGAGCAGCAGGTCGGCGCCGATCTCGATGGCGCGCAGGGCGGCGCCGGAGTCGGTGGTGAAGAACGGGTTGCCGGTGCCGGCGGCGAAGATCGCGATGCGGCCCTTCTCCAGGTGGCGGATGGCCCGGCGGCGGATGTAGTCCTCGCACACGTCGTTGATCTTGATCGCGCTCATCACCCGGCACTTGGCGCCCAGTTTCTCCAGCGCGTCCTGCATGGCCAGCGCGTTGATGACCGTGGCCAGCATGCCCATCTGGTCGCCGGTCACCCGGTCCATGCCACCGGCCGCCAGGCCGGCGCCGCGGAAGATGTTGCCGCCGCCGATGACCAGGCCGATCTCGGCGCCGGCCTCGCGCGCCTCGATGATCTCGCGGGCGATGCGGGTGATCACGGCGGGGTCGATGCCGTAGTCCTCGGCCCCCATCAGCGCCTCGCCGGACAGTTTGAGCAGGATGCGGCGAAAGGCGAGCGGTGCGGTCATGGGGGTCTCGGCGTGGGGGCAAACGGCGCAATTCTAGCCGAGCGGGCCGGATGCGTCAGGCGCGGGCCGCCGGCGCAGACGGCACGGCGCGCCGGGCCTCAGTTGGCGACGCCGATCGCCACCCGGTTGCGGCCTTCGCGCTTGGCGCCATAGAGCGCCTCGTCGGCGGTGCGCAGCAGGTCGTCCACCGAGGTGAACTGGTTCAGCGCGCCCTGCGTGGCCAGGCCGGCGGAGAAGGTGATGTGCACGGGATGGCCGTCCACGTGGGCCATCGCGATCCTCGACACCTCCGACAGGATGCGGCGGACGACGCTGGCGGCCATGTCCCCGGCGATGCCCGGCAGCACCACCAGGAATTCCTCGCCGCCGTAGCGGGCCACGATGTCGCTGCCGCGCACATGGCGCAGCAGCGTCTTGGCGAAGTTGCGCAGCACCTCGTCGCCCACCAGGTGGCCCCAGCGGTCGTTGATCTGCTTGAAGTCGTCCAGGTCGATGAAGGCGATCGACAGCGGCCAGCCGTGCCGGGTGGCGGTGTCGAACTCCTTCTCCAGCACCGCTTCCAGTTGCGCGCGGTTGTAGACGCCGGTCAGCGGGTCGCGCCGGATCTCCTCGGCCAGCCGCCGCGCGCGGCTTTCGTGCTCGTCGGCCTCCTTGCGCGCGCGCGCGGCCTCCTGGATCTCGCGCAGGTTGCGCACCACCAGCAGCTCGCGCGCCTGGTCCAGCAGGGCCTCGATGCGCTGGGGCGAGGCGGGCGGTACGTCGAAGACCGCACACACCTCCGGCAGCATCTGCACCATCTGCTCGGTCAGGGTCAGGAAGCCCGGATAGTCCAGCCCCAGCCGGGTGGCGGCCTGCTCGGCGGCGATGCGGTGGGCGAGCTGGGTGGCGACCGGGTCCTGCGCCATCCACATGTCGGCCATGTGGCTGGATACCGCCACGCAGGCGTTGAAGGACGAGGTGGAGGCGGGCGATTCGCTTTCGCCGATGGCCTCCTGCAGCAGCACCGGCAGCCCCCAGTGCCGGGCCAGCCAGGCGCCGGCCGTGGCGTGGTCGCAGCCCAGCCAGGCGCGCTCGGCCAGGGTCAGCGAGGTGTTGTCGGAGGACAGTTCCATCAGCGCGGCGTAGTCGTCGGCGTGGACCTGCAGCAGCGCCAGCATGCCGATGTCCTGCAGCAGGCCGGCCAGCATCAGCTCTTCCAGCTTGCGCTGGCCGGTGTACTGGCCCAGCAGGCGGCTGGCCAGGGCGGCGATGACACTGCGCCGCCAGACTTCCTCCCAGGCCGGCGACCGCGCCGCCGCGCCGCGGCCCTCGGACAGGGTGAAGCCGAGCGCCAGGGTCAGCGTCGCGTTCAGGCCCAGCACCGTCAGCGCCTGGCTGAGGGTCTCCACCCGCCGCCGGCTGGCGTACAGGGGCGAATTGGCGATGCGCAGCATGCGCGCGCTCAGGGCCGGGTCCATGCTGATGGCCTCGGCCGCGGTGGCCAGCACCACGTCCGGGTCCTGGGCCAGCTCGACGATGCGCAGCGCCACGCCCGGGGGGCTCGGCAGGTTGCGGCAGATCGAGAGCTGGTTTTCGAGTTCTGGGCGCATCGCGGGTGCAGGACCGGGCAGGGAGGCTGGCGTGCGGTGCGCCGGCCGGCGCCACGGAATGCCATCTCTGCGGTCATGTTCGGCATGCGGCGCGGGAACTTTAGCTGACAATGCAGGGAAACGAGGCCGCCGTCACGCCGCCGGCCGCGCCGGCAAAAGGAAAGACCGCGATCGCTCGCGGCCTTCCGGGTGTTGCAGGGCGGGCGCCCCTGGTTCAGACCTGCATGGCCTTGGCGACTTCGGCGGCGTAGTCCTCCACCACCTTCTCGATGCCTTCGCCCACGGCCAGGCGCTGCATGCCGGTCACCTCGGCGCCGGCGGCCTTCAGCACGGCCTCGACGCTCTGGTTGGTGTCCAGCACGTAGGGCTGGCCGTACAGGGTGACCTCGTTGACGATCTTGGCGATCTTGCCGCTGATGATCTTCTCCAGGATGTCGGCCGGCTTGTTCTTGTCCTTGTCGGACATCTTGGCCAGTTCGATCTCCTTCTCCTTGGCCACGAACTCGGCCGGCACATCGGCGGCCTTGATGTGGGGCGGGTTCATCGCGGCCACGTGCATCGCCAGGCCGCGGGCCAGTTCGGCGTCGCCGCCCTTGACCTGGACCAGCACGCCGATCTTGCCGCCGTGGACGTAGGCGGCCACGTTGTCGCCGGTGTCCACGCGGGTCAGGCGGCGGATCTGGATGTTCTCGCCCAGCTTGGCGACGGCGGCGGCGCGGGCTTCCTCGACGGTCTCGCCGGAGGCCAGCTTGGCGGCCTTCAGCGCTTCGGCGTCGGCGGCGCCGGAGGCCAGGGCGGCCTGGGCCACGGCGTCGGTGAAGGCGATGAAGTTGCTGTCCTTGGCGACGAAGTCGGTCTCGGAGTTGATCTCGACCAGCACGGCCTTGCCGCCGTCCTGCGCCATCGCGATGCGGCCCTCGGCGGCCACGCGGCCGGCCTTCTTGTCGGCCTTGGCCAGGCCCTGCTTGCGCAGCCATTCGGCGGCGGTGTCGATGTCGGCGTTGTTCTCGGTGAGCGCCTTCTTGCACTCCATCATGCCGGCGCCGGTGCGCTCGCGCAGTTCCTTGACCAGGGAAGCGGTGATTTCCACGGGATTACCTCGGTTTAGATTGGCAAAGCCCCTCTCACGTCGGGAGAGGGGTTGGGGCGGGGGGCCGGCGGAGCCGCGACGCGCTGGGCGCCGACGTGCTTCCCGCACCCTCATCCGCCCTTCGGGCGCCTTCTCCCGGCGGGAGAAGGGGTGTACACGGGCCGCCGCGCAGCATGGCGCGGCGGCGTTGCAGCCGGATTACTCGGCAGCGGCTTCGTCGGCCTTCTTGCCGGCCTTCTTGGCCGGGGCGCGGCGTGCGCCCTTGTCGTCGCCCTCGGCGAACTCTTCCTCGCGCACGGTGGCGGCGTTCGGCGAGGCGGCCTTGCCTTCCAGCACGGCGTCGGCGGCGGCGCGGGCGTAGAGCTGCACGGCGCGGATGGCGTCGTCGTTGCCGGGGATGGCGTAGTCGACCAGGGCCGGGTCGTAGTTGGAGTCGACCACCGCGATCACCGGGATGCCGAGCTTCTTGGCTTCCTTGATGGCGATGTCCTCATGGCCGATGTCGATGACGAACAGCGCGTCCGGCAGGCGGTTCATGTCCTTGATGCCGCCCAGCGAGGCTTCCAGCTTCTCGCGCTCGCGGCGCAGGCCCAGCACTTCGTGCTTGACCAGCTTGTCGAAGGTGCCGTCGGTTTCGGCCGCTTCCAGCTCCTTCAGGCGGGCGACCGACTTCTTCACCGTGGCGAAGTTGGTCAGCGTGCCGCCCAGCCAGCGCTGGGTCATGTACGGCATGCCGCAACGCTCGGCCTCTTCCTTCACCGCCTCGCGGGCGCTGCGCTTGGTGCCGACGAACAGCACGGTGCCGCGGCGCTGGGCCACGCCCGAGATGAAGTTCATCGCGTCGTTGAACAGCGGAACGGTCTTCTCGAGGTTGATGATGTGGATCTTGCCGCGGGCGCCGAAGATGTAGGGCGCCATCTTGGGGTTCCAGTAGCGGGTCTGGTGGCCGAAATGGACGCCGGCTTCCAGCATCTGGCGCATGGTGACCTGGGGCATTGCATTACTCCTGGTGTGGTGGAACCGTTCCCGTGCGGCCGCCGTTCGATGTGAACGGCCGTGCGGGGCGCGCTGGCCGGTCGGGCGTGCGCGGCGATTCCGGGGTTGGGCCTCCCTGGCGCTTCCGTGGCCGAACCCTCCGCATGGAAGGCACCCCGGCACGGGCTGTGGCGTCAGGTGTGGATTCGTCGGTGACGCCCGACGTGGGCGGTCCGGCCGGGCGGGCCCGGGCGAAGCCGGGGGATTATAGCCCTCCCGGCGCGGCCGCCGCAAACCCGGGCGTCCGGCGGAACGGCGCGTCCGGCTCGCACCCGTTCAGCCGGGCCGGCAAATGGGGGATAATCGGCCACCATGGCCATCCCGTTGAAGACCCCCGAAGAGATCGAGCAGATGCGCATCGCCGGCCGCCTGGCCGCCGAGGTGCTGCAGGTCGTCGCCCCCCACGTGAAGCCCGGCGCGACCACCGCCGAGCTGGACCGCATCTGCCACGACCACATCGTCAACGTGCAGAAGGCGATCCCGGCCAACGTGGGCTACAAGGGCTTCCCGGCCACGGTCTGCACCTCGGTCAACAACGTCATCTGCCACGGCATCCCCAGCGAGGGCAAGGTGCTGAAGGACGGCGACATCCTCAACATCGACGTCACCGTCATCAAGGACGGCTGGCACGGCGACACCAGCCGCATGTACTACGTGGGCACGCCCTCGGTGATGGCGCGCCGGCTGGTGGAGGTCACTCGCGAGGCCATGTTCCGCGGCATCCGCGCGGTGAAGCCGGGCGCCACCCTGGGCGACGTGGGCCACGCCATCCAGCAGTACGCCGAGGGCGAGCGCTTCAGCGTGGTGCGCGAATACTGCGGCCACGGCATCGGCAAGGTCTACCACGACGAGCCGCAGGTGCTGCACTACGGCCGTCCCGGCGACGGCGTGGTGCTCAAGCCCGGCATGACCTTCACCATCGAGCCGATGATCAACGAGGGCACCCGCCACACCAAGGTGCTGCCCGACGGCTGGACCGTGGTGACCAAGGACCGCCGGCTGTCGGCGCAGTGGGAGCACACGGTCGCGGTGACCGAGAGCGGGGTCGAGATCCTCACCCGCGTGCCGGGCGACGACAACGACCTGTGAACACCCCTCCGGCCGCGAACGGGATGTCGCCGCGGCTTCCGGATCCCGGCCCGGACGCCGCCGACGACGCGGCCTGGTCCGCGGCCGCGCGGCAGTCGCTGGCACATACCGACGCGCGGCTGGACAAGCGCTTCGACCAGAACGACGGCATGGACCGCATCCTCGCGCTGCGCGCGCGCGCGGTCGACCACCTGCTGAAGGACGCCTGGGAGCGCTGCATCCCCGCCGACGCGCCGATGGCGCTGTTCGCGGTGGGCGGCTACGGCCGCGGCGAACTGTTCCCGCAGTCCGACGTGGACGTGCTGGTGCTGGCCTCGCCGGAGACGCAGCAGCGCCACCATGAGCACGTCGCGCGGCTGTTCGCCACGCTGTGGGACGCCGGCCTGCCGATCAGCCACAGCGTGCGCTCGGCGACCGAGTGCACCGCGGCCGCGGCCGCCGACCAGAGCGTGCTGACCGCGCTGATCGAGGCGCGCCCCATCGCCGGCGAACCGCAGGACGAAGCCTTGCTGATCGACGCCGTGTCGCCGGCGCGGGTGTGGCCGCCGCGCGACTTCTTCGTCGCCAAGCGCGAGGAGCTGCGCATGCGCCACGTGCGCTTCGGCGACACCTCGGACAACCTGGAACCCAACATCAAGGACGGCCCCGGCGGCCTGCGCGACCTGCACACGCTGGGCTGGATGGCGCTGCGCACCTTCGGCGTGCGCGACCTGGAGCCTCTGGTCGGCATGGGCCACCTGGGCCAGGACGAGGCCGCCGCGCTGGCGCGCGAGCGACGTGCGCTGGGCCGCCTGCGCTACGGCCTGCACCGCGTGGCGGGGCGGCCGGAGGAGCGCCTGCGCTTCGACTACCAGAAGGCGCTGGCGCAGCGGCTGCGCTTCGCCGACGACGCGGAGAGCCTGGGCGTCGAGAAGATGATGCAGGGCTTCTACCGCAGCGCGGCCATCGTGCGCCGGATCAGCGACCGGCTGCTGCAGCGCTTCGAGGAGCAGTTCGACGGCGAGGCGCTGTCCGAGCCGCTGGACGTGCGGTTCGCCTCGCGCCGCGGCTACCTGGCCGCGCGCGACGCGGACTGGCCGCAGGGCGACGTGGCGCAGGTGTTCGCGCTGTTCGCCACCTGGGCCGCGCATCCGTCGCTGCGCGGGCTGCATTCGCGCACCGCGCGTGCGCTGGCCGAATCGCTGCCCAGGCTGCCCGCCTACCCGGACGCCACCCGCGCGCAGCGCGACGCCTTCCTGGCGCTGCTGCGCGGCCCGCGCGCGGTGGAGACGCTGACCCGCATGGCGCGGCTGGGCGTGCTGGGGCAGTGGCTGCCGGCGTTCGCGCGCGTGTCCGGGCGCATGCAGTTCGATTTGTTCCACGTCTACACCGTGGACCAGCACACGCTGATGGTGCTGCGGAACATCGCCGCCTTCGCCGCCGGCCGCGCCGACGAGCGTTTCTCGATCGCGCACGAAGTCTGGCCGCGCCTGCGCAAGCCGGAACTGCTGCTGCTGGCCGGGCTGTTCCACGACATCGCCAAGGGCCGCGGCGGAGACCATTCCGAGCTGGGCGCGGTCGATGCGCGCGAATTCTGCGCGGCGCATGGCCTGGGCGACGGCGACACCGAACTGGTCGCCTGGCTGGTGGAGCAGCACCTGCGCATGTCGGTGACCGCGCAGAAGCAGGACATCGCCGACCCCGAGGTCATCCACGCCTTCGCCACCCTGGTCGGCGACCGCGAACGGCTGGACTACCTGTACCTGCTGACCTGCGCCGACATCGCCGGCACTTCGCCCAAGCTGTGGAACGCCTGGAAGGACCGCCTGCTGGCCGACCTGTACTTCGCCGCGCGGCGGGTGCTGCGCGAGGGACTGGAGAACCCGGTGGCGGTGGAGGAACGGCTGTCCGAAGCGCGCGGCAGCGTGCGCGCGCTGCTCGAACTGCAGGACATGCGCGCCGCGCAGGCCGACGCGCTGTTCGCCTCGATGCCGGAGGAGAGCTTCCTGCGCTTCCGGCCGGAACAACTGGCGTGGCAGGCGCAGGCCATCCGCGGCGCGGTCGCCGGCGAGACGCGCGTGCGCGCGCGCCACATCGGCGACGATGCCGACGCGATGGAAGTGTTCGTGCATTCGCCCGACCGCGACGGGCTGTTCGCCGCCATCCTGGCCACCCTGGACCGGATGGGCTTCGCCATCCACCAGGCGCGGGTGCTGGACGGCCCGCACGGCACCATCTTCGACACCTTCGAAGTGCTGCCCGCCGACGCCTACGCGCCGCGCGACCCTGCGGAAGTGGAGCGCGGGTTGGGCCAGGCGCTGGCGCGCCCGCTGGACGGCGTGCGTACCTCGCGCCGCGCGGTGCCGCGCCAACTCAAGCATTTCCGCTTCCCGCCGCGCATCGAGTTCGGCGGCACGCCCGACGGCCGCCGCACCGTGCTGGGCCTGGTCGCGCCCGACCGCCCGGGCCTGCTGTCGGACGTGGCGCAGGTGCTGCGCCGGCAGCGGCTGCGCGTGCACGACGCGCGCATCGCCACCTTCGGCGAGCGCGCCGAGGACATCTTCCAGATCACCGACGAACACGACCAGCCGCTCACCGACGCCCAGCAGCAGGCGCTGCGCGATGCGCTGCGCGCCGGTTTCGACACCCCGCCGTGACTTCCCCCGCAGGACCCCCGATGACCCGCAAAGCCAGCAAGAACGAAGAACTCAAGTCCACCATCGAGAGCGCGTTCGAGCGCCGCGCCGAGCTGACCCCGGCCGAGATCGAGGGCTCCACCCGCGCCGCCGTCGAACTGGCCATCGCCGGCCTGGAGAGCGGCAAGCTGCGCGTGGCCGAGCCCGACGGCAAGGGCGGCTGGAAGGTCAACGAATGGCTGAAGAAGGCGGTGCTGCTGTACTTCCGCGTCAACGAGATGGAACTGGTGGAAGCCTATCCGGCGCCGTTCTGGGACAAGGTGGAAGCGCGCTTCGGCGCCTTCGACGAGAACGACTTCCGCAAGCTGGGCGTGCGCGTCGTGCCGGGCGCGATCGCGCGCCGCGGCACGTACTTCGGCAAGGACGTGGTGCTGATGCCCAGCTTCGTCAACATCGGCGCGCACGTGGGCGAGGGCACCATGGTCGACACCTGGGCAACGGTGGGTTCGTGCGCGCAGGTCGGCAAGCATTGCCACCTGTCCGGCGGCGCCGGCATCGGCGGCGTGCTGGAGCCGTTGCAGGCCAGCCCGACCATCATCGAGGACCACTGCTTCATCGGCGCGCGCTCGGAAGTGGTGGAGGGCGTGGTGGTCGGCCATCACAGCGTGATCGGCATGGGCGTGTTCATCGGCCAGTCCACCCGCATCTACAACCGCATGACCAGGGAGATCACCTACGGCTACGTACCGCCGGGCAGCGTGGTGGTCTCCGGTTCGCTGCCGGCCGCCGACGGCTCGCATTCGCTGTACTGCGCGGTGATCGTCAAGCAGGTGGACGAGAAGACCCGCAGCAAGACCAGCGTCAACGAACTGTTGCGCGGACTGGCGGACTGACGCCGGCGCGCGGCATGGAGGCGCGCGACGTCCTCGCGCAGGCGGCACGCTACCGCCATCCGGCGGCGGGCGCGTGGGGGCGCATGGTCGGCGCCCTCGTCGCGAACCGGCACTGGACGGCGTGGCGCCGATGGCTGGTGGAGCGCTGGCCGGTGCCCGCCCTGGCCAGCGACGTGGTCGACGTCGCCTACATGAACTGGTGGGTGGAAGCGGCGGCGCTTCCGCCTGCGCCGCCGGGCTACCGCTACGCGGCATGGGCCGGGCGCACGCCCTTCACCATCCTCAGCTACCGCCACGGGCATTTCGGCCCGGCGCTGGCGGGGCCGTTGCGGAGGTTGTTCCCGTCGCCGCTGCAGAGCAACTGGCGCTGGTACCTGCAACGCGACGACGATCCCGCCGACGCCGCGCCGACCGTACTGTTCGTGCGCAACGCGATGGACAGCCTGGCGCACGTGGTCGGTGCGCGGCTGTGGAGCGACGCCATGCAGCCGCATCTGCCGGCGCGCTTCACCCACGACTGGCAAAGCGCATCGCTGTCCACGCACATCGCGCCGGGGCAGGGCAGTGCGCCGGCGCTGGATGCGGTGCTTGCGCTCGCGCCGGAAACGCAAGATGGAAAAGCCTGGTGGCGCGGGCGGTTCGCCGATGCGCGGGCCGCCATCCGTTTCCTTGCCTGCCAGGAACTGGCCATCGCGGTCGCGCCGGACGGCCGCGCGGCGCTGACGCGGATTGCGTTGCCGGTGGACCTGGACAACGTGCGCATGCTCGCGCCGCAGCGCGTGGACTGTCCCCTGCTGGACGGCATGGGCGGTGCGGACGGACCGTTCTGTTTCCTGCTGCCGAAGGCGGCGTTCCGGGTCGTCTGCGAGCGCCTGCTGTGACATGCTTTGCGCTTCCCCCGCGATGCGAAGCAATGCCGCCATGACCACCACGCTCTACGGACTGAAGAACTGCGACACCTGCAAGAAGGCGATGAAGTGGCTGGACCGCTTCGGCGTGGCCTACGCCTTCGTCGACTACCGCGACGACCGGCAGGCGCCGGAGACGTTGAAGGCGTGGGCGGACAAGGCCGGCGGCTGGGACGCGCTGATCAACAAGTCGTCCACCACCTGGCGGCAGTTGCCGGAGAACCGCAAGTCGCCCGGCTCAGACGCGGAATGGAAGCTGCTGCTCAAGGAGTATCCGCAACTGGTGCGGCGACCGGTGGTGACCGACGGCGAGGGCGGGTTCTCGCAGGGCTTCAGCGACAACGGCTTCAAGAAGCTGTTCGGGGCCGGCAAGTGAGCGAGGTGTTCGACCTGTCGGTCGAACTGCTCCGGCGCGCTTCGGTGACGCCGGACGACGCCGGCTGCCAGGAGGTGCTGGCGGCGCGGCTGGAGCGGGCCGGCTTCCGTTGCCGATCGCTCCGCCACGGCGAGGTCGACAACCTGTGGGCCACGCACGGCAGCGGCGCGCCGGTGCTGGTGCTGCTGGGCCATACCGACGTGGTGCCGCCGGGCCCGCGCGAGGCGTGGAGCAGCGATCCGTTCGTGCCGGAAGTGCGCGACGGCGTGCTGTACGGCCGCGGCGCCGCCGACATGAAATGCAGCGTGGCCGCGTTCGCGCTGGCGCTGGAGCGCTTCGTCGCCGCGCATCCGGCGCATCCCGGCACCGTGGCGCTGCTGGTCACCTCCGACGAGGAGGGCGACGCCATCGACGGCGTGCGCCGGGTGGCGGAAGACTTCCGACGCGACGGGCAGCGGATCGACTGGTGCGTCACCGGCGAGCCTTCGTCCACCGCCCGGCTCGGCGACCTGCTGCGCGTGGGCCGGCGCGGGAGCCTGTCGGCGACGCTGGCGGTGAAGGGCGTGCAGGGCCACGTGGCGTATCCGCACAAGGCGCGCAATCCCATCCACCTGGCCGCGCCCGCGCTAGCGGAACTGGCGGCGCGGCGCTGGGACGAGGGCTACGAGAGCTTCCCGCCGACCAGCCTGCAGATCTCCAACATCCACGCCGGCACCGGCGCCGGCAACGTCATCCCGGGCGAGCTGGAGGTGCTGTTCAACCTGCGCTACAACCCGCACTGGGACGCGCCGCGGCTGGAGGCCGAGGTCGCCGCGCTGCTCGACCGGCACGGCCTGGACTACACGCTGCGCTGGCACCGCAGCGGCGAGCCGTTCTACACCCCGGAAGGACACCTGCGCGCGACCGCGCGCGCGGTGCTGGCCGACTTCGCCGGTGCGCCGCCGGAGGAGAGCACCGCGGGCGGCACTTCCGACGCGCGCTTCATCGCGCCGCTGGGCGCCGAGTGCATCGAAGTGGGACCGGTCAACGCCAGCATCCACCAGGTGGACGAACACATCGCGCTCGCCGAGCTGGAAGCGCTGCCGGACTTGTACCAGGCCCTGATCGAACGCCTGATGCTGCCTGCCTGATCGTTCTTCGTGCGGTGGGAGCGGGTTGGTTGCTGGCGCAACTTTTTGGGGCTTGCCAAGGCCCGGTCGACCCGGTTACCGTCGCGCCATGCCTGCTCGCACCGCCCCCATCAATAACAACCGCAACAACCTGCGCGCGAACAATCGTGCGCGGGCGATGCGGCTCTGCGACTAGGCAACGAAAGACCTGCCGGATACCAGAAACCCGCATCGCGAGATGCGGGTTTCTTCGTTCCGGGCCTCCGTTTACGAACCCCACCAGGAGCTTCCACCCATGTGTTCCATCTTCGGCATCTTCGGGCTGCAGCCCGGCGACGACGTCCAGTCCCTCCGGCGGCAAGCGCTGGAGCTTTCGCAGAAGCAGCGCCACCGCGGCCCCGACTGGAGCGGCGTGTACCACGACGAAGGTGCGATCCTGGTGCACGAACGCCTGGCCATCGTCGATCCGGCCGGCGGCTCGCAGCCGCTGCGCTCGGCCGACGGCGAGCTGGCGCTGGCGGTCAACGGCGAGATCTACAACCACCGTGAGCTGAAGGCGGAACTGCGCCAGGATTACGCCTTCCAGACCGGCTCGGACTGCGAGGTCATCAACGCGCTGTACCGCGAGGACGATCCGGCCTCGTTCCTCAACCGCCTCAACGGCATCTTCGCCTTCGCGCTGTGGGACAAGGCGAAAGGGCGCGCGCTGATCGCCCGCGATCCCATCGGCGTGTGCCCGCTGTACTGGGGCCACGACCGCGAAGGCCGCCTGTGCGTGGCCTCGGAAATGAAGTCGCTGGCGCCGATCTGCGCCGACGTGGCGCAGTTCCCGCCGGGGCATTGCTACGACACCGCCACGCGCGCGCTGGTGAAGTATTACGACAGGCCGTGGCGCGACTATGAAGCCGTCGAAGGCGTGCAGGTGCCGAAGGACGAACTGCGCGACGCCTTCGAGCGCGCCGTGCACCGCCAGTTGATGACCGACGTGCCCTACGGCGTGCTGCTGTCGGGCGGGCTGGATTCCTCGCTGGTCGCCGCGGTCGCCGCGCGCTACGCGCGCCACCGCATCGAGGACAACGACACGACGGAAGCCTGGTGGCCGCGGCTGCACTCGTTCGCCATCGGCCTGGAAGGTTCGCCGGACCTGGCGGCCGCCGAAGTCGCGGCGAAGGCGCTGGGCACGGTGCACCACGGCTTCACCTACACCTTCCAGGAAGGGCTGGACGCCATCCCCGAGGTGATCAGGCACATCGAGACCTACGACGTCACCACCATCCGTGCGTCCACGCCGATGTACCTGCTGGCGCGCCGGATCAAGGCGATGGGCGTGAAGATGGTGCTGTCGGGCGAGGGCAGCGACGAGATCTTCGGCGGCTACCTGTACTTCCACAAGGCGCCGAACGCGCGCGAATTCCACGAGGAACTGGTGCGCAAGCTGGACGCGCTGCACAACTACGACTGCCTGCGCGCCAACAAGTCGATGATGGCCTGGGGCGTGGAGCCGCGCGTGCCGTTCCTGGACGTGGAGTTCCTCGACGTGGCCATGAAGATGGACGCGAAGCACAAGATGGTCGACAAGGCCGGCGTCGGCGCGCAGCGCATGGAGAAGGGCGTGCTGCGCGAGGCGTTCGACGGCTACCTGCCCGAATCCATCCTGTGGCGGCAGAAGGAGCAGTTCAGCGACGGCGTGGGCTACGGCTGGATCGACGGGCTGAAGGCGCACGCCGAGGCGCAGGTCAGCGACCGCGAACTGGCCGCCGCCGACAAGCGCTTCCCGGTCAACCCGCCGCAGACCAAGGAGGCGTACTGGTACCGCAGCCTGTTCGAGCAGTGCTATCCGGGCCCGGCGTGCGCGGAGACGGTGCCGGGCGGCAAGTCGATTGCGTGTTCGTCGCCGGCCGCCATCGCGTGGGACGCCAGCTTCGCGAAGATGGCCGACCCGTCCGGCCGCGCGGTGCTGGGCGTGCACGAGCAGGCGCTGACCGGCTGACCGGCGCGCGGCCGTGCCGCCGGTGGCGGTACGGCCTCAGCCGCAGCTCACGCGGGTGATGCGGTTGTCCGCGCCGATCTCGACGTTGAGGCGGTCGGCGCGATGATCGCGGGTCACCGCCTGCCCGGGCGAGATCGGCCGGACCAGGCCGGCGCGGCTTTCGCGCCAGACCCGCGCCATCACCGTCTGGTCGGCGGGCTGGCCGACCGCCCAGGCCACCGCGTCGGCATGACAGGCGCCGGCGGCCGCGGCGTTGGCGTCGGGCTTCCCCGGTGCGGGCTGGAGGCTGCTGCAGGCGGCCGCCAATGCGGCCGAAGCGGCGGCCGCGAACGGCAGGACGGTCTTGCGGAAGGACACGGGCGTTGCCATCGGCGCTGTCTCCGGGAAAGGGCCGCCATTGTGCGGCAGCGGGGCGGTGGGTGCATGCGTGCCCGGTGCCGGGTGCCGGGCGCGGCGTGCGGTCAGCGCGCCGCCGCGGGCGGCAGCAGCGACAGCCGGTACTGCGCCGGGCCGGGCAGGAACGGCGTCGGCCTTCCCTGCACCCAGTCGTCGTGGCCGGCGCCCCAGAACGGCGACAGCGGATGCCCGCTCTGGCCGCCGGGCATGTGCACGATCCCGTCCGCCTCGTGGCCGGGCGACACGACCATGCGCTCGGAAGCGCCGAAGGACGGGCCCTGCACGCGCGGCATCGCGCCGTCGCCGGGCAGCGGTTCGGCGGGCATGCACAGGCGGGGCTTCAGGAATCCCGGCATCGCGTTCGCCAGCGGATGGCAGATCCTGGCCGTGTTGCGCTCGCCCCAGCGGCGATCGGCCAGCGGGCCGTTCGCGGCCAGGTCGTCGCGGACTTCGCGCGCGGCGTCTTCCAGCAGGGCGTCCCAGCTCGCGTAGCGGCGGGGCAGCAGGTGCGCGGGGCGCTGTTGCAGCAGCGGCCACGCCACGCCTTCCAGTTGCGGCAGGTCGGGCATGGCGAAGTCCTCGCCCAGCGCGGCCTGCGCCGGCGCGGTCAGGCCGTCGGCGATGCGCGCGTGCACGGCCAGGCGCCAGGCGCGCACCAGCCGGTAGCTCACCGAATCCACGCTGGCGCGGCCTTCCCAGTGCGCGCCGGCCGCCGCCAGCGCCTTCGTGGCCGAATCCGCGGGCTGCCGCGCCGCCTCGTCCTGCAACAGGCGCCACCAGCGTTGCAGGAACAGCGCCCGGTCGTCGAGCTGGATCGCCAGCATGTCCTGTTCGGTGAAGCGGTCCCGGGCGAACAGACCGTCGCGGATCTGCCTGGCCCGCGCGCCCAGCGCATAGCCGCCGTTGCCGACGCGCTGCAACGCCTCGCCGTCCAGCACGCGCGCGTTGGCGGTCCATAGGCGATGGTGCTGCGGTGCCGTCAGCACCGGGGTCAGGTGGGTGGAAATGCCCCAGGGCGTGCAGGCCGAATCCGGTTCGGCAGGCGCTGCTTCCGGCAGCGGCACCGCATCGGCGGGCGCGGTTTGTAGCAGGTCGGGGCAGGCGCCGTCGCGCGCGGGCAGCGGCCCGAGTACGCGCCAGGCGATGTGCCCGTTGCGGTCGCCGATCACCAGGTTCTGCGCCGGCGTGGCGATGCGCTGCGCCGCCGCCAGCGCGGCCGGCAGGTCGCCGGCGCGCGCGAAATCGGCCAGGCCGAAGTTGAGCGCGCCGGGCTGGTGCGCGACCCAGCGCAGGGCCAGCGCCGGCCGGCCCGGCGCGGCCTCGTGCAGGATCGGGCCGTGGCGGGTTTCGGCCACGTCGAGTCGCACGTCGCCGCCGCCGGCCACGCGGAGGGTTTCGATGTGGTGCTCGACGCGGTCGCAGGGCGCGGCGGGCGTGCCCTCGGGGCAGGGATGCACCGGATACCAGTCCGCGGTGTCGGCATAGCTGTTGGTGAAGCCCCAGGCCACGTGTCCGTTGCTGCCGACGATGACCGCCGGCAACCCCGGCAGGCTGAAGCCGGATACGTCCACCCTGCCGCCCGGCGCGCGCGCGTCGGGATAGCGCAGGCGCACGCGGAACCAGATGTTGGGTGCACGCAGGCCCAGGTGCATGTCGTCGGCGACGATGGCGCGGCCGTCCGCGGTCAGCGCGCCGGCGACGGCCCAGTTGTTGCTGCCCGGCGTGCCCTGGTCGGCGAGGGGGTGGTGCGCCTCGGTGCCCGGCGCCGGCAGGCGGCGCAGGTCCACTTGGCCGGGCGCCGGCAGTGCGGCGTTGCCGCGGGCCTCGCCGTACAGCGGGGCGTCCCATTCGCTGCCGTCGCGTACCAGCAGTTCGTACAGCGCGGGCGGGACGTGCGGGCGGATCTTCCACAGCGCCAGTTCGCGCGCGTTGTCCGCGTCCTGCAGGTCGAAGTACATCGCGTACCCGGCCAGCGCCGAGTCGGCCACGTCCCAGGCGCGCGGCGACTGCCGCAGCAGCAGGTAGGGCCAGGGCCGCACGCGCAGGTCCGCCAGCCCGGCGTTGACGCCGTCGGCATAGGCCTGCAGTTGCGGCATGCGGTCGCCGGCGAACGCGTCCAGATGCGCCACGGTGCGGGCGCGCATGCGGTGCGGCCGGCGCTCCCGGTCCAGGTGCAGGGCGACGGGGCCGAACAGTTCCGACAGCTCGCCCGCCGAGCTGCGCCGCAACAGGTCCATCTCGAAATAGCGTTCCTGCGCGTGCACGTAGCCGAGCGCGCGGATCGCGTCGGCCTCGCCGGCGGCGTCGATGGTGACCACGCCACGGGCGTCGCGCTGCACCGTCACCGGCGCGGCCAGGCCCGCCAGCGCCTGCTCGCCGTCCAGCCGGGGCAGGCTGCCGCGCATCAGCCACCATGCCAGCGCCAGTGCCAGGACGGGCAGGGCCAACAGTAGCAGCGCGATGCGCCGGGTCCATTTCGGCATGGCGGAATCCTTTCGACGAGTCGTGGCGGAGGGCGGATTATTCCACGGCCGCCGCGGCCGGCACTGCCGCAGCGCAACGACGAACGAGAGTGATTCCGATTCGGTCGCCGCCCGCCGCGATGCGGCATCCTGTGCGCCTCGCCCCTGGAGCCCCCACCCCATGAAAGGCCATCCCGACGTCGTCGACTACCTCAAGCAACTGCTGCGCGGCGAACTGGCCGCGCGCGACCAGTACTTCATCCACTCCCGCCGCTACGAGGACATGGGGCTGAAGGCGCTGTACGAGCGCATCGACCACGAGATGCACGAGGAAACCCAGCACGCCGACGCGTTGCTGCGGCGCATCCTGTTCCTGGAAGGCGATCCGGACATGCGCCCGGAATCGTTCGTCGCCGGCACGACGGTGGAGGAGATGCTGCAGCGCGACCTGGAGGTCGAGTACGCGGTGCGCGCCAACCTCGCCAAGGGCATGGCCCTGTGCGAGCAGCATGGCGACTACGTCAGCCGCGATATCCTGCTGGCGCAACTCAAGGACACCGAGGAAGACCATGCGCACTGGCTGGAGCAGCAACTCGGCCTGATCCGGCGCCTGGGCATCGAGCTGTACATGACGTCCAAGCTGGACGGCGGCGCCGCGACCTGAGGGCGGTTTTCCGCAACGACCACAGCGTGCGGCATGCGCCAGCCGCCATGCCGCCGTACCGGGGTAGCCGCGCCTTCGCTGGCCCGGCCCGCTCCTATGCGGCTGCGGGCGCCGCCTTCTCCAGCGCATAGACCGCGGTCGTCAGGGCGCTGAGCCCTTCTTCGCGGAAGCGCGGCTCCTGGTCGAGGATGTCGCGCCGTTCCAGCAGCGTCTGGCGCCAGGGCGCGCAGAACAGCGCCTCCACTTCGGCCGCTTCCACCGAGAAGGGCGGGCCGGCCTTTTCCGCCTGCGGGTACTCGATCGTGATCAGCAGGCCGCGGGCGCCGGCGGGCAGGCCGGCGTACACGGTGTCGCGGTAGCGGCGGCGCAGCTCGGGCGGCAGGGCGATGATCGCGGCGCGATCGTAGATGCCCGCCACGTCGGCCAGCAGGTCCGCATCCACGCCGAAGGCGTCGCCGAGAATGATCTCGACCGGCCCGGCGCTGTAATGCTCGCCATAGCGGCTGGTCGTCCGCACCGGTTCCAGCCCGGCTTCGTCGAAGAACTGCGCCACCGCCAGCGGGGACAGCTCGATGCCGAGCACGCGGTGCCCCTGCGCCGCCAGCCAGTGCATGTCCAGCGATTTGCCGCACAACGGCACCAGCACGCGGCTGCCCGCGGGCAGGCGCAGCGACGGCCAGTGCTTCTCCAGTAGCGGCATCACGTCGCTACGGTGGAAGCCGATCTGTCCTTGTTGCCAGCGTTGCAGCCAGAAATCCGCGTCCATTCTTCGGTCCTGATTGGGAATTGGTGAAGCAGGCCCGGCCATTGTAGGAGGGGCTTCAGCCCCGACCGCTTCCCTCGCAGAAAAGCATCGGGGCTGAAGCCCCTCCTACAGGGGGCCGCGTGTCATGTGGAGCAGGTCTTCGCGATCACGGACCCGTCGCAACGCGCCCGGGTGGTGAACTTACTGGACATCCAATCCATCCACCTTCTGCCGCGCCACCATGGCGTGTGGTTGCCAGGATGAGGAACGCGTCGCAACGCGCCCGGGTGGCGAACTTATTGGACATCCAATCCATCCACCTTCTGCCATCCCCTAGGCAGCAGCCCACCCCGCGTCGCCCGCGCACCCAGGTACGCGTCCAGGTCCTTGAACGACAGGCTCATCGTGCGCTGGCCGCTCTTGACCAGCAGGGTGGTGCCGGGCGAGACGGCGGCGATGGCGACCACGCGCTCGGTACCGAGCTTGGCCTTGGGGATCTCGATGATCTTGTTGCCCTTGCCCTTGTCGAGTTCCGGCAGCTCGCCGACCGGGAAGGCCAGCAGGTGGCCGGCGCTGGTCACCGCGACGATGCGGTCGGTCTCGACGTTGGGCACCGGCGCCGGTTGCAGCACGCCGGCGCCGGCGGTCAGGTTGAGCATGGCCTTGCCGGCCTTCTGGCGGCCGGTCAGGTTCTCGAAGCGGGTCAGGAAGCCGTAGCCGTGCGACGAAGCCAGCACGAAGCGGCTGTCGTTGTCGCCGCTGGCCAGCGCCTGGAACGAGGCGCCCGCGGCCGGCGAGAAGCGGCCGGTCAGCGGTTCGCCGTTGCCGCGCGCCGACGGCAGTGTGTGCACGGCGGTGGAATAGCTGCGGCCTTCCGAATCCAGGAACGCCACCTGCTGCGTGCTGCGCGAGCGCACCGCGGCCAGCAGACCGTCGCCGTCGCGATACGAGAGCGTGGCCGCATCCACGTCGTGGCCCTTGGCGGCGCGGATCCAGCCCTTCTCCGACAGCACCACGGTCATCGGCTCGCTGGCGACCAGCTCGGTCTCGTCCAGCGCCTGCGCGGCGTCGCGCTGCACCAGCGGCGACATGCGCGCATCGCCGAACTTCTTGGCGTCCGCGGTCAGTTCGTCCTTGATCAGCTTCTTCAGCTTGGCCTTGGAATCCAGGATGCCGGCGATCTTCTCGCGCTCGGCCAGCAGTTCGTCCTGCTCGCCGCGGATCTTCATTTCCTCCAGGCGCGCCAGTTGCTTCAGCCGGGTGTCGAGGATGTAGTCGGCCTGTTCCTCGCTCAGCTTGAAGCGGGCGATCAGCGCGGCCTTGGGCTCGTCCTCGGTGCGGATGATGCGGATCACCTCGTCCAGGTTGAGGAACGCGACCAGCAGGCCTTCCAGCAGGTGCAGGCGGCGCTCGACCTTGTCCAGGCGGTGCTTCAGCCGGCGCGTCACCGTGTCGCTGCGGAACGCCAGCCATTCGGTCAGCAGCGCCTTCAGGTGCTTGACCTGCGGGCGGCCGTCCAGGCCGATGATGTTGAGGTTGACCCGGTAGCTCTTCTCCAGATCGGTGGTGGCGAACAGGTGGCCCATCAACTGCTCGGCGTCCACGCGGTTGGAGCGCGGGATCAGCACCACCCGCACCGGGTTGGCGTGGTCGGATTCGTCGCGGATGTCCTCCAGCCATGGCAGCTTCTTGGCGCGCATCTGCGCGGCGATCTGCTCGATCACCTTCGACGGCGAGACCTGGTAGGGCAGGGCGTCGATGACGATGTTGGCGTTGTCCTTGCGCCACACGGCGCGCGCACGGACGCTGCCGGTGCCGTTCTCGTACATCGCACGCAGGTCGGAAGGCGCGGTGATGATCTCGGCCCGGGTCGGGTAGTCGGGGCCGCGCACGTGTTCGCACAGGTCGGCGACGGTGGCGTCGGGGTCGTCGATCAGGCGGATGCAGGCGCTGACGATCTCGTTGAGGTTGTGCGGTGGCACGTCGGTGGCCATGCCCACGGCGATGCCGGTGGTGCCGTTGAGCAGCAGGTGCGGCAGGCGCGCGGGCAGCCAGGTGGGCTCTTCCAGGGTGCCGTCGAAGTTGGACGCCCAGTCCACCGTGCCCTGGCCGAGCTCGCCCAGCAGCACCTCGGCGATGGGGGTCAGCTTGGATTCGGTGTAGCGCATGGCCGCGAACGACTTGGGATCGTCCGGCGAGCCGAAGTTGCCCTGGCCCTCGATCAGCGGATAGCGGTAGGAGAACGGCTGCGCCATCAGCACCAGCGCTTCGTAGCACGCGCTGTCGCCGTGCGGGTGGTACTTGCCGATCACGTCGCCGACGGTGCGGGCGGACTTCTTTGGCTTGGCGGCGGCGTTCAGGCCCAGCTCGCTCATCGAATAGACGATGCGCCGCTGCACCGGCTTGAGCCCGTCGCCGATGAAGGGCAGGGCGCGGTCCAGCACCACGTACATCGAATAGTCGAGGTAGGCGCGCTCGGCGTATTCGCGCAGCGGGATCTGTTCGAAGCCGTGGAAGGTGGGGCGGATCGTTTCGGTCATTGCGGGCTTGCGGTGTGCGGATCGTGGTTGACCCGGCCATTCTACCCGCCGCCCCGCCTCAGCCGCTTCCGGGCAGCAGCGGGCCGCCCAGCCACAGCCAGCGCGCCAGCCAGGCCGTGATCAGGGCGATGGCCGCCGTCAGCGGAACGCCCACGCGCAGGAAGTCGCCGAAAGTGTAGCCGCCGGGGGTGAGGATCAGCAGGTTGCCGTGGTGGCCGATGGGGGTGAGGAAGGAGGCCACCGCGCCCATCGCCGTGCACACCACGAACGGCACCGGATCCAGCCCCAGGCCGTGCGCGAGCGCCAGCCCGATGGGCGCCAGTAGCACCGTGGTGGCCGCGTCCGAGAGGATCTGGGTCAGCAGCGCGGCGGCGCCGAACATCACCAGCAGCAGCGCCAGCGGCGGCCAGTGCGCGGCGTGGTTGAGCAGCAGGTCCGCCGCCAGCGCCGCGGTGCCGGTCTTCTCCATCGCGATGCCCAGCGGGATGACGCCGGCGATCATCACGTAGATGCGCACGTCGATCTCTTGGTAGGCGCGCTCGATGTCCACGCAGCGCGTCAGCACCATCGCCACCGCGCCGGCCAGGAAGGCCACGTGCGGGGCCAGCGTCTCCGTGGCCGCGGCCGCCACCGCGGCGACCATGATGGCCAGCGCCAGCGGCGCGCGCCGGCGCGGCTTCTCGCGGCCGTCGAAGCGCATCAGCATCAGGAAGCCGTGATGGCCGGCCAGCGGTTCCAGGTTCTGCTGCCGCCCCCACAGCACCAGCAGGTCGCCTTCCTGCAACGCCATTTCCGACAGCTCGCCGTGCAGCCAGCCCTCGCGGCGCCACAGGCCCACCACCACCACGCCCAGGTTGCGCAGGAAGTCGATCTCGGAAACGCTGCGGCCGATGAATTCGGAGTGCGGCGCCACCACCGCCTGCACCAGTTGTTCCTCGCCCAGCTCGTCGGCGCGCGCTTCCTCGCCCGAGCGCTCGCCGTACTTGGCGACCGCGTGCAGTGCCAGGCCCGGCTCGTCGCGGATGGAGGCGATCTCGTCCGGCGAGGCGCGCACCAGCAGCACGTCGCCGGCCGCCAGGGTGGCCTCGCGCCGCTGGCTGCGGCGGCGCACGCCGTCGCGCAACCAGTCCACCACCTGCAGGCGGCCGTCGAACTTCTTCTCGAAGTCGCCGCGCGCGCGGCCGATCCACGGCGAATCCCGTTCCACCAGCAGTTCGGTGTAGTAGCGGTCCAGCTTGAGGTAGTCGCCCTGCGCGGCCTCGCCGTCGCGGCGCGGCACCAGCCAGCGCGCCAGCAGCATGTACACCGTGCCCAGCAGCACCAGCGCCGCTCCGATCGGGGTGATGGCGAAGATGTCGAGCGCGGGCAGCCCGGCGCGGCGGACCAGGTCGCTGGAGAGCAGGAAGGCCGGTGCGCTGAACAGCGTCAGCGTGGTGCCCAGCGAGGCGGCCAGCGACATCGGCATCAGCAGCCGCGAGGTGGCCAGCTTCCGCTCGCGCGCCAGCCGCATCAGGATCGGCAGCATCATCGCGGTGACCATCACGTGGTGCGAGAACGCGGCCAGCAGCGCGGTGGCCGGCATCACCACCGCGATGGTGCGCCATTCGCTGCCGCCCGCCGCCCGGCCGATCCAGCCGCCGATGCGGTCGGTGATGCCGGTGGCCGACAGCCCCGCCGACAGCACGAACACCGCCGCCACGATGATCGCAGGCTCGCTGGCGAAGCCCGAAAGCGCTTCCTTCGGGCCAAGGGTGCCGGTCAGGGTGAGGGCCAGCATCGCCAGCAGGGCCACCAGGTCGATGCGCAGCTTCTCGCTGATGAACAGCGCCAGCGTCACCGCCAGGATCACGAGGAACACGATCTGCTGCAGTTCCATCCGCGGGCGCCGGTCAGGAGAAAGTGGAGGATACGGACGCGCCGCGCGGCCGCATCGGCGCAGCCCCGGGATGCCGGCGAGCGAACGATGCGATGGCGCAGGCGTGGGCGATGGGCACGAAGATGCGCGGGCCGCAGGCCAGGGCGGCAGTGCGTTCGCGCCAAGGCGCGATGCCGGCCGCCGTGGCGGCGTTCTGCGCGTGCATGTTCCCCGTGCGGGCGCGGGAAGGCCCGGCGACGGGCTGGACGAGCGAGGAGTGCATGCGGGGGAGCCTACACCAGCCCCCGCATGCGATGCCGTAAAGACGAAGCATCCGGAGAACGCGGCCCCGTCGCGTGGAGCGGGGTATCGGGGGCTGGTAGTCCCCCATCGTCGCCGCCCCCAAGCCGTTGATTTCCCTTCCAGAGGCAGTGCGTTGCGCCCGTTGCCGCGCTCTTGAACGTTGGCTTGAAGCCCGACAGACGCGCCATCTTCGGGTTCGCGCTCGGCCCGTGCCCGCCGCGATTATGTATATGTAGGGCGGAGGGCGGATGGAATGCCTGCGCGGCCCGCTTCTAGGGCCGATGTCTTCCAGCTTTCCCGCGCATGGCCGATGGCTTGCCCTTTCGCGGAGGGCGAATCCTTCCATGGCGGCGCTGATGGATTCTTCGGACACGCCTGCGGAAATCATTCCTCCATGACGCTGGACTTCATCATGGATGAATCCGGATGCCGCGATTCCGGAATCTGCTGGCGATCACTGGGCGAAAGGGCCAGCGGAAGACGCCGTTGCAACGCTGCGGGCAGCGCAGGCGGTCATGGTTCGGTGCGGGCCGGCGCATTGCTCCGCCATGCTCCGGGAACTGCAACCCGGCCAGGATGCCCGGAAACGAAAAAACCCCGCCGGAGCGGGGTTTTCGGGGTCTAGACCCTTTGTCATGGTGCCCAGGAGAGGACTCGAACCTCCACGGTTTTACCCGCTAGTACCTGAAA
>ERZ761602.2811-NODE-2811-length-26202-cov-7.419742_pt1 | contig 26202 bp, 8 predicted proteins | sample MGYA00512165_ERZ761602 | MGnify/ENA primary metagenome ERZ761602 (study PRJEB28899, sample SAMN02445085) | bioreactor sludge metagenome | biome: EBPR sludge; isolation source: Thorneside wastewater treatment plant | place: Australia: Brisbane, Thorneside...
ACGAGGAGGTCACCACGGGGCTTCGCGAGGCCACGATCACCGGCAAGCCCTACCCGATCAAGGGCTGGCTGGTCTATGCCGCGAACCTGATCCAGACGCTGCCCAACGAGAAGGAGACGATCGAGGCGATCAAGAAGCTCGACCTGCTCGTGGTCGTCGAGACGCACCCGAGCGAGATCGCGGGCTGGGCCGACGTCGTGCTGCCCGACACCACGTTCCTCGAGCGCCACGACGACTTCTACGTGGGCTGGGGACGCCAAGGCTGGGCCGCGATCCGCCAGCCGGTGGTCGCGCCGCCCGACGACCAGAAGCCCGCCTGGTGGATGGCCAAGGAACTGGCCAATCGCCTCGGGCTCGCCGAGTACATGCCGTTCAAGGACATGGACGAGTACCTCGCCGCGCGCTGCGAGAAATCCGGCATCGACTACGCGAAGTTCAAGCGCGAAGGCATCGTGATGGGGCCGAAGAAGCCCATCACGATCGAGGAAGGCGCGGAGATCGCCTTCGACACGCCCTCGAAGAAGGTGGAATTCTTCTCCGACCCGCTCGCGAAGGCCGGCTTCGACCCGGTGCCGAAGTACACGCCGCCGGAGGCGCCCCCCGCGGGCTTCTACCCGCTCGTCACGGGCCGCTCGCCCGTGCACACCTTCAGCCGCACCCAGACCAACCCGCTGCTGGCGGACCTGGTGGGCGAGAACGAGGTATGGATCAACGCGGCCACCGCCGCCAAGGCGGGCCTGAAGAACGGCCAGTACGTGCGCCTGAAGAACCAGGACGGCGTGGTGTCCAACCGGGTGAAGGTGAAGTCGACCCAGCGCATCCGCCCCGACACGCTCTACATGGTCTACGGCTTCGGCCACACCGCCAAGGGCCTGCGCCGCGCCCGCGACAAGGGCGCGAGCGCCGCGCAGCTCAACACGCGCTACAAGGTGGACCCGCTCATGGGCGGCACCAGCATCCACCGCAACGTCGTCACGTTCGAAAAGGAGGCGTGAGATGGCACGGTTCGGAATGGTCATCGACACGCGCAAGTGCGTCGGCTGCATGGACTGCGTGGTGGCCTGCCAGACGGAGAACGACGTTCCCCACGGCCACTGCCGCGACTGGATCGTCACCGAGACGCGCGGGGAGTTCCCGTCGCTCTCGATGGAGATCCGCAGCGAGCGCTGCAACCACTGCGACAACCCGCCCTGCGTGAGCTGCTGCCCCACGGGCGCGAGCCACGTGGAGCCCTTCGGCAAGACCGTGCAGGTGACGGCGAACCGCTGCATCGGCTGCAAGGCCTGCATCAGCGCCTGCCCGTACGGCGCCCGCTTCGTGCACCCCGAGGGCTACACCGACAAGTGCACCTTCTGCCTGCACCGCGTGAAGGAAGGCAAGGACCCGGCCTGCGTCTCGGTATGCCCGACCCGGTGCATGCACTTCGGCGACCTGGACGACCCGAAGAGCGAGGTGAGCCGCCTCATCGCCTCGCGCAAGTGGCACGTGCTGCTGCCCGAAGCCGGCACGAAGCCCCGCATCTACTACCTGGACTAGGGACGACGGCCATGCTCGAGATCACCACCACCCGCCACAACCCGTTCGTCGATCCGCAGCTCGCCGTCTGGGGCTGGGAAATCCCCGTCTACCTCTTCTTCGGCGGCATGATCGCCGGGATGATGATCCTCGCGGGCGCCGCGATGCTGCGCATCGCCCGCGGCGAGGACCCGGAGTCGTTCTTCTCCGTCCAGACGCCGCTGCTCGGCTTCGTGCTGATGAACGTCGGCATGGGCGCGCTCTTCCTCGACCTCGCCCACAAGCTCTACGTCTGGGCCGTGTACCTCACCTTCGAACCCCTCTCGCCGATGTCCTGGGGCTCGTGGGTGCTGCTCGCGGTCTACGGAGTGCTGATGCTCTCCGCGCTCCTTCGCATCGAGGATTCCTGGCCCTGGCTCGCGCGGACCTTCCCCGGGGTGCGCCGCCTGTCCGAGTCCCTCGCGTCGAGCCCCGGCAAGCTGAGGGCCCTCGCCTGGTCCAACATCGTGCTGGGCGTTGCCCTGGGCATCTACACGGGCATCCTGCTCTCCTCGATGGTCGCGCGCCCCCTGTGGAACAGCGCGATCCTGGGTCCGCTCTTCCTCGTGTCGGGCCTGTCGGCCGCCGCCGCCATGGTGCACATCGCCGTGCGCGTGCTGCCGGGCCGGCCGGCGCCCCAGGGCCTCGTCGGTGGCGCCTTCGCGGCGCTCTGGCAGCCCCTCGGCGCGAGGCCGCCCCGTCCCGGCGCGGCCGATGCGCTCGTGAAGGCGGACCTGGGGTTCCTCTTCGCCGAGCTCGTGCTCCTCGGGCTGCTCCTCATCGGCCTTTTGACCGCCGGCGCTTCCCAGCAGGCGGCCGCGACGCTCATCACCACCGGCCCCTACGCCCTCGCCTTCTGGGGCGCGATCGTCGGTGCCGGGATCCTCGTGCCCATCGTCCTGCAGGTGGCGGAACTCGGCCACCGCATCCCCCACACCGTCGTGCCCGCACTGCTGGTGCTGGCCGGCGGCTTCGCGCTGCGCTGGGTCCTCGTGAACGCGGGCCAGGCGAGCCAGTTGGTCCAGTCCGCTGCCCGTTGAGTCGTCCACTTCCGGAGATCACTGCCATGAAACTGCGCACCCTCACCCTGCTCGCCCTCGGCCTCGCCGCGGGCACCACGGCCTTCGCCCAGGCGGGCCGGCCCACGGTGCCCCAGGTCTGCCAGAACTGCCACAAGCCCGAGGCGGGCCAGATCCGCGGCATCTACGAGAACATCGCCTTCAAGACCCAGTCGATCCAGCTCAAGATCGACAACATCACGGAGATCGTGAAGTTCGATCCCAAGACCATCAAGGTCCAGGACGGCGAGCAGGACAAGCCCAACAGCGAACTGCCGAAGATCGCCAAGCACCGCGAGGCGCGCGTGAACGTCGTGGAGAAGGACGGGGCGAAATTCGCGACCCTGATCTCCTTCAAGGGTCCCGTGCGGATCGCGCCCGAGCGACTGGTGGACTTCGCGACCGTCGAGAAGCTCGTGGCCCAGGGTCCCGAGAAGGGCAACTACACCCTCATCGACTCGCGCCCGCTGCCTCGCTTCCAGGAGGCGACGATCCCCACGGCCATCAACCTGCCCTTCCCGGCGTTCAAGAAGTTCACCGACCGCCTGCCGAAGGACAAGAACCGGCTCGTGATCTTCTTCTGCGGCGGCGTGACCTGCACGATGAGCCCGAAGTCGATGGAAATGGCCAAGGCCCTGGGCTACGTGAACGGCAAGGTCTACCGCGAAGGCATGCCCGAATGGAGCGAGAAGCGCGCCGGCGTCACGTCGGCCGGGTTCTTCAAGGCGGCTTTCGTCGACAAGAAGCTGCCCCATGTGCTGATCGACGTGCGTGAACCCGCGGCCGTGAAGGCGGGCTACATCCCCGGCGCCGTCGGCCTGCCCGCGGCGGACACGAAGCGGATCCTCGCGGAACTGCCCGACAAGGGCGTCCGCGCGCCGATCTACGTCTACGACGGGGCGGACGGCGAGGCGGCGAAGAAGGTCGCCGGCGCCATCAGCGCGGCCGGCTACCCGAACGTCACCTGGCTTTCGGGCGGTTTCGAGGCCTGGAAGGCCGCCGGGAACCCCGTCTATGCCGGCGACATCGGCACCAAGATCGCCTACGCCCCGGCCGCCCGGCCCGGCGAGATCTCCATCGACGAGTTCACGGCGATCGCGAAGGCGACGCCCGCCAACACGCTGATCCTGGACGTGCGCGCGGCTGACGAGGCCAAGGGCGGCATGATCAAGGGCGCGCTGCTGATTCCCGACGACGAACTCGCCGCGCGCATCGGCGAGGTACCCAAGGGCAAGCGCATCATCGCCCACTGCCTGACCGGCACCCGGGCCGAGATGGCCTACCACAAGCTCAAGGAAAAGGGCTACGACGCCGGGTTCCTCAAGGCCGCCATCGACATCAACGGCAAGGGCGAATTCAAGATCACCCCGAACTGACCGCTTCCGGACCGGCCGGCGCCCCCTCCGGGGCCCGGTCGCCACCGGTTGGCGAGGGTTTCCCCGGGGCCGGCATTGCCGGCCCTTGCCTTTCCGCAAGGTGCGCCCGGGGGTATTTACGTTTATAATGCCGCCCGGCGTCTCGAGCGCCGCCCCACTCAAAAAATCCTAGGAGAAGTAGAAAATGAAGAAGCTGATCGCTGCCCTGGTTGCCGGCGCCTTCGCCGTCGCCCCTGCCTTCGCCCAAGACAAGGCCGCCCCGGCCGCCGCCGCGAAGAAGGAAGAAGTGAAGAAGGAAGCCGCTGCCGCCCCGGCCGCCGCGAAGAAGGAAGCCGCCGCCCCGGCCGCCGCCGCCAAGAAGGAAGCGGCTGCCGCCAAGAAGGAAGCCGCCCCCAAGAAGGAAGCCGCCCCCAAGAAGGAAGCCGCTCCCAAGAAGGAAGCCGCGCCCGCCGCCAAGAAGGAAGCGGCCGCCGCCGCGCCGGCCGCTGCCGCCAAGAAGGAAGAGGCCAAGAAGGACGCCGCGCCCGCCAAGAAGGAAAAGAAGGGCGGCTGCTAAGCCACGCATCACCCGCTTCACGGAAAGGGCCGCCCTCGGGCGGCCCTTTTCCTTTCCGCCGCCACCCGCGCGCCGCACCGGCGGCCTCGGGGGCGAAAAAAAGGGGCGGCCTCGGCCGCCCCGCTTCGCATCCGGGGCCCGGCGGGCCCCCGGCCGCTAGCCCAGCAGGTGGGCGATGGCGGCTCTCTCCTCCTCCAGCTCCTTGAGCGTCTTGTCCATGCGCTCGCGGGAGAACGCGTCGATTTCCAGGTCCTTCACCCGGGTGTACTCGCCTCCGGCGGTCGTCACGGGCACGCCGTAGACCACGCCTTCGGGAATGCCGTAGCTGCCGTCGGAGGGCACGCCCATGGTGACCCACTTCCCGTTCGAGCCGAGTACCCAGTCGCGCACGTGGTCGATCGCGGCGTTGGCGGCCGAGGCGGCCGACGACAGGCCCCGGGCCTCGATGATGGCGGCGCCGCGCTTGCCGACCAGCGGGATGAACGTGTCGCGGTTCCAGGCCTCGTCGTTCACCAGCGCCTTGACCGACTGGCCGCCCGCCGTCGCGAAGCGGTAGTCCGGATACATCGTGGGCGAATGGTTGCCCCAGACGATGAGTTTCTCGAAGGAATCGACGGGCTTGCCGGTCCTCGCCGCGAGTTGCGAGAGGGCCCGGTTGTGGTCCAGGCGCAGCATGGCGGTGAAGTTCTTCGCCGGCAGGCCCTTGGCGGACTTCATCGCGATGTAGGCGTTGGTGTTGGCCGGGTTGCCCACCACCAGCACCTTCACGTCGCGGGAGGCGACCTCGTCCAGGGCCCGGCCCTGGACGGTGAAGATGGCGCCGTTGGCCTCGAGGAGGTCCTTGCGCTCCATGCCCGGGCCGCGGGGACGGGCGCCCACCAGCAGCGCGACGTCGGCGTCCTTGAAGGCCACCTTCGGATCCGCCGCCGGTACCATGCCCGCGAGCAGCGGGAAGGCGCAGTCCTCGAGCTCCATCATCACGCCCTTCAGGGCCTTCTGGGCCTTCTCGTCGGGAATCTCGAGCATCTGCAGGATGACCGGCTGGTCCTTGCCGAGCATCTCGCCGCTCGCGATCCGGAACAGCAGGCTGTAGCCGATCTGGCCGGCGGCGCCGGTCACGGCGACGCGCATGGGCTTCTTCATGGGGTCTCCTTGAGAGGGGTGCGGGGTGTCTTTTCGGGCTTCGGAAGGCCGCCGGCGGAGCCTCGATCGGGCTTGGCCGGCATCGCGAAAAGTATAGCGCAGGCATTGGCCCGAGGGCTTACGCCGGGCTGACGGGGATCAACGAAGCGGCAGCGCGGAATCAGGCCCGGGCACGCAGGACGACCCGATCCCTGCGCCGCGGCCCTCGGAAGGGCGTCGACGCGGCAGCATCGGCGCCAGGCGGGCACGAAGGGCGGGGCGAGTCGTGGGTTGACTCGCCCCGTCCGAGGGGACCCGCTCGAGGGCCACGCTTGCGGCGGGCGGGATCGGGTCGTCCTGCGTGACCGGGCCTTCACGGCGACTTCTCCGAATCTTCTCCGCGCCTTCACCGCGCCCGGGTCGCCATCGAACAGTGGGCTTGGTTGCCCCCCTGCCCCCTTCGGCGCGTTACCGCGCCGCCGGCTTCGCGAGGGAGATGGCGAGCACGCCCGAGACCACGAGCGCCGCGCCGGCGAGCTGCACGGCGGTGATGGGCTCGCCGAGGAACCAGGCGCCCATGAAGATCGTCGCGACGGGGCCGACGGTTCCCACGAGGGAGGCGTGGCTCGCGCCGACGCGCCGGATGCCCTCGGACATGAGGATGACGGGCAACACCGTCGAGAAAACGGCCATCCCGATCGCGAGCGGATAGACCGGCGCCGGCTGGGTCCACAGGAGCGCCACGGGCCGCGCGATCGCGAAATGTGCGAGCACGCCCAGGCACGCGACGACGGAAGCGAGGCACGCGAAGAGCACGCTGCCCATGCGCCGGACCATGCGGCCGTTGCCGACGAGATAGACCGCATAGCAGATGGCCGAGAGCAGCACCCAGAAAGCCCCGAGGGCCACGTTGGGCTGCGAGCTGCGCAGGTCGTTCACGAAGACGAGCGCGATGCCCAGGTAGGAAAGCGCGAGCGCCGCGACGTCCCGGCGCGTGATCGCCCGGCCGAAGAAGGCCGCGGCGATGAGCACGACGATGGTCGGATAGAGGAAGAGCACCAGCCGCTCGAGGGCCGCGCTGATGTACTGCAGGCCCAGGAAGTCGAAGAGGCTCGCGCCGTAGTAGCCCAGCAGGCCCAGGGCCACGATCGTGCCCCAGTCGCGGCCCGAGAGCCGGCCGGCGTGGCCGTCCCGGCCGCTCCACCACGCGATGGCCGCGAAGAGCGGCAGGCTGAATCCCATGCGCAGGGCGAGCAGCGTGACCGGATCCGTGCCGTGCCGGTACGCGAGTTTCACCAGGATGGCCTTGGCCGAAAAGGCGATGGCGGCTAAGGCGACGAGCGCCATCCCCGCCAGGCGGTCGCGCGTCAGGGATTGACCCTCACCGTGAAGACCACCGTGCCCGTCGCGCCCGGCGCGAGGGGACCCGTGAGCGTCCAGGCGATGGCGCCCGTGCCCCCGACCGCCGGCTGCGTGCTCGCCGTGCAGGCCGTGAGGTTCGCCGGCAGCGGCGCGCCGCAGGTCGCCGTGAGGAAGGTGGTGAAGGCCGGCGTCGCGTCGGCGATCACGATCTGCGTGAGGGCGCCCGTGCCGCCGTTCGCGAACGTCACGGTGTACTCGAGCACGTCGTTGGGACGCGCCGTGTTGGCCGTGCCCGCGCCGCCGCCGAGCGTCACGTTGCGCACGCTCTTGGCGAGGGTGAGTCCCGCGCCGCCCGGCGAGCCCACCGTGGTCACGTCGGTGCGCGTGTAGGTGAGCGGTCCCGTGAAGGTCGCCGTCACGCCGATCGCGTTCATCGCGTTGTAGGGCGCGTTGGCCGGCACGTTGTCCACCACGACGATGCACACCGACTGCCCCGCCGTCACCGCGATCCCGCCGGCGAGGGGTGCGGCCGATTCCCCCCCGTCGAGCACGCCGTTGCAATTGGCGTCCCGGTAGATCACCTGCGTCCACCCCGGCACCGCGGGCGAGGCGACCGCGGTGGTGGAGAAGCTCACCGTGCCGGCAAGGCCCGCCGTGAACGTGTGCGGATAGAGCACCGAGGTGCCCGGCAGCGCCGTCTGGGCCCCGTCGGGCGCGAAGGTGTTCGTGGCCGCGGGCTGCACGATCACCGTGTCGCTCGCGCCGTTGTTGCCGGCGGCCGCGGGCGGCTCGCCGCCGCCCGAGACGGTCGCGAGGTTCGTCGCCTGGGGCATCGCCAGGGGCCCGACGGACACCGTGAGCGTGATCGGGGTCGAGGCGCTGCCCGGGTTGATGGCCGCCCCGCTCGTGCAGGTGACGACCTGCCCCGCCGCGGAACAGGTCCAGCCCGCGCCCGTTCCGGAGACGAACGAAAGGCCCGCGGGCAGCGTGTCCGTCACCGTGATCGTGCCGCTCGTCGGGATCGCGCCCGCCGGGTTCGAGACCACGAGCGTGAACGTGCCGTTCGAGCCCACGAAGAAAGTGCCCGCGTGGCTCTTGGCGAGCGTGAGGTCCGGCGCGAGCAGCTGGGTGGCGAGGGTCGAGCTGTTGTTGCCGGGAACCGGGTCCACGACGCCGCCGGGCGGACTCACGGTGGCGGTGTTCGAGATGAGCGTCGTGCCCGTGGCCGTGCCGGAGATCGTGATCGTGACCGTGGCGCCCGCGGGCAGCGCGGTCACCGTGCCCGTGACCGCATTGCCCGCGACGTTGACGGCGCCGCAGGCCGCGCCGCCCGTGGGCGATCCGCAGCCCGCCGCGATGCCGGAGACTTCGGCGGGAACGGTGTCGGCGAAGGTGGCGCCGTCCGCCGCGTCGGGGCCGAGGTTCGCGATCGCGATGGACCAGGTGATCGGGCTTCCCGAGCTCGAATTGGCGGGGCCCAGCTTCGTGATCGAGAGGTCCGCTCGGGGCGTCACGGTGAGCGTCGCGTTCGCCGCGGCGGCGTTCGCTCCCGCATTCGTCGTGAGCGCGCCTGCCGCGATGGTGTTGGCGTAGCTGCCCTGCGTGGCCGCCGTCACGTCCACCTGGAAGGTGCAGCTGCCGCCCGCCGGGACCGTGCCGCCGGTGAGAGTCACGCTGCCCGCGGTGGTCGAGACCGCGCCCCCGGCGCAGGTGGTCGACGCGTTGGGCACCGCGGCCCGCACGAGACCCGTGCCCGGCGTGACCGGGAACGTGTCCGTGACGCCCGTCACCGTGATCGGCGCCGCGTTCGGGTTCGTGATCGTCACCGTGAGCGTCGCCACCTGCCCGGAGCCGATCGTGGCCGGCGCGAAGGCCTTGGCGATCGACGGGGCCGTCGCCGTCACCGTGAGCGTGGCGGTGTTGGAGGCCGCCCCCGTGGCCGCCTCGTTGGAGGCGACGCCGCTCGCTTGGTTGGGATGGCTTCCCGGGGTGGCCGAGGTCACGACGACCGTGACCGTGCAGGACGCGTTGGCGGGAATCGTGAGCCCCGCGAGCGAAAGGGCCGTCTGCCCGGCGGTGAGCGCGTTGCCGCCCGCGCCAGCGCAGGTGCCGCCCGCCGCGCCGTTCGCCGCGACGGTCATGCCCGCGAGCGCGTCCGTGAAGGCCGCGCCGGTGAGCGCCACGCCGTTCGTGTTGGCGAGAGTGAAGGTGATCGTGCTCGTGCCGCCGAGGGCGATCGTCGCCGGCGAGAAGACCTTGGCGATCGTCGGCGAAGCGGCCGTCACGACGAGGTTCGCGGTGGACGAAGCGGCGCTCGTGGGCGCCTCGGCGCTCGAAAGGCCGCTGGTCGCGTTCGGGTGCGTACCCGGCACGTCGCTCGTCACGACGAAGGTCACGGTGCACGAGCCCCCCGCCGGCACCGTGAGGCCCGTGAAGGCGAGGCTCGTCTGGCCCGCCGTGAGGGCATTGCCGGCCGCGCCCGCGCAGGTGCCTCCCGCCGCGCCCGTCGCCGCGATGCGCATGTTGGCGAGCGTGTCGGTGAAGGCGGCCGCGGTCAGCGGCGAGGCGTTCGGGTTGGACAGCGTCACCGTGACCGTCGAGGTGCCGTCGGCCGCGATCGTGGCCGGCGCGAAGGCCTTGGCGATGGAGGGCGTGGCGAAGACCGTGAGGCTCGCGCTCGCCGCCACCGCATTCGAGCCCGCGTTCGTCGTGGTGACGGCTCCGACGGGCAGCGTGTTCGCGTGCGTGCCGCCGGTGGCGCTCGTGACGGTGACCGTCACCGTGCAGGCGCCGTTCGCCGGCACGGAGGCTCCGGAGAGCGCGAGCGTTCCGCCCGCGGCCACGGCGGTCACCGTGCCCCCGGCGCAGGTCGTCGCGCCGGCGGGAACAGCGGCATTCACGATCGCGGCGGGATAGGCATCCGTGAAGGCCGCCCCCGCGATGGGCGTGGCGTTCGGATTGGTGAGCGTCACCGTGAGCACGCTCGTGCCGCCGGCGGGGATCGCCGCCGGCGTGAACGACTTGGCGACGACGAGGCGATCGAGGACCGTGAGGGTCGCGTTGGCCGCGGCGCCGTTGCCCGCGTTGTCCGTCGCGACGGCGCCCGTCGTATTGGCGTAGCTTCCGGCCGCGGCGCTCGTCACGTTGACCGTGACGGTGCAGCTCGCGCCGCCCGCGAGGCTCCCGCCGGCGAGCGAGAGGCTGCCGCCGCCGTTCGCGGCCGTCGCGGTGCCTCCGCAGGTGGTCGCGGGCGAGGCGCTCGCCGTGTTCGAAAGGCCCGGCGGATAGGTGTCGGTGAACGCGATTCCCGTCACGGCCGTGGACGCATTCGGATTCGTGACCGTCACCGTGAGGACCGACGTGCCGCCCGTCCCGATGGTGGCCGGCGCGAAGGCCTTGGTCACCGTGACCGGCGCGAGGACCGTGAGCGTCGCGCTCGCGGGCGCCGCGTTCGCGCCCGCGTTCGTCGTCGTGACGGCGCCCGCGGCCAGGGTATTCGTGTAGGCGCCGGCCGCCGCGCTCGTGACGGCCACGGCGATCGTGCAGGACCCGCCGGCCGGGATCGTCCCGCCCGCCAGGGACAGCGTGCCCGCCCCTGCCGCCCCGGTGGCCGTGCCGCCGCAGGTATTGGCGAGGGCCGGGACCGCCGCGTTCACGAGGCCCGCCGGATAGGTGTCCGTGAAGGCCGCGCCGGTGATCGCGGTCGCGTTCGGGTTGGCGAGGGTGATCGTGATCGTGGCCGTGCCGTTCACCGGGATCGTCGCCACCGAGAAGGCCTTCGTCGCCGTCGGCGCCGCGAGGACCGTGAGCACCTGGTTCACGACCCCGTTCTGGAGCGATCCGCCCGTCACCACGTTGCCCGGGCCGTTCGTGTAGGTTCCGGCGGCGGCCGCGCTCACGTCGACGCTGACGGTGCAGGACGAGGGACCCGGCGGCGCGAGCAGGCCGCTGCCGCCCGCCGAGATCGTGTTGGTCCCCGGCACCGCGGTGATCGTGGCGCCGCCCCCGCAGGTGTTCGTCACGTTCGGAATCGCCGCCACGACGAGACCGGCGGGCAGCGTGTCCGTGAAGGTCTGGCCGGCCCGCGCGGGGCCGCCCGCCGGATTGGTGACGGCGAAGGTGAGCGTCGAGGAAAGGCCCGCCCCCACCACCGTCGGCGAGAACGACTTGGTGAGCGTGGGCCGGACGACGACCTGCAGCGTCGCGTTCACGCCCGCCGCGTCCACGTTGTTCGTGCCGGTGATGTTCGCGGCCGCGTTGGTGTAGGTGCCCGGCGTGGCCGAGGTGACGCTCACGCTCACCGTGCAGCTCGCCTGGCCGGCGCTCATCGTGCCGCCGGCGACCGCGATCGTGCCCGATCCCGCCGCCGCCGTGACGGCGCCGGTGCCGCTCGGGCAGGTGCTCGCGATGGCCGGGGTCGGCGCGACCACCACGCCGGGCGGCAGGTTGTCCGTGAACGCGATGGCCGCCTGCGCGGGATTGCCCGAGCCGTTCGTGAGCGTGAAGGTGAGCGTCGAGACGCCGTCCGTGTCGATCGAAGGCGGCGCGAAGGCCTTGGTGAGCGCCGGGCTCACCGCCGTGAGCGTCGCGCTCGCCGTACCGCCCGTGAGCGCGATGGGCCCCGTGGCCGTCACCGCGCCGCTCGTGTTCGCGTACGAACCCGCCTGCGGCACCGTCACGTTCACCGTCACCGTGCAGCTCGCCCCCGCCGCCAGCGTCACGTTCGACACCTGCACCCCCGTGTCGCCCGCCCCCAGCGCGCCCCCCGCCCCGTCGAGCACCGTCGAACCCGCGCACGTGTTGGTCACCGTCGCGTTCGAGAGCGTCATCGCCGCCGGGCTCGTCGGGAACAGGTCCGTGAACGCGATCCCGCTCACCGGCCCGGGATTGCCCGCCGGGTTGCCCAGCGTGAAGGCGAGCGTCGTCGTCCCGCCCGCCCCCACGTTGCCGCCGAAGGCCTTCGAGATCGTCGGCGCCGCATAGGCGTTGAGCGTCGCGTTGGCCGCCGCCGCGTTCGAACCCGCGTTCGTCGTCGTCACGTCGCCCGCCGCGATCGTGTTCGCGTACGAGCCCGCCGCCGCCGCCGACTGGTTCACCGTCACCGTGCACGAGCCCCCGGCCGGAATCGTCCCGCCCGAAAGCGCCACGCTGTTGCCATTCGCCGCCGCCGTCACCGTCCCGCCCGCGCACGTGGTCGCCCCCGCCGGCGTCGCCGTGTTGAGCACCCCCGCCGGGTTCGCGTCCGTGAACGCCGCGCCCGTCACCGCCGCGAACGCGTTCGGGTTCGTGAGCGTCACCGTGAGCACCGTCGTCGAACCCGCCGCCACCGGATTGGGCGCCCAGGACTTGGTCACGACCGGATTGGCCGCCACCGTGACGCAGGCCCCGCCCGTGCTCGTGCCACCGCCCGCGGCCGTGAGCGAAATGGCCGACGAGACGTTGGTCCGGTTGCTGATGTCCGCGTTGCCGTTGGTGTTGGCGGAGTTCGGGCACAGGGCCGGCACGGGCGAAGCCGAGGTGGTGACCAGGACCGTGATCGTGCAACTGGTGGCCGGCGCGACCACCTGCCGGTTCGTGACCTGGATCGTGCTCGTGCCCGCCGCCGCCGTGACCGTGCCGCCGGAACAGGTGCCGCCGACGGCGCCCGCGCCCACCGCGAGGCCGGGGGGCAGCGTGTCGGTGAAGGAGAAGGTCTGCGTGGGGTTGCCTGCGGGCTGCGTCACCGTGAAGGTGAGCGTCGTCGTGCCGCCCACGGCGAGCCCCGAGGAGAAGGCCTTGTCGAGCGACGGCTGGGCGGCGTTCACCGTGACGCAGGCGCCGGCCGGGCTCGAGCCCCCGCCCGCCGCGCTCGCGCCGATGGCGACGGCGAGGTTCGTCACGCCCGAGACGTTGGCGTTCGCGTTGGTATTGGCGGCCACCGGGCAGGTGCCGACGGCGGGCGCCGCCGCCGTCGTGACGGGGACGGTGATCGTGCAGCTCACGGCCGGCGCGACGATCTGGCGCGCGGCGACCTGGATCGCGGCCGTGCCCGCCGTCGCCGTAACCGTACCGCCGGAGCAGGTGCCGCCCACGGCGCCCGTGCCTACGACGAGGCCCGCGGGCAGCGTGTCGGTGAAGGAGAAGGACTGCGTCGGGTTGCCCGCCGGCTGGGTGACGGTGAAGACCAGCGTCGTCGTGCCGCCCACCGTGAGCGGGCCCGAGAAGGCCTTGTCGAGCGAAGGCGTCGCCGCGGTCACGGCCACGCACTGCGGCGTGATGCCGTTCGAGAGGCGGGCGAGGCCGCTCACGTTGGCGGCGGCGTTCGTGTTGGCCGCCTGGGGACAGGCGCCCACCGTGGGCGAGGCGGCGGTCGTCACGTCGATGCGGATCTCGCAGCTCGCGACGCCGGCGTTCATCGCCGCGCCCGTGACGGTGATGGAATTGGGACCGTCGGTCGCGAACGCGGGGTTCGCGAGCAGCGCGCCACCCGCCGGACAGTTCGAGCGCAGGTTCGCCGTGGGCGCGACGACGAGGCCCGCCGGCAGCGTATCCGTGAAACCGAGCCCCGACTGGGCCGGGTTGCCCGCGCCATTGGTGAGCGTGAAGACGAGCGTCGTCGTCCCGCCCACCGTGAGCGTGGCCGGGGAGAAGGCCTTGGTGAGCGCCGGGCTCACCGCCGTGAGCGTCGCGCTCGCCGTACCGCCCGTGAGCGCGATGGGCCCCGTGGCCGTCACCGCGCCGCTCGTGTTCGCGTACGAACCCGCCTGCGGCACCGTCACGTTCACCGTCACCGTGCAGCTCGCCCCCGCCGCCAGCGTCACGTTCGACACCTGCACCCCCGTGTCGCCCGCCCCCAGCGCGCCCCCCGCCCCGTCGAGCACCGTCGAACCCGCGCACGTGTTGGTCACCGTCGCGTTCGAGAGCGTCATCGCCGCCGGGCTCGTCGGGAACAGGTCCGTGAACGCGATCCCGCTCACCGGCCCGGGATTGCCCGCCGGGTTGCCCAGCGTGAAGGCGAGCGTCGTCGTCCCGCCCGCCCCCACGTTGCCGCCGAAGGCCTTCGAGATCGTCGGCGCCGCATAGGCGTTGAGCGTCGCGTTGGCCGCCGCCGCGTTCGAACCCGCGTTCGTCGTCGTCACGTCGCCCGCCGCGATCGTGTTCGCGTACGAGCCCGCCGCCGCCGCCGACTGGTTCACCGTCACCGTGCACGAGCCCCCGGCCGGAATCGTCCCGCCCGAAAGCGCCACGCTGTTGCCATTCGCCGCCGCCGTCACCGTCCCGCCCGCGCACGTGGTCGCCCCCGCCGGCGTCGCCGTGTTGAGCACCCCCGCCGGGTTCGCGTCCGTGAACGCCGCGCCCGTCACCGCCGCGAACGCGTTCGGGTTCGTGAGCGTCACCGTGAGCACCGTCGTCGAACCCGCCGCCACCGGATTGGGCGCCCAGGACTTGGTCACCGTCGGCGCCGAAAGCACGTTCAACACGGCCGAGGCGGCGGCCGAATTGACGCCGCCGTTCGTACTCGTGACCCCGCCGATCGCGATGGTGTTGGTGTAGCTGCCGGCCGCGGCGCTTCGGACCGACACCGTCACGGTGCAGGACGAATTGGCGGGGATGGTGCCGCCCGAGAGCGAGAGCGTGTTGCCGCCGGCCGCGGCCGTGACCGTGCCGCCGCAGGTCGTCGCCGCCGCGGGCGTCGGCGCGTTCACGAGCCCCGCGGGATAGGTGTCCGCCAGCGTGACGCCCGTCATCGCGATCGCGTTCGCGTTGGTGAGGGTCACGGTGAGCGTGCTGTTGCCCGAGACCGGCACGGAGGACGGCGAGAAGGACTTCGCCGCCACCGGGTTCTCGATGACGTTCAGGGTGGCGTTCACGCCCGAGGCGTCCATCGAGGCCGGCTCGCCCACGATCCGCGAGGCGTCGTTCACGTAGGTGCCGACGAACGCGCTGGTCACGTTCACCGAGAAGGCGCAGCTCGCCACGCCCGCCGCGAGGCTGCCGCCCGAGAGCTGGAACGTCCCCGCACCGGCGACCGCCGTCACGGTGCCGCCGCAGGTATTGGTGACGGCCGGCGCGCCGGCCACGAAGAGGTTCGCGGGAAGGTTCTCGAGGAAGGCGAGGCCCGATTGCGCCGGATTGCCCGGGCCGTTCGCGATCGTGAAGGTGAGCGTCGTCACCCCACCCCGCCCGATGACCGTGGGCGAGAAGGCCTTGGTGAGGCTCGTGCCGACGACTTGCAACGTCGCGTTCACGCCGGTGGCCGTGAGGCCACCCGCCAGGCCCGTGACATTCGCGGACGTGTTGGTGTAGTTGCCGAGGGACGGCGAGGTCACGTTGACCGAGAGGGTGCAGGTCGCGGGCGACGCCCCCACCGCACCGCCGGCGAGCGAGATCGCGCTGGCGCCCGCGCTCGCCGTCACCGTGCCGCCGCAGGTATTCGCGACGCCCGGGACCGCGGCGATGACCAAGCCCGCGGGCAGCGTGTCCGTGAAGGCGAGTCCGGACGTCGCGGCCGCGCCGGCGCCGCTCGTCACGGTAAACGTGAGCACCGAGGTGCCGCCGGGGCCGATCGAGACGGGCGAGAACGCCTTCGTGAGCGTCGGGTTGGGCTGCACGACGAGCGTCGCGCTCGCGCCCGCGGCCGAGAGTCCCGGCGACAGGCCCGAGAAGCTCGCGGTGTCGTTGAGATAGCTGCCGGCCACGGCGCTCGTCACTTCGACGCCAACCTCGCAGCTCGCCGTGCCGGCGAGGAACTGGCCGCCGGCCAGTTGCACCGTGCCGCCGCCGGGGGCCGCCGAGACCGTGCCGCCCGTGCACGTGGTCGTCGCGTTGGCGGGGCTCGCGACCACGAGGCCCGCGGGCAGGGAATCGGTGAAGGCGAGGACGGGCTGCGCGGGATTGCCGGGCGCGTTCGCGATCGTGATCGTGAGGCGCGACGAGGTGCCGCGCGCGATCGGCGACGGGCTGAAGGCCTTCGTGAGCGTCGGGCCCGACACCGTGAGGACGGCGCTCGCCGCCGACGCGCTGGCGCCGGCGACGCTCGTCGTGACCCCGCCGGCCGGGATCGTGTTGGTGTAGCTGCCGGCGACCGGCGAGGTCACCGCGAACTCCACGTAGCAGGTGCCCGCCTGAGGGATCGTGCCGCCGGTGAGCCGGATGCCGGTGTCGCCCACGTTGAGCGCGCCGCCCCCCGCATCGGTGACGGTGCCGCCGCAGGAATTGGTGATCGTGGTCGAGGCGAGCGTCATCGCCCCGGGCGCCACGGGGAAGGTGTCGGTGAAGGCGACGCCCGTGACCGCCCCGGGATTGGCCGCCGGGTTCGTGAGGGTGACCCGCACCGTGCTCGTGCCGCCCACGCCGATGGACGCCGCCGTGAAGGTCTTGCCGGCCGTCGGTGGCGTCCAGACCCGGATCGCGGTCGTCGCGGACTCCCCCGTGAAGGACCCGGGATTCGCACCCGTGACCGTATTGCTCTTGAGCCCCGCCGTGGTCACCGTGACGGGCACGGAGATGATGCAGGTCTGGTTCGCGCCGAGGTTGTCGATGTGGCGGCCCGCATCGAAGTTGAACGTCGTCGCGCCGCCCGCTTCGTTGGGAATGGGGTTGGGCGACTCGGTGCACTGCCCCGCGGCCCGGGAGATGAAGATGTCGCCGGCCACCGTCGCCATGCCCGCCGGCATGGTGTCGTTGAAGAAGATGTTGCTCAGGGACCCGCCCGTCCGGTTGAAGACGGTGATCCAGAGGTTGAACGTGGAACCGATCGTCGCGTCCGTGACGGGCGTGCAGGTCGCGCCCACGGGCGTCGCGGGCGGCAGGTTCGAGCAGAACTCCTTCGTGGCGTCAACGCGGTTGACCGAGAGCACGGCGCTCGCGCCCGCGCCCGCGGTCGGAGTCTCGGTCGACGTGGGGCCGGGAACGGCGTTCGTGTAGGAGCCCGTCGTGGCCGCCGTCACGTTGATGGTGATCGTGCAGGTTCCCCCGGCCGGGATCGCACCGCCCGTGAGGCGCACGCTCCGGTCGCCCACCTCGAGGGTGTTGTCGCCGTCCGCGGCGTCGTTCTCGTCGAGCGTGCCGCCGCACGAGTTCGTCGTCGTGAGGGGGTTGGCGACCGTCATGTTGGCCGGCGTCGTCGGGAAGGCGTCCAGCACCGTGACCCCGGAGACCGCGACCGGGTTGGGGTTGGAAAGCACCAGCGTGAGCGTGGACGGCTGGCTCGTGCCGATGTTGGTCGGCAGGAAGGACTTCGCGATGTCGATCGGGGCGAGGACCACGAGGTTCGCCGAGGCGGTGTTGCCGCCCGAGGGCGTCTGGGCACTGGAGATCGGCCCGGCCACGTTGAGGTGCCCGCCCGCCGCGCTGCTCGAGGCGCTCGTCACCGTGACGGTGATCGTGCAGCTCGCGCCGGCGCCGAGCGTCGCGATCGTCGGACCGACCTGCGTGCCGCCCACCGAAAGCGCGGGCGAGAACGTGACGCCCGTGCAGGTGCCGCCGGCCGTGGCGGACGACAGCGTCATGTTGGCGAGCGTGTCGGCGAACGTGACGCCGGTGAGGGCCGTGGCCTGCGGATTGGTCACGGTGAAGGTGATCGTCGAGGTGCCCCCCGCCTGGATCGTCGCGGGCGAGAACGCCTTCGCGAGGGTGGGCGGCGAGAGCACCACGAGGTTCGCGATGTTCGACTGCGGACCGGCGGTCGGCGTCTGGGTGGACGTGGCGCCGCTCGTGCGGTTGGGGTGGGTGCCCGAGACGGCGGAAGTGACCGTCACCGTGATCGTGCAGGACGCGCCGCCCGCGAGCGTGGGCACCGTGAAATCGAGCGCCGTGGCGCCGGCCACGAGCGCGGGCGTGCTGACGGTGCCCGTGCAGGTCCCGCCGACCGTGGCGCCGGCCGTGGCCATGTTCACGAGCGCGTCGGTGAAGCGGATGTTCGTGAGGACGGTCGGGTTGGGGTTCTGGACCGTGAAGGTGAGCAGGCTCGAGCCGCCCTGGGCGATGGGACTCGTGCCGAAGGCCTTGGAGACGTTCGGCTCGTTGGACGCGGTGATCGGGGCCGTGTTGGACGGCGGGCCCGTGGGGCCCTCGGCGCTCGAGACGCCCGAGGTCGTGTTGTTGATGACGCCCGCGTTGCCCACCGTGACCAGCACGGTGATCGTGCAGCTCGCGTTCGCCGGGATCGTCCCGGCCGTCACGTTAAAGGAGCTGCCCCCCGCCACCGCCGTGTGGGTCACGCCCGTGCAGGTGCCGCCGACCGTGAGGGGCGTCGCGTTCGCGAGGCTGCCGGCGTAGGCATCGGTGAAGGCGATGCCCGTGAGGGGAATGGTGTTGGGGTTCGAGAGCGTGAAGGTGATCGTGCTGCTGCCGCCCACCACGATGCTGGACGGGCTGAAGGCCTTGGCGATCGTCGGCGGGCCCACCACGACGAGGTTGTCCGTGTTGGATCCCGGACCCTGCGGCAGGAGCGCCGTCGTCACGCCGTTGGCCGCGTTGGGATTGGTGCCCACCACGCTCGAGGTGACCACGACCGTGATGGTGCAACTGCCGGAAGCCGGCAGGGTGATGCCCGTGAACGCGAGGCTCGTCTGGCCCGCCGTGAGGGTCGAGGGCGTCGTGCCCGTGCAGGTGCCGCCGACGGTCTGCGCCGTGGCCGCCATGTTCACCATCGTGTCGAGGAAGCTGCCGCCCGTCTGGGGCACCGCCGTCGGGTTGGTGAGCGTGTAGGTGATCGTCGAGGTGCCGCCGGTGAAGATGCGCGAGGGCGAGAAGAACTTGCTGATGGCGACGAGCCCCACGCCCAGGCTCGCGGTGTTGGAGACCGGGCCCGTCGTGCCCGTCGTGGTCGTGGAAAGGCCCGACGTGGTGTTGTTGTAGGTGCCGGGGAAGGCCGAGCGCACCGCGAGCGTGACCGTGCAGGTCCCGTTCGCGGGCAGCGTGCCGCCGGTGAGCACGAGGCTCGTCGCTCCCGCACCGATCGTGGCCGGCGCGAAGCCCAGGCAACCCGACCCCGCGACCGTGACCGCGCCCCCCGTCGCGACGAGGTTGGCGGGGAAGTTGTCCGTGAGTGCCGGGTTGCCCAGCGTGAGCGGGACGGTGTTCGGGTTCGAGAGCGCGAGCGTGAGCGTCGCGTCGGTGTTGGGGCCGACCGCGATCGGCGAGAAGGACTTCGCGATCGCGGGGTCGGTGTGCAGCACCGCCGTGCCCGGCACGGCGTTCGTGACCCCGGCGCTCGTCGTGAAGGCGCCGGCGGGGATCGTGTTCGTGTAGGTGCCCGCGCCGCTGATCGTCACGTTCACCGTCACCGTGCACGAGCCGCTCGCCGGCACCGTGGCGCCCGAGAGCGCGACGCTGCCGCCGCCGGCGACGGCCGTGACGGTTCCGCCGCAGGAACTGGTCCCGTTCGGGTTCGTCGCGTTGACGAGGCCGGCGGGATAGGTGTCCGTGAAGGCGGCCGCCGGCAGGGACGAGGCGCCCGCGTTGGCGATGGTGATGGTGAGCACGCTGGTGCCGCCGGGGCTCACGCCCGCCGGCGCGAAGGCCTTGGTGACGACCGGCGCCGGATAGGTGGGCGTCGCGATCGTGGGATCCCGCGTGCCGGCGGCCTGCGCCTGGGGCAGGCTGTTCGCGGGCGCGGCCACGCCCGTGGGCAGCGTCGCGGCGCTCGTCGTGTTGTCGATGGCGTCGGACAGGGCCGTGGCGAGGCCGGTCGCGGCGAGGGACGCCTGGTTGCTCTTGGCGCCCGCCGAATTCACCACGACCGGGATGTCGATGCGCAGCACGCAGCCGGCGGCGAGGGACTGGCCCGCGGCCACCAGCGTGTTGTTGCCCGCGCCGGTATAGGCCGTGTTGCGCGTGGGCAGCGCCCCGCAACCGCCGTTCGCGTCGGTGAAGGTATGCGCGCCGGTCGCGGTGATCGTGACGCCCGCGGGAAGCGCGTCGGTGACCTGGAAGTTCGCGAGGGGCGCCGCGCCCGCCGGGTTCGCGACGAAGATCGACCAGGTGAGCGTGTCGCCGACGGTCGGGTTCGCGAGGCCGGAGCCGTCCGGGTCGGCGGTGACGCGCACCGACTTGTAGATCGACGTGACGGGCGTCGCGAGCGTGCCCGCGTTGTTGGTCGTGTTCGATTCGGCCTGGCCCGTGAGCGTCACCGTGGCCGTGTTGGCGACCGTGCCCGTCGTGCTTGCGGGCAGGTTCGCCGCCGCGTTGAAGGTGATCGTGACCGGCGGATAGGACGAGCCGGCGTCGAGCCGGTCGGTGCGCGTGCAGGTGAGCGTACCCAGCACGCAGGTCCAGCCCGAGCCCGAAATGGCCGTGGCCGTGAATCCCGTGGGCATCGGATCGGCGAGGGAGACCGTGGCGCCCGCGGTCTTGGGCCCGCTGCCGTCGTTGGTCACGGTGAGCGTGAAGGTGCCGCCCACCTGTCCGGGTACGACGTTGGCCGTGACGGCCTTCGCGACGACAAGATCGGGCTGCGAACAGGCGCTCGCATCCACCGATCCCAGCGAAGGCGCCGTGCCGCCCGCGCCCGCGCCCGGGAGCCCCGCACCGGGCATCGTGCCGGGCTGGACGTTCGTGGCCGAGACGACGCCCGGCGTGCCGCCCGAGGTGTTCGCGACCGGCGCGGCGCCGCTCGTGAAATAGGTGACGAGTCCGCCGCCGCCCGCGCCGCCGGGACCGGCCAGGTTCGTGTCGCAATGACCGGCATTTCCGCCGTTGCCGCCCGCGGCGTTCACGCTGATGCCACCCAGGCCCGCGCTGGTGGAGACGAGATACGCGCTGCCGCCCGCGCCGCCGCCCTCCCCGCCCAGGCCCCGCAGGTTGGTGATGTCCAGGGGCAGGTTGCAGCCGCCCAGGTTGGTGGGCATGCCGAAGCCGTCGGAGCCGCGCACGTTGATGGCCGCGCTGCCCGTGATGCGGTCGGCCCGCAGGATCACGATGCCGCCGCCGCGCGCCCCGCCGGAAAGAATCGGGATGTTTCCCGTGGTGGGCGGGTTGTGCCAGCCCTGGCCGGAGCCGCCGCCGCCGCCGAGGAACACGCGCGTTCCCGAGTATCCCGTGATGGCCGATCCGCCGTAGCCGCCGAAGTCCGCGCCCGTCGAATAGGCGCCGCCGCCCTTGCCGCCCCCCCCGGCGTTGCCGCCGCCGCCGCCGCCCGAATCGTGGCGGTTGCCGCCGCCGCCCGCGTTGCCCGGCGCACCGCGGCCGAAGTCGCCGAAACCGCCGGCGAACGGGTAGCCCTGGGTTCCCGCATCGAACGTGGTGTAGCCGTAGGTGAGCGTCGTGTTCTCGCGGCGGTCCGTGAGCCGTGGCGCGCCCGCGATGCCCTCGCCCTTGGAGGCCCGACCCCCGGTGTTCGTTGCATCGGGCAGCGCGCCCGCATAGCTCTGGGCCGGCACCGCCGCGCCGCCGTCGTTGCCCGGGGTCGAGCCGTTGTTGCTGGGCTGGCTGTTGCCCCGGTGGCCACCGCCGCCCCGGAAGCCCACGCCCGACGCATCGACGCCCGCGAGCATCGTGAGGTTCTGGCCCGCTTCGGCCGCCACGACGCCGCCCGTCGATCCGTTCCACGCGAGGGCCCGCAAGGTACCCACGACGTTCACGTTGCGCGAATACGGGACGCGGATCACCTGGTAGGCCCGCTGCCCGCTCGTGCCCGAGACGGCCGCGGCCGTGCGGAACGGGGTCGTGGTCGACGGCGAGAATCCGACGGTGGAACCCACCACGCTCGTCACCCGGGCGAAGTGGAACTGGCCGGTGCTGTTGAGTGCCGTATAGCCGCTCGAGGCGCCGCCGGCCGCGCCGTCTCCGTAGCTGTCGGTGTTGGTCGTGTCGAAGTCGGCGTCCTGCATCTGGACGATGAGCAGCAGGTCGCCGGGCTGGAAGTTGGTGGTGAGGGCGGAAAGACCCGTGACGGCATCCACGCCGGTGCGCTGCGTGCCGAGGGTGACGGAGGACGACCCCGAGGCGAGCGTGCCGCTGCCGGCCCAGTAGGTGTTCACGACGCCGGAGAGATTGAGGTCGGCGATCGAGCAGCTCTGGGCGCGGGCGGCGGCGGGCGCGAGCGCGAAAGCGAGCGCGAGGGCCGCGGCGAAGGCGCGTGACAGGCAGGCCAGCGTGGCGAAGGGGGAACGGGTCACTTTCCGGGGCCTTCCGAGATGAGACGCGCCTCCTCGAGGCGATAGACGATGCCGGACCAGCGCGCCGGATCGAAGAGCGCGAGGCGCCCCTCCACCGTGACGAGGCGGTCCACGTCGATGCGGGGCGCGTCCCGGAGGATCGCGTCCACGAAGGTTTCGGCGCCGCCGGCGGTGCAGCCGTCATCGTCCGCCGCGGGCAGTCCCGAGACCAGCACCCGCTGCAGGCCCTCGACGCCGCCCCGCGGCAGGGCGTAGCCGCGAACGCGCACCGTGCGACCGGCGAGGGCCTTCACGTCGGCGCGCACGACCGGCTCGGCGAAGTGGGCGACGAATCGCCCGTAGCGGCCGTCGGCATTGTCGCGCCGGATGATCTCGATCGCGCCCAAGGCCTTCCAGGAGAGCGTGCCGTCGGGCTCCACCGGCCCCGGCCCGGCGCGCTCGACGAGGCTCGGCAGAGCGCGCGGGTTCTCGGCACGCGCACCTTCGCGGTGGGTGGGCGACAGGCCCGGCAGCGCTTCCTGCGCAAGGGCGGCGCCGCCGGCAAGGCCGGCGAGCACGCAAGCCAGGGCGGTGGCCCGGATCACGGCGCCGCCTTCCCGAGGGACGGCACCTTGGCCGCGGCCCCTTCGAAGAGCATCTCGTCGAACTTGTAGCGCAGGCGCAGGTACGGGCCCTTCTCGGTGTTCTCGCCCGCCGCGAGGTCGTCGTCCCGCCAGCCGAAGAGGTTGTAGCCCGCCGAGACCCACAGGTTGGTGGCCACGAGGTAGCCCACCTCGACGCCCAGGCCGTACTGGCGCGACTTGCCGCCCTCGCCCAGCAGGACCTGCGTGACGAAGCCCGCGTCCCACTTCGGCGCGAATTCCCAGGTGAGCCGGGCGCCGGCCATCTGCGCGCGCGACTTGCTCGCGAGGCCGAGGGAATTCTCCGTGGTCCAGCGGGCGGCATAGCGGCCGGAGACGAGGAAGGGCCGGCGCGGCTTCCAGGACGCGTGCAGCGAGACGATCTGCGTCTCGCGCTTGAGTTCCACGCCCGCCTGCATCGTGTCGTGTTCCTGCTTGTGCTCGACGCGGGCGAGCGCATCCTTGTCGTTCGCCTTCGTGTCGCGCCAGGCGAGGCCCGCCTGGAAGCGGTCCTGGAGCTGCCGGCCGCCGCCGTCCTTGTTGCGCTGCACCGCCAGCGTGTTGCGCGCAAGCAGCGTCCAGTCCGGCGCGAGCTTCGAGGCGAAGCCCACGGTGTGCAGGAGCGACTCGGACGTGGCCGCGTCCCGCAGTTCGAGGCGCGTCGAGCCCTTCCACAGGGGATTCGCGGTGTACTCGACGCCGAAGGCGAGCGCGGTGTTCTCGTTCTGCCCGGTGCCCGCGATCGAGTGCACGCGCTCGACGCTCGTGCCGAGCTTCAGGCCCTCGGCCACGGTCCAGGTGTTGCGAAGGCCGATGGCCGCCTCGGTGTCGCCGCCGGACAGGGCATCGCGCACGCGGTACTCGCTGAACAGGCGCCCGTCGCGCATGTACTCGGTGTCGACGCCGAAGACCGAGGTGTTCTGCCGCTCCTTCGCGTTGAGGCCGTAGGGCCCCGTGATCGACGAGACGAACTCGTGGCGGAAGTAGGCCTTGCCCCGGTTGGGCATCGTGTATTCGCCGCCCACGGCGAGGATGCGCCGGCCGGCGTCCTCGACGTCGAATTCGCCTTCGGCGTACATCGACGCGCCGGGCACGAAGGGCACCGGGCCCGTGACCTTGGCCCGGGCGGTGGTCACCTGGTCCGGCACGAGGCCGCCGGCCGGAAGGCCCGTGGTCCCGAGAGGGATGGCGGCGCCGTTCGATTCGCGCGCATGGCGCACGCCCGCCTCGACCGCGATGCGATTGTCGAACGTGTGCTCGACGCTCGCCGCGAGCCCGTCGCGAACGGCGTTGGAGGAGGTCTCCTCGGTACGCAGCGCCTCCGCGCGGACCACCGTGCGATCCCCGGCCCGCCAGGTCACCTTGGCGCCGGATTCGCCGCGGCCCTTGGACAGGTACGAGCCGGGATTGTCGAAGTTCGCGTCCGTCCGGGCCGCGTAAGCGTGGACCTGCAGGTCCTTCGTCTCGTGCCTGGCTTCGATGCGGGCGGCCTGGCCCTTGCCCGTGGTGAGCTCGCGCTCGGTCTCCGCGGCCTCGGCGTAGATCGCGGTGCGCTCGCCGAGCTTCACGGCCGCGCTCGCGCCCTTGAGCCGGAAGGGATCGGCGGGGTTGCGATCCTCCACCCAGATGCCGCCGACCTCGATGCGGTCCGTCACCTTGAACTGCGCGTCCACGCCGCCCACCCAGAAGCGCGGACCGCCCTGCTCCACTTCGTAGGTCACGCGGATGGAGACGGGATTCAGGTTCGCGTCGACGCTCGCGACCGGGGCCTTGAAGAGCAGGCGGCCGGTGAGCGGCTCGATCTCGTAGTCGAAGAAGCGGGACTGGGCCGTCGCGGAGATCACGATCGAAGGCTGGTTGCGGTCCCTCACGAGGATCTCGACGCGCTCGCTGTTGAGCAGGCCCGAGGCCTGGGAGAGCGTGTACGGGCCCGAGGTGCCGTTGGCCCGGATCTCGTCGACTTGCTGGCGCGTGGAATCGCGCGAGGCGAAGACGTTGGCCTGGAAACGCCCGTCCTCGACGTGCTGGCGGAAGCCCGTGAGGGAACGGGCATAGGCCCCGAGCTTCCTCGCCTCCCAGTTGCCCTGCGTCGTGTAGTCGCCGTAGAGCGCCCAGCTGCGGCCCTTGTCGACCCGCACGTAGAGCCGCGAGGTGCTCTGGGCGTCGAAGCCGCGCTGGCCGGCATCGCCGTAGACGGGGTAGTACTCGTCGGGCTGGATGTCGCGGAAGAGCCGTTCCTTGGTGTCCTTGTCGGAATCGTAGGCGGCCGTGAGCAGGAAATCGCCCTTGACCTTGCCCTTCAGGAAGAACGCCGCGCGGGCGCCCGCGTCGAGCTTGCCGTCGCCCGAGGTGTGGCTGATCCGGCGCAGTTCCTGCTCGAAGCCGTCCGAGGCCCGCGCCGGCACCAGCGCGCGCGGGTCGAAGTGGCGCAGGTGGATCGCGCCTTCGATCACGCCGGCGGCGATGAGCTGGCGCAGTTCCGGCAGGAAGTCGAAGCGCGCCTCGGCCTTCAAGGGCCCCGTGCTCGCGCGGATCACCGCCTCGCCCGGCTCGCCCGGCGCGGCGAGGAGGAATTCCGCCCGGCCGCCCTCGACGAAGACCTGCACGCCGGGCGACATCCGGTCCAGGTCCTCGACACGCCATTCGCCCCGGCTCGCTTCCAGCGTGACGGGCGTGCGCACCGTGACCGGAACGCCCGCGGCATCGACGAGGCGCACGGCGACCTTCACGGGCGTGCGCCCGTCGGCCACGGCGCTGGGGGGCGGCTCGACGACGAGGCGCGCGAGGCGATCGGGCGCGGTCACGGTGATGGCCACGCGGCCCCGCTCGTTGCCGAAGGGATCGACCTGCGCGAGTTCCAGCCGGTTCGGACCGGGCTTCAAGTCGATGCCGATGTATTCCCAGGCCTGCACGCCCTTGCCCTCGAGCGTGGCGCGCTTGCCGATCCGCGAGGCCGGCACGGGCTCGCCGTTCACCGCGAGGCGCAGCTCGGCCCCGGCGGCACCCTTCACGCGGATCGTCGACTGGGCATAGGGAAGCGTCGCACCGTCGGCGGGATCGACGAAGGCGAGGGTCGCATCGAGCGCGGGCAGGAGCTTTTCGAGATCGACGGCGGGCGCACGGGGCGGCGCGACGGGCGACGCGGCCGGCGGCTCGAAGGCCCGGGCCGGCGCGGCGAGGGGCTGGAAGCCCTGCGTCGCGTTCGCGACCGCCGGATTGCCGCCCTGCCCCGCCACCCCGAGCACGCCGGAGGCCGGCAGCGCCTTCACGTCGGCGACGGGGGCGCGCTCGACCTCGAGCTTCTGCCCGACGAGCTGGTCCGCATAGGACCGGTCCTTGGCCGCGGCCTCCCGGCGGGACTTCACCTCCGTCTCGATGGACGGCGTGCATTGGGCGATGGCGAAGTCGGCGCGATGAAGCTCGCCCGCCTTCAGGTCCACGAAGCGGCTGGGG
>ERZ761602.2812-NODE-2812-length-26194-cov-6.670875_pt1 | contig 26194 bp, 22 predicted proteins | sample MGYA00512165_ERZ761602 | MGnify/ENA primary metagenome ERZ761602 (study PRJEB28899, sample SAMN02445085) | bioreactor sludge metagenome | biome: EBPR sludge; isolation source: Thorneside wastewater treatment plant | place: Australia: Brisbane, Thorneside...
CCCTCGGCGAGCACCCCGGGCGGCAGCGGGGTGGGCGCGTCCGCGGCGGGTGCCACGGCGACGGGCGCGCTCGGCGCGCTCGGGGCCGTTGGGGCCCCACAGGACGAGGCGCCCCCGAGCAGCAGCAGGCTCCAGCAGAGTCGGGATCCGAGACGCTCGCGCATCCGCCGAGCGTAGTGTCGCGACCGACGTTCTCAAAGGGGCGTGCCCGCTCGCGCGGGCCGTTGCGGCTGCTACGCTGCGCGCTCACGGCGCAGAGGGATGGCGGCGCCGCTCGCAGCACGCCTCGGCCTTCGCCCCGGAGGACGCCTTGAAGATCGATCTCGCGACCCTCGACGCCTCGGGCTTCGTGCTCGAGCTCCCGAACGACGCCACGCCGGCCGACGTCGTGGCGATCGCCTACGCCCACCGCCTCGGGGGCGTCTACGCGCACGACGCGCGACGCTTCCGCGTCCAGGGGCTGCGCGCCGAGGCCGTGTCGCTGGCGTCGCTCACCTGGCACATCGCCGGAGGGCGCGTCGTGGCCTCCGAGGGCGCCGAGCTCGGCTCGCCCTCGGTCGAGCTCGACATCCCGCGCGGCGAAGCGAAGGCGCGCCGCAGCACCCAAGGACAGGTGGTGCTCTCCGGCCTGCGTGTGCCCGACCTCTCCCTCGAGCTCGGGGAGCTCTGCTTCGGCGGGCCGCTCGAAGCGCAGGCGCTCGAGCTCACGCTCGGCGCCAAGGGCGAGGCGGTGGCGCTGCTCGCGGCCGCGCTGGCGATGCCGCGCGGGAGCCTCACGCGTGGCGAGCTCGCGGCGAGCCACGGGCAGCTCCGCGCCACGGAGCTCGAGCTGCACCACGGCGCCCACGCCACGACCGCCAAGCTCGCGGAGCTCGCGCTCTCCGAGCTCCGGCTGCAGAGCGGCGCGCTGGCGATCAGCGTCGACGAGCTGCGCCTCGTCAAGGCGCGCTTCGTGCGCACCGCGGGCGGCGAGCTCGAGCTCCACGCCGCCGAGCTCGAGCTGTCGGGCCTCAGCCTCGCGACGCCGACGGCGCGCTTCGGCGCGACGAAGCTCGCGCTGCACGGCGTCGCGTGGGTCTCCGGCGCGCTCTCGATCGAGCGCGTCTCGGTGGACCGCTCCGAGCTCGCGCTCGCGCTCGGCGCGACCGCTGCCTCCTCGAGCCCGCCCGCGCCGCCTCCCTCGCGCCGCAGCGCGCGCCGCGCGCCCATCGACCTCGGCTTCCTCGATTTCCTCGACGGGCGCGTCGACGTCGACGTGCACGTCGACGCCAAGGTGCCCTACCTCAAACGCAGGCGCGCGACGCACCACTTCCGGGTCGCGCTGAAGGCGGGCACGCTCGACTACGCGAAGCTCGAGGGCGACCTCAGCGCGCTCGAAGACGCCCTGCTCGACTTCGCCATCCGCAAGGGCAACCTCGTGCTCGAGGTCGCGCCGCCGCTCTTGTCCTTCGCGCGCAAGACCATCGTCGAGTGGCCGCTCGACGACGCCGGGCGCGAGCTCGCGCAGCGGAAGCTCGTCCGCCTCGCGACGCTCGCGCGGCCGAAGCTCCCCACGAAGAAGGCGGGCTCCTCCGAGGCCGCCGAGAGCGACGCGGTCTTCTCGCTCGATCGCCTCGACTTCGCCCCGATCGACCTCGACCTGCACCTCGGCGGCCCCACGCAGATCGACCTCGGCCCCGGCGGGGTGATCCACCTCGGCGCAGCCCGCCGCGCAGCCGTCGGCAGGCTCTCGCTGCGCGGTGAGCTCCACCACCGCGCCGAGCACGTCGCGAAGGCGCCCACGACGCTCATCGCCCAGGCCACGAAGCTGCGCCTCGGCCTCGAGGCCCTCGCGGTCGCCGGGCGCACGCTCGGCGTGGCGGAGCTCTCGCTCGAGTCGCTCGAAGAGGCCCGCTTGACCGCGAAGGGCCTCAGCCCCACGGAGCTCAGCGCCAAGCTCGGAGCACTGAGCATGCGCCGCGTCGTCTTCGGCTGAGCCGCGCACCCAGCGAGGTTGCGTCGACGCAACCCCGCGTTGCGGAGGCGCGCAGTCGACGGGCGACGCGCAACGACTGCGCCATTGACGAAGCGCCTGCGCAGGGCGCTCATGCTGCGAAACTCGAGCGTCCAGCCGCGTCGGTCGGCGATGGGTGAGTCGACTCAGCAACCGCGCCGCGCGTTATCGAGCGGACATACTATCCATTCGCGCGCGCTCGCCCCCTGGACGCTCTCGATCGCGGTGCTACCTCACGGTGGAGCGCGCAGAAACGCCACACGCGTGGCGAGCTGCCTCGCTCGGGGCATTCTGCCTCAGGCCGAATGTTACGTGTCTTGCGCCGCCGCACTCGGCCGCGCGTCGCGCCGCGGGGTGTGGTCGATTCGTCGTGCTGGCGAGGCTCTTGCTTTGCCACCGCGGATCGTCCCTCGCTCAGGAGCTCCACCATGAAGAAACCGCCGTCCACCATTCGGCCGCACCAAGGCAAGCTCGCCGTGCTCTTGCCCGGCATGGGCGCCGTCGCCACCACCTTCGTCGCCGGCGCGATGCTCGCGCGGCGGGGGCTGGCCAAGCCCATCGGTTCACTCACGCAGATGGGCACCATCCGGCTCGGCAAGCGCAGCGAAGGGCGCACCCCGAGGATCCAGGAGTTCGTGCCGCTCGCGCCGCTCGACGACCTGGTCTTCGGCGGGTGGGACATCTTCCCCGAGAACATGCTCGAGGCCGCGCGCCACGCGAACGTGCTCGAGGCCAAGCACCTCGACCCCATCGCCGACGAGCTCGCGAAGGTCGTGCCGATGAAGGGCGCGTTCTACCCCGAGTACGTGAAGCGCCTGCACGGCACGCACGTGAAGCAGGCGAAGAACAAGGCCGAGCTCGTGGAGCAGCTCCGGCAAGACATCCGCGACTTCATCCGCGACCAGGGCGCCGATCGCGCCGTCGCGGTCTGGTGTGGCAGCACCGAGGTCTACCTCGAGCCCACCGCGGTCCACCAGAGCGTGAAGTCCTTCGAGAAGGGCCTGCTCGAGAACGACCCGGCGATCTCGAGCTCCCAGCTCTACGCCTGGGCCTGCATCAAGGAGCGTGTGCCCTACGCCAATGGCGCCCCGAACCTCAGCGTCGACTTCCCCGCCGTGTGGGAGCTCGCGCGCGAGCTGCGCGTCCCGCTCGCCGGCAAGGACTTCAAGACCGGCCAGACCTTGATGAAGACGATCCTCGCGCCCGGCCTCAAGGCGAGGCAGCTCGGGCTCGCGGGGTGGTTCAGCACGAACATCCTCGGCAACCGCGACGGCGAGGTGCTCGACGACCCCGACAACTTCAAGACCAAGGAGGTCTCCAAGCTCGGCGTCATCGAGACGATCCTCCAGCCCGAGAAGAACCCCGACCTCTACGGGAACATCTTCCACAAGGTGCGCATCGAGTACTACCCGCCGCGCGGCGACGCGAAGGAGGGCTGGGACAACCTCGATATCTTCGGCTGGCTCGGCTACCCGATGCAGATCAAGGTCGACTTCCTGTGCCGCGACTCGATCCTCGCGGCGCCCATCGTGCTCGACCTCGCCCTGCTGATGGATCTCGCCGCGCGCGCCGACTTCCGCGGCACGCAGGAGTGGCTCAGCTTCTACTTCAAGAGCCCCATGCACGCGCCGGAGGTCTACCCGGAGCACGACCTCTTCATCCAATCGATGAAGCTCAAGAACACGCTGCGCTGGATGAAGGGCGAGTCGCTCATCACCCACCTCGGCAACGAATACTACGACTGAGGGTCAGGCCATGTCGGATCGCGGCGACAGCGGGGGGCTCGTTGCGCAGCTCCGGCCCGAGGGCGACCTCGCCTGGTGGGCCTGGGCCTCGCTCGCGGTCTTCCCCGGCATTCTCGGGCTCGTCCACCTGGGCATCGGGCTGCGCCCCGAGCACTTCGTGCTCACGGGCCTCTTCCTCGCCCTGAGCTGGATGGGCCCGAAGGCCCGCCGTTTCGTCGTCATGGGCGCGCCCATGTGGGGGACGGGGCTCGCCTACGACTTCCTGCGCCTCGTCACGCACCTGCGGCCGGAGGTACACGTCGACGACCTCTGGCACGCCGAACGCCGCTGGTTCGGCGTCGACCTCGAGGGCGGTCGCGTCGCCTGGGCCGACCTCGTCGCATCGCATACGCACCCCGTGCTCGATGCGATCACCGGAGGCGTCTACATCCTGTATCTCGCCGCGCCGATCGGCCTCGCGGTCTACCTCTACTTCCGCAATTACGACGAGGCCTGCCGGCTGTCGCTCAGCTTCCTCGCGGCGAGCCTGCTCGGCTGGGTCATCTGGCTCGCCTGGCCCGCGGCGCCGCCCTGGTACGTCGACACCTATGGCCTCGGGCCGGCCGATCCGGCTGCTCTCCCGAGCCCCGCTGGCGCCGCGCGCTTCGACGAGCTCTTCGGGATCCAGCTGCTCTCGAGCTTCTACTCGAAGAGCGCGAACGTCTTCGGCGCGATGCCCTCGCTGCACGCAGGCTACGGCCTGCTGCCCCTGCTCGCGACCTGGCGCATCGGCGGCAGGCTGCGCGTGGCCGCCGCCGGGTGGGCGATCCTCATGAGCTACGCGGCGGTCTACCTCCGACACCATTACGTGCTCGACGTGCTCGCCGGTCTGCTCGTGGTGATCGTCGCCGACCAGCTCGTCGGCCTCGGGCTTGCACGTCGCAACGAGCGCCTCTCGGCGCGGTCCACGCAGTCCCACGTCAGCCAGCCTACGGAGGCATCCGCATGAACGCCTTGTTCGAATGGATCTCCGGCAATCTCTCCTCGAGCGCGCGTATCTTCACGGCGATCGCGCCTGCGCTCGCGCTGCTCGCCTACGCACTCGGCGGCCTCGTCGTGTACGCGGTGCGTAACCGCCTACGCGGCGACTTCCACGACGAAGAGATGGACGGTCGGGGCCTGGGTGGCCTCACCACCGCGCGCATGCGGCACTTCTTCGCCTGGCTCATGCGCCCCTTCTGGCAAGGCCTGGTGCGCGCCGAGGTCCCGCCCAACGCGATCACGACGCTCAGCGTGGGGCTCGCGATCGGCGCGGGTGTGGCGCTCGCGGCCGGGCGCTTCGCGCTCGGTGGCTGGCTCTACCTCACGGCGGGGGCGCTCGACTTCCTCGATGGGCGCGTGGCGCGCGTCACCGACCGGGCGGGCCCGGCGGGCGCGGCACTCGACTCGGTGCTCGACCGCTACTGCGAGTCGGCCGTGATCGTCGGCCTGGCTTGGTACTACCGTTCGAGCTGGGTGCTGCTCGCCGCGCTGCTGGCGCTCACCGGCTCGCTCTTCGTGCCCTACGTGCGCGCACGCGGCGAGGCGCTCGGCGCCGTGATGAAAGACGTCGGCTTCATGCAGCGCCCGGAGCGGATCGTGGTGCTCGGGCTCAGCATCGCCTTCAGCCCGATCCTCGAGGCCATCCTCGTGCCGGAGGATCCCCAGCCGATCCACCGCCTCGCCGTCGCCGGCCTCGTGCTCGTGGCGGCCACGAGCCACACCACGGCCATCCAACGCCTCGGCCACCTCGTGCACGCGCTCGGCGGCGCGGCGGGCACGCGGCTCCAGCGCCTCCCGCGTAGCGTGGTCACGAGCGTGCTCGCGACGGCGAGCGATTTCGCCCTGGTGTGGGTGCTCGTGCGGAAGCTCGGCGTGTCCGCGCCGCTCGCCACGACGCTCGGCTGCGTCGTCGGCGGGCTCGTGGCCTTCACGCTGTCGCGCTCTTGGGTCTTCGACGCCCAGGAGGGGGCGCGATTGCGGCAGGCCACACGCTTCGTCTTCGTCTCGGGCACGAGCGCGCTGCTCAATGGTGGCGGCGTCGCGCTGCTCCTGCTCCTGCCCTCCGTCGACTTCCGCGTCGCTTGGGCCATCACGCGCTTCGTCGTCTTCGCGACCTGGAACTACCCGCTCTTGCGCGACTACGTGTTCGCGCCGCCGCTCCGCGAGTCGAACCCGGGCGTGCTCGTGCCCGCCCCTCAGTCGTCGCGCTCCTGAGCGATGGCTCCCGCGAAGAGCCTCGTCGGAGCGATCCGGAGCGCCCTCGGCTGGGTGGCGCTCGCCTGCTATCGGCACGCGGTCCTCGCGACGGCGCTCGTGCTGCTCGTGGGCGGGCTCGGCACCTGGTCGGCGACGAGGCTGGTGCTCGATCCGGACGTCACCCAGCTCTTGCCGCCCGGCACGCCGAGCGTCGTCGAGGTGGAGCGGCTGCGCTCGCGCTTCGGCGGCGTGGGCTACGTGGTGCTGCTCGTCGAGGGAGGCTCGGTCGAAGCGCGTCGCGCCTACGCCGACGCGGTCGCGCCGGAGCTCGCGCGCCTCGAGACGGTGAAGTTCGTCGACGAGAAACTGCCGCGCGAGTTCTTCGAGAAGCGCGCGCTCTACTTCGCGGACCCCGCCGACCTCGCCGAGCTCGACCGGCGCCTCGAGGCGCGGCGAAAGTGGGAGGTCGAGCACAGCCTGATCGACCTCGAGGAGAGCACGCCTCCCAGCATCGACGTCGGCGATCTCGAGGCGAAGTACCGAGCGCGCTTCGAGAGCACGGGCGAGTACGGCGAGCGCGCCTCGGCCTACCACGAGGACCGCGAGGGCAAGAAGCTCGCGGTCTTCGTGCGTCCCACGGAGCTCGCGAGCGATCTCGACTTCTCGAAGCGCGTCGTCGCCGACGTGGAGGGTGTGCTCGAGCGCCTGCCGCCCTCGTCGATCGACCCCTCGATGCGCGTCGAGCTCACGGGCCGCTACAAGAAGCGCGTCGATCTACAGACGATGCTCGGCCGCGACCTCGGGCGTACCTCGATGCTCGCGCTCGGGCTCGTCGTGCTCTACGTCGCCCTGCACTTCAGGCGCGTGCTCGCGGTCGTGCTCGTGCTCGCGCCGCTCTACCTCGGCATCGCCATGTCTTATGGGCTGGCGGGCGCGCTCTTCGGCAAGCTCAACATCCTGACGGCCTTCATCGGCGCGATCCTCGTCGGCATCGGCATCGACAACGGCTTGCACATCCTCGGCCGCTTCGAGGAGGAGCGGCGCGAGGGCAAGGGTGAGCACGAGGCCGTGCGCACGGCCTTCGGCGAGGCGGGGCGCGTCTCGCTCGCGGCCGCGCTCACCACCGCCTCGGCCTTCGTCGCGCTCACCTGGACCGACTTCCGCGCCTTCCGTGAGTTCGGCGTGCTCGCCGCCTCGGGCATGCTCTTCGTGCTCGCGGCCTACGTGCTGCTCCTGCCCGCGCTGCTCGGCTTGCTCGCGCGCTTCGCGCCGGGCCTCGCGAAGGCGCCGCGCGCCATCTTGCTGCCGGGCGTGCCGTTCATGCGACGCGCCGCCGCGCCGATCGCGTGGCTGCTCGCCATCGGGGGCTTTTTCGCCGCCACACAGATCCCCGCTGCGCGCTTCGACGCCGACTTCTCCCGGCTCGACGACGCCGACCTGCCGAGCTTCCACCTCGACAAGGAGGTGAACCGTCTGCTCGGTCGCTCGCAGACGCCGATGGTGATCCTCGCCGAGAGCGAGGCCGACGCCCGCGAAGCGGCGCGGCGCGTGCGCGCGCAGATGGCCGAGCTAGGCGACGCCGCGACGATCGGGCTCGTCACCACGCGCGCGGATCTGCTGCCGAGCGATCAGCTCGACAAGCAGCCCACGCTCGAGCGCATCGCGAAGAACCTGAGGCGCTTCCGCCGGGCCGAGCTCGACGCCGACGCGAAGAAGAAGATGGAGCAGCTGCTCGACATGGCGGAGGCCCAGCCCTTCACGGCCGCCGAGCTGCCCGATGCGCTGCGGCAGGTCTTCGAGCCCAAGCCCGGCGCAGGGCCGGCGCACTTCGTCTTGCTCTACCCGACGGTGAGCATGGGCGAAGCGGCGGCCATCAAGCGCGTCGCCGAGCAGCTTCGCCACGTGCCGCTCGGCGACGGGCGCGTGCTCGCTGGTGCGGGTGAGCCCATCGTGCTCGCCGACGTGCTGCTCACCGTGGAGCGCGACGCTCCACGCATCTTCGTGGCCACGCTGGTGCTCGTGCTCGGCGCCCTCTGGCTCACGCTCGGCAAGCTCAGGCTGGCGCTGCTCTCGCTCACCCCGGCGTTGCTCGTGGTGGTCGTCACCGTGGGTCTCTTGCCCGTCGTGGGGCTCGAGCTCAACTACCTGAACATGATCGTATTGCCGATCCTGCTCGGGATCGGCGTCGACGACGGCGCGCACATCGTCTCGCGCGTCGAAGCCGGCGAGCCGCTGCTCAAGGTGTGGCAACACACCGGCTGGGACGTCACGGGCGCGATCCTCACCGACGTCTTCGGTTTCGGTGTGCTCGCGCTCGCCGCGCACCCCGGGCTCGCGAGCCTCGGCAAGCTCGCCATGCTCGGCCTGCTCATCAACTACCTCGCCTGCGTCGTGCTGCTGCCTGCGGTGCTCGCGACCTTGCCGCTCGCGGGGCCGGAGCGCGGGCGCGTGCACCCCTCGACGTGGATCGTCACGGTGCTCGGCGCGGGCCACTCCCCGAAGGCGCCCGGCACGGTGGGCGCGCTCGCGGCGCTGCCGCTCGCATGGTGGCTCCAGGACACGGCCTGGTGGTTGCGCCTCGCGGTCGCGCTCGCGCTCGTCATCGCCGCGGTCCTCGCCTCCAACGTCTACCTCGCCTCGCGTCCGAGCGGTGGCAGCAAGGACCCTCAGGAGATCGTGCTCGACGAGACGGTGGGCTGCCTCATCGCGCTCGTCGTGGTGCCCTTCGAGTGGCCCTGGTTGCTCGCGGGCTTCTTGCTCTTCCGGCTCTTCGACATCGTCAAACCAGGGCCGGTGGGATACGCGGATCGACGCATCGGCGGTGGGCTCGGCGTGGTGGCCGACGACGTCGTGGCAGGCGTGCTCGCCGCCCTCGTCCTGGTCGCCGCACGCTGGGGCCTCACCTGAGCTGCGCGGGCCGTGCTCGAGGCCGAGCCCTCAGAGCCGCGCGAGGTAGGCGCTGAGCCCGAGCCCCGCGAGCGCCACGACCGTGGAGAAAGAGGCGACGCGCGCGAAGCGGGGGCCACGCAGCGCCGCGGGCTGCGGGTAGCGCAGCGAGAGCAGCACGAGCACCGAGGCCAGGAGCTCGACCGCCGCGAGCACCGTGCAGAACTGGCGCGCCTGACGTTCGACGTCGGCGATGCCGCCGCCGAGCGCGAGCAGCGCGGCCGCGCTCGTCACGAGACAGAGCAGAACGCTCGACGCGCGGAGCCGGAGCAAGCCGACGAAGCACAGCCCGTACAGCCCCGCGAGCGAGAGCAACAGCACGGTGCCGCTCGTCCAGCCACCCTCGAGCTCGAGCACCGCGAAGAGCCCGAAGCTCTGCAGATCGGCGAGCGTGAGCACCATCAGCACCACGAGGCCGCCCCGCGCGACCGTCGGCCGATAGCCCGCGGCTTCACTCGCGGCGTCGAGCGAGCGCTGCCCCGCCAGCAGGAGCGCGGTCGCGCAGCCGAGCGCGAGCCAGAGCCCGATGCCTCGCTCGTTCTGCCCACCGAGTATACAGAGCGCGACCCCGAGCCCCAGGTTCGACCAGAAGGCGGCGCGCGCGTAGAGCTGTGCCCCGAGCTTGCGCAGGTGGATGGCGATCGCTGCGAGCGCGAGGCCCATCCACGGCAGGTGTGCCGCCGGCGTGGTGCTTGCGTCGACGCCCAAAGCGACGGCGCCCGACAGCGCGACGAGCGATGCGACGACCGCGCGTGGCTCGATCGAGCGTGCGCCCGCCGCCGTGGCGCTCATCGGAAGGCCTGCTTGGATGGCTCGGTCGTGTCGACGAGGCGCACGCCCGGCCCCTCCTCGAGCTCGTCGAGCTTGGTCGCCCAGAGCTCGCTGTAGCCGCAGGCCGCGCAGGCGTAGAGCTCGAAGCTCCCCCGCGGCGAGGCGGCCAGGCTGCCGAAGAGCCCGGAGCGCCCCTGGGCCTGGTGCGGCACGACGGCGAGCGGGCTGCCCTCCGCGTGTGCACCCGGGACACGGAACTCCTCGATGATCCAGAGCTTCTTGCCCGTGCACTTGGGGCAGCGCAGCGTCGTCTTCATGGTGGCGGGTTGCGCTCCGAGGCGCGCGAGAACGATGGACGTCTCGCTGCGGCCCTTTGTTCCACCCCTTCGCTCGACGCGCTCGGAGGCTCGGCTCGTTCACCAACCCAAGGCGCGGCCCCAGCCCAACGCGCCGCCCGAGGCGTAGAGCGCCAGCACGAGCAGCGCGACCATCGCCACGAGCGCGAAGGCGCCGAGCCAGCGCAGGGCGGGCGAGGGCCCTCGGCTCGGCGAGAGGCTCGCGTCGTCGGCGCGCTTCGGCGGGCGAGCGCTGAGCCTGCGGCGCGCGCGCAGCCAGGCCGAGGGCAGGCTCTCAGGCTCCGCGGGCGCGAGCTCGCGGGGCGCCTCGTCGAGCCGGGGCTCGAGCTCGGGCTCGGGTGAGACGACGACCACCTCGGGTTCGGGCGGCTTGCTCGAGGGCAGCGGCCCGAGCCGCTCGATCGCGGCCAAGACCGAGCTCCCGTCGGCGCTGATGGGCTCGTCGTCGGCGCCGCCGCGGAGCGCCTCCACGTAGGCGTCGACCAGCTCGTCGATGGTCTGGAAGCGCCGGGCTGCGTCCTTCTCGAGCGCCCTCGCGAAGAAGGCGTCGATCGTCGGCGACAGCGCGGGGTTCACCGAGCTCGGTGGGGCCGGGTCGCGAGCGAGGATCTTCGCCATCGCGTCGGCCGCCGCGCCCGAGAAGGGCCGCTCCCCGGTGAGCGCGCGGTACATGATCACCGCGAGCGCCCACAGGTCGGTGCGCGCGTCGACGTCGCGCCCCGAGCGGATCTGCTCGGGGCTCATGTAGAAGGTGGAGCCGAGCAACAGCCCCGGCCGCGTGAGCCGCGCGTCGTCCCAGGAGTCCTTGGCGATGCCGAAGTCGATGAGCTTGACCACCTCGTCGCCGCCGCCCTTCGGCTGCACCCCGGAGCGGCCCTTCATCACGCGTGCGAAGTAGACGTTCCCCGGCTTCAGATCGCGGTGCACGATCTGCAGCGTGTGCGCGAGACGCAGGGCCCCCGCGATCGCACGCAACAGCGCCAGCACTTCGTCGGGCGACATCGTGCCCACGCGGTGCAGGCGCTCGTGCAGGGTCTCCCCGACCAAGAGCTCCATCACCAGGTAGGCCTGGTTGCCCACCATGCCCTGGTCGTAGACCTCGACGAAGCAGGGCCCGCGCAGCTGCCTCGAGAGCGCCGCTTCACGCGCGAAGCGCCCCTTGGCGGAGCCCGACTCGGAGCGCTCGAGGTCGACGATCTTGAGCGCCACCCGCTGACCGAGCTTCTTGTCGTAGGCAGACCAGACCTGCCCCATGCCACCTTTGCCGACGATCTCGTCGAGCCGATAGCGCTCCGACACGATATCGCCAGCGACGAGGCCCTCGGGCTCTCGTCGCGGGTCGGGCCTCGTGGGCCCCGGAGAGGGTTTGAGTCTGGACAACGAGCTCGGCTCCTCTGGGCTCGACGCCGGCACGTCGCCGCCGGCTCCTCGATCCTAGCACCGTCAATCGTGCGTTCTCGCCCGCTGAGCGAGCCCGTGCGATCTCGGTCGCACCCGAGCGCCGTCCATCCTTCCGTGCACCACAGCGACCCAGAGGTGCGCGAACGGCCTCGTCACACTCGGGGCGCCTCGCGCGATGAGCCTGCATGGTGCAGAGCCTCTACGCCCTCCTCCTCGCGCCCTGGCTCATGCTCGGCTCCGCCGTGCCCGCCGCTGCGAAGAAGCCGCCGGAGATCACCCTCGTGCGCGTCGACAAGTCCGAGCACAGGCTCGAGCTCGTCGCGGGCGACGCCGTCTACAAGAGCTACGCCGTCGCGCTCGGCCCCGGAGGCCTCGGACCCAAGCGCTACGAGGGCGACATGACCACGCCGACCGGGCGCTACCTCCTGCGCGGTCGCTTCGCGCTCTACCACCAGTTCATCAACGTGACCTACCCCAACGCCGAGGACCGCGCGCGCCACGCCGAGCTCAGGAAGCGCGGCGAGATCCCCGAGGGCAGGGGCGTCGGCTTCGGCATCGGGCTGCACGGCGTCGGCCGCGCCGAGCTCGCCGGCGTACACAAGCGAACCGACTGGACGGCCGGATGCATCGCGGTCGACGACGCCGAGATCGACGAGATCAGCGCGCTCGTGAAGGACGGCACACCGATCGAGATCCAGGACTGAGGCGCTCCGAGCCAGGCCCCCGCGGGGGGCCCCACGCCACCACGGTGGGCGCGGGGCGGATTTAGCGGTAAGCACTCCCGCATGTCCGACTCGACCCTCGCGGAGCTCCAGAAGGAGCTGGAACAACTCGACGCTTCTTACCTCGAAGGCTACGCCGGAAAGGACCGCTCCACGGTCGATCCGGGTGGGCTCGTCGAGCTCGGCGGGCGCGCCAAGCGAGCGCTCGATCGTGTCGACGCGCTCGGCGCGCTCACGGCCGGCGAAGAGGTGACGAAGCTGCGCGCCGAGCTCGAGCAGCGGGTGGATCTCTACGAGCGCGAGAAGCGCATGGTCGCCGCCGCGCGCGAGATGGGCCCGGCCTTCGAGCGCTTCGGCGTCGAGGGTGCGGCCGCGAACTTCGTCTTCGATCGCTACAACCGGCACTTCGCCGGGCAGTCGCGCGACACGCGCGACCTCGGGCTCATCAAGGAGATGGTCGAGGAGCTCAAGGGCATCAAGAAGCGCATGCTCGCCATCGGCGGCAAGAAGCTCCCCGAGCCCATGCAGGCCGACGTCGACATCGTGAACAGCAACATCGAGCGCTACCAGCTCGAGGAGCGTGAGATCCCGAAGGCGCAGACCACCGGCACCTCCGAGGAGCAGGCCGACCGCTGGGCCTTCCTCGCGAACCAGCAGTTCGCCGTCTACGCCAACCACTTCGCGGGCAAGAGCCGCCTCACCAGGCGCCCGGCGCTGCTCGTGCGCCTCTGCGACAACCTCAAGCGCTACCGCACGGGCATGTTCGACCTCAAGAACCGTGGCCTCGACAGCCAGTCGAACACCAACAACATCGGCATCGTCGACGGGCGTCTCTCGGCCTACGAGAAGGAGCTCGTCGAGATCCGCAAGGTGCGCAGCGGCGTGAAGCTCGTCGACATCATGGGCGCGCTCGGCAACGCGGCGAACGAGCTCTTCGCCGAGTACCGCGACAACTACGCCGGCAAGGACCGCACGGGCGTCGACCTCGAGCGCCTCGGCCTCATGCTCGACCAGCTCGACGAGATCCGCCGACAGATGGAGGAGCTCGGGCGCGTCGAGAAGAACGAGGTCAACTCGAAGAACCAGAACGTGGTGCGCGAGTACCAGGCCAACTGGGTCCGCGAGTGGCAGGCCGTGCGCGCCGCCCAGCAGACCGGCGCAGCCTGACGATCAACCCCGGTAGCGCGCGTCGTACTGGAACGCGCGCTTCTGCACCGCCTGCTGGCCGTCGGGGTTCTTCACGGCGACGTCGACGAGCTGTCCGTCGTCACCCGGGGGGGTGAAGGCCTCGAGGATGCTGCCGCTCACGCGGCGCGTCTTCGCGGGTTTGCCGCCGACGAGCACGACGCAGCCCTCGGCGAAGTTCTTCCCTTCGAGGCCGAGCTCGGTGCCGCCGTTCGTCGTGCCTCGGTTGGGTGCGACGCTCGAGAGCACCGGGGCGGGGATCGTGTCGTAGCGGAACGCGGCCTTGGAGATCGTGAGGCCGACGATGCTCGAGCCGACCACGAGATCGACGAGGCCCGCGGCGCTCGCCTTCGGGCTCACCGTCTCGATGCGCGACGCGCTCTTCACCGCGACGGTCTTCGCCGTCTCGCTGCCGAAGCGCACCGAGGCGTCGGGCGGGAAACCCTCGCCCTCGATGATCACCTTCGTGCCGCCCATCACCGGGCCGCTGCGAGGCTCGAGGCTCGTGATCACCGGCGCCTTGGGGGAGACGTACTCGAAGATCTCCTCGGTGCGCACCACGACGGCGCCGTCGTCGAGCTCGATCGCGACCTTGCCCGGGAGCGTGCGCGCGGGCAGCTCCACGTCGATGAGCTTCGAGCTCAGGAGCTTGCGCACGCAGCTGAGCTCGGCGATGCGCACGCGCACGTGCTCGCCGAAGTGATCACCCACGAGGCGGATCGTGACGCCGCCGGTCGTCGGCCCCGTCGCCGGCAGCACGTCGATGAGCTTGGGCGGCGTGGGCACCGGCTCGTAGACGAGGCCAGCCTCGAGCAGCACGCGGCCGCCGTAGCGATCCTCGTAGAGCACGTCGACCGGGCCCGGCGCCTCGCGCGCCGGCACCACGACGTCGATCCACGACTCGTCGCGGAAGCGCGCCTCGGCGGGCGCGCCCCCGATCGTGACGCGCGCGGCGGGGTGCAGGTCGGCGCCGCGCAGCGCGATCTGCTTGCTGCCGTTCACCCACGCCGTCTTCGGCTCCACGCTCTCGATGCGTGGCACGAGGCGCCGGTAGGAGAACACGCCTTCCGCCCGGCCCGAGAGCCCGTCGGGGCCCATGATCACGAGCTCGCCTTCGCGCGGGCCGTCGCCGACGGGCGGCAAGACGAAGCGCAGCTCCCCGGGGCCGACGCGCTCGAGCTCGGGGGCCGAGGCGCCGAAGAGCTGCAGGGTGCAGCCCTCGGGGAAGTTGCGCCCGAAGATGCGCACCTCCACGCCGCCGTCGAGCGGCCCTTCGCGAGGCTCGACGCGCTCGATGCGTGGACCTTCGACGAACTCGAGCCTGGCCTCGGCGTTGCTGCGCGTGCCGCCCGCCGACTCCACGTGCACGGCGTAGCTGCCCATCGCGCGCTTCGGCGCGATGAAGCGCATGCAGAAGGGGTCGACGAGCTCGGCGACGAGCTCCTCGTCGCCCAGCATCACCCGGCAGCCCGGCACGAAGCCCGCGCCGTAGACGGTGACCGAGCTGCCACCCTCGACGTCGACCCTCGCGGGCGTGATGCGCGTCACGCTCGGCGCCACCGCGGCGCGCGCGGGCGCGGCGGCCTCTTCCGCGGTCGCGGCGGCGGGCTCGTCCGCGGTCGTGGCGGCGGGCTCGTCCGCGGCCGCGGCGGCTCCTTGCGCGGCGCCCTCGGCCTGCTCGCTCTCTCCGCCCCGGCCCGTGTCCGGCGCTTCGTCCTCGGTCTCCGAGCCTACGCGGCTCTCGAGCTCCGCTTGCTCGAGGCCCCCCTCGTCGTGCTCTTCGCTCATGGCGCCGGATGCTACAGCACCCTCCGGCGCGTCGAACGCGCGCCGTGCGTGCGTGCGGGCGGCGCGCTTCAGTCGGCCGTGGGAGGCTCGGCCGCGGCGGCGAGCGCCGCACGCCGGTTCGCGCGCTTCCGCAGCTGCCACACGACGAGCCAGCGCGTGACGACCAGCGCGGCGACCACGCCCGCGGCCGCGACGAAGCGCTCGACGGGCTGGGCCCTCACGACCTCGAAGGCCTCCGGCCCGACGTAGACGATCACGAAGAGCGCCGGGATGTACCCGATCGTCGAGCCGAACATGTAGGTCGCGAAGCGCACGCGCGACAGGCCGAAGAGCCCGTGCACGAAGGGGTTCATCTGGAACAAGAGACGCAGGAAGATCGCCCAGAGGAAGCCGTTCTTCGCGATCTTCGCGTCGTACTGGCGGAGCTTGGGCGGCATGCGCGTCTCGACGAAGTCGCGCGCGACGAAGCGCGCGAAGCCGAAGCCGACCGCGCTCGCCAGGAGCGAGCCCAGCACCGAGAGCGCGAAGGCGACCGGCTTCGGCCACACGTAGGCCGCGCCCAGCACGAATACGATGCCGGGCGCGCCGATCGGCTGCAGGAAGGCGAAGGCCGCGAGGAAGGCCACGTAGCCCCAGGCGCCCTGGGCCTTGAGGCTCTCGCGCAGGCGCTCCGGGTCGGCGAAGAGCTCGAACGCGCCGAGGCGCCACGAGGTGTAGAGCACACCCGCCGCCACGAGCACGGCGAGGATGCGCAGGACCCGCCTCATGCCTCAGCTTGTCTGGAGGGGCCGAAGGGCGTCAAGCACGCGGGAGGAGCGGGGTGTGGCCCGGAGCCGTGCACGAAGCACCCTTTGTCGGGCCGCCGGAAAAGCGCTATCTGCCGGGCACGATGACGAAGCTGGTACGCAAGGGTCCGCTCAAGGCTCTCCTGCTCGAGGGCATTCATCCGGGCGCGCGCGAGGTGCTCGCCGCCGAGGGCATCAGCGTGACGCTGCTGCCGGGCTCGCCTCCCAAGGAGGAGCTCGCAGCGCTCGTGGCCCAGCACGACATCGTCGGCCTGCGCAGCAAGACGCAGCTCACCGGCGACATCATCCGCGGCGCGCCGCACCTGCTCGCCATCGGCGCCTTCTGCATCGGCACCAACCAGATCGATCTCGAGGCCGCGCACGAGCTCGGCATCCCCGTCTTCAACGCCCCCTTCTCGAACACGCGCAGCGTCGCCGAGCTCGTCATCTGCGAGATCATCGCCCTCTCGCGCCAGATCTTCGATCGCTCGCGCGAGGTGCACGAGGGCCGCTGGCAGAAGACGGCGAAGGACTGCCACGAGATCCGCGGCAAGACGCTCGGCATCGTGGGCTACGGGCACATCGGAGCGCAGGTCGGCGTGCTCGCCGAGTCGATGGGCATGCGCGTCTTGTACTTCGACATCGCGACGAAGCTGCCGATGGGCAACAACAAGTCCGCCGGCACGCTCGAGGAGCTGCTCCGCCAGAGCGACTTCGTCACCCTGCACGTGCCGGAGACGCCGCAGACCAAGGAGCTCATCGGCGGCGACGAGCTCGCCCGCATGAAGGACGGCTCCTACCTCATCAACCTCAGCCGAGGCACCGTCGTGGAGATCGAGCAGCTCGCGGCCGTGCTGCGCTCCGGGCACCTCTCGGGCGCCGCGATCGACGTCTACCCCGAGGAGCCCGAGAAGAACGGTGGGGGCTTCGATTCGCCGCTGCGCGGCCTCGCCAACGTGATCCTCACGCCGCACATCGGCGGCTCCACCGAAGAAGCGCAGGAGGCCATCGGCGTCGAGGTGGCGACCGCGCTCGGCAAGTTCGTCACGCGCGGTACGACCACGCGCTCGGTGAACTTCCCCGAGGTCGAGCAGCCGCTCGTGCCCGGCAAACACCGCCTCTGCAACGTGCACAAGAACGTGCCGGGCGTGCTCGGCGAGATCAACAAGCTCGTCGCGGCCACCGAGGCGAACATCTTCGCGCAGGTGCTCGCGACCGACAGCGTCATCGGCTACCTCGTCATGGACATCGACCAGGACATCTCCGCCGAGCTCTGCCAGCGCATCAGCGAGCTGCCGACGAGCATCTCGACGCGCGTGCTCGTGGGGCGCTGAGCCGCCTCTCGTTCGAGGCCCTGCTCGCTCGACCGCCCGCTTCGGCCCCCGCGCCGGAGCGGGCTCTCTCGCGCGCAGTCTGATAGTGCGTGGCTATCACTTCATTAGGAAACGTGTATTCGACCCTGTGACGCTTCGGCACCAAGCTCTCCTTCGTGACGGGCCGCAAGGAGCGGCTCGCGACCTCAGGAGATAGTCATGCAGATCAACGGTCGTCTTCCCCAGTTCCAGGCCCAGGTCTTCCACAAGGGCGAGTTCAAGAAGGTCACGCACGAGGACCTGCTCGGGAAGTGGTCGGTGCTGTTCTTCTACCCGGCCGACTTCACCTTCGTGTGCCCGACCGAGCTCGGTGACCTCCAGGACAAGTACGAGGAGCTCCAGAAGCTCGGCGTCGAGGTCTACTCGGTGAGCACCGACACGCACTTCACGCACAAGGCCTGGCACGACACCTCCGACACCATCAAGCGCGTGACCTACCCGATGCTCGCGGACCCCACGGGTCAGCTCTCACGGGCGCTCGGCGTCTACATCGAGGAGGAGGGCCTCGCCTATCGCGGCACCTTCGTGTTCGACCCCGAGGGCAAGCTCAAGGTCTGCGAGATCCACGACAACGGCATCGGCCGCAACGCCGAGGAGCTCGTGCGCAAGATCCAGGCTGCGCAGTTCGTGGCCGAGCACGCGGGCGAGGTCTGCCCGGCGAAGTGGAAGCCCGGTCAGGCGACGCTCAAGCCCGGCCTGGATCTGGTCGGCAAGATCTGATCTGGAGCGCGTGGGCGGCGAGTACGCAGGTCTGATCGAACGAGGAGGAGGAGAGTCATGTTGGACGAGGCATTGGTGGCGAGGCTCCGCGAGGTGTTCGGGGCCCTCGAATCGCGGATCACGCTCGTGCTGAGCGACAGCGAGCACGACAAGCAAGCCGAGCTGCTGGATCTCGCCCGGCAGCTCGCCGAGACCTCTCCGAGGATCGACCTGCGTATCGACGGCCCTCGCACCGGCGAGCTCCGACTCTCGATCCATCGAGAGGGAGAGCCCACCGGCCTGAGCTTCCGAGGTGTGCCGGGTGGGCACGAGTTCACCTCGCTCGTGCTCGCGGTCCTGCACGCCGACGGCAAAGGCAAGATGCCCGACGAGGGGCTCAGGGCGCGCATCCGCGCCCTGCGTGGGCCGGCCAAGCTCAGGACCTACGTCTCGCTCTCGTGCACGAACTGCCCCGACGTCGTGCAGGCGATGGGGCAGATCACCGTGCTCCACCCGGAGCTCGAGCACGAGATGGTCGACGGGGAGCTCTACCAGGCCGAGGTCGAGGCGCTCGGCCTGCAAGGCGTGCCGGCGGTCGCGCTGCTCACGGGCGACGGCGCAGAGATCCTGCATGTCGGCAAGTCGACGCTCGGTGAGCTGCTCGGCAAGCTCGAGCAGAAGCTCGGCAAACACGAGCTCGAGGCGGCTCCGAGCGCTGCGGCGCCCAAGCGCTACGACGTCGTCGTGCTCGGCGGCGGGCCCGCGGGTGTGTCGGCGGCGATCTACACGGCGCGCAAGGGGCTCTCGACGGCGATCGTGGCCGAGCGCCTGGGCGGCCAGCTCAAGGACACCCTGGGCATCGAGAACCTCGTCGGCACGAAGTACACCGAGGGCGCGCGCCTGGCGGCCGACCTCGAGACGCACCTGCGCAGCTACCCGGTCGACGTGCTGCTCGATCGGCGTGTCGAGCGCGTCTTCGACCAGGGCCCGGAGAAGCTGCTCGAGATCGAGGGCGGCGAGCGCATCGCGGGCGGCTCGCTCATCGTCGCGACGGGCGCGAAGTGGCGCGAGCTCGGTGTGCCGGGCGAGCGTGCGTACCTGGGGCGAGGCGTGGCCTTCTGTCCGCACTGCGAGGGGCCCTTCTACAAGGGCAGGCCCGTCGCGGTCGTGGGCGGCGGGAACTCCGGTGTGGAGGCGGCGATCGACCTCGCGGGCATCGTGAGCCACGTCACGGTCGTGGAGTTCGCGGCCGAGCTCAAGGCCGACGCCGTGCTCGTCGAGGCGCTGAAGCAGAAGCCCAACGTGACGATCATCACCAACGCGAAGACGACCGAGGTCGTGGGCGACGGCCAGAAGGTCCACGCGATGCGCTACGAGGATCGCGCGACCGGCGAGGCGCGCGAGCTCGCGGTCGAAGGTGTGTTCGTGCAGATCGGCCTCTTGCCCAACAGCGCCATGGTCGCCGATCTCGTCGAGCGCACACCCTGGGGCGAGATCGTGGTCGACGCCCACGGGCGCACCAGCCGCGCGGGCGTCTACGCCGCCGGCGACGTGACGACGGTGCCCTTCAAGCAGATCGTCATCGCGATCGGCGAGGGCGCGAAGGCCGCGCTCGGCGCCTTCGAGGACCGCATGCGCGCCGCGGCCTGAGGGGCCGAGCCGAGGAGCTGCGCCGGCTGCGTGCGCGCTGTGATGTGCAGACCTCTGCACGTTCGCGATTCCTGCTGTGCAGTGCCTCGCTCGCGCGTTCCGACCTCGAACCGTGGGCGACGCGCGTTTCCGCGTGAAGCCGTGCCGGCACGCAGCTTGCGATGCCCTGCGTTCATGAAGAACGCCTGCACGCCGTTCGCGATCGCCGTCTCCACGGTGCTCGCCGCGTTCGCACTCACAGCGAGCGCGCATGCCGATGAGCCCGCTCCCGCGCCGGACTCGAGCGAGGCGCCGCTCGCGTCGACGCCTGTGGCCGAGCCGGCCGCGAGCGGGGCGAAAGCGACCGAGCCGCATGAGGTCGCAGCACCAGCGAATCCGGCCCAGGTTCCGTTCGTCGCGCCGCCTCCGCTGGTCCCGACCCGCGTTCGGTACTGGACGCCTCCTCCCGCGCCGCTCGCCGAGCCCGGGCCGAGCGATCCGACCCTGGGTGCGTGGGGCATCGTCACGGCGGCGCTCGGCGCGAGCGCGATGACGGCTGGCCTGGTCCTGCTCTCCGCCAAGGAGGAAGGCGGCGGCGTACCGTCGCTGCTCGTGGGCGGAACGGCGACGGTCGCGGGTCTGGTGATGATCGGGGTCGGCTACTCGAGCCCCTCGACGGAGCAAGAGGCGAGCGCTCAGGGGGAGCGCTCGGCGCGCGTCACGCCGACGGTGCCCGAGCCGAGCTGGGAGGTGCGTCAGGCCACGCGGCAGTCTCGACGCGAAGTGGGCATGGGGCTGACGATCACCGGAGTGTTGACGGGCGTCGGCGCGGTGGCGCTCTTCGCCGCGAGCGCCGCCGAGGGGGGCTGCGGCATCTTCGACGGCGGTGCGGGGTACTGTGTCGGCGGGGGCGCCACGGTCCTCGTCACGGGGGCGCTGCTCGGCGTCGGCATTCCCTTGTGGGCTGCGAACTCGCGCGACCTACCTCGACCACCCGTGCACGCCGAGCTCGGCCTCGGGCCTGGTTCGATCGAGCTGCGCGGTGGCTTCTGAGGTGCACGCCGCGCAGGCGCCGATCGCCCACGACGTCGAGTGACGTCAGACGCGCCGCGGTCGGAGGCTCAGCAGCAGGGCGAGCCGATGCAGTCGCCGCCGCAGAGCGCACCGCCACAGCAGGTGCTCTCGCCCTGCCTGCACTCGAAGGCGCAGCCCGACTCGCAGACGCCGCCCTCGCAGCTCATCGCGCCGCCTCCGTAGGGGTCGGCATCGCAGGAGCCGGCGTCGCAAGGGCAGCCGAGCGAGCCGGGCGGGCAGTCGGAGACGCGACACCACGTGCCGAAGCTGCGGTCGTCGATGACGAAGTCGGCGCACTCGCCGTCGTCGCCGATCACCGTGTCGCAGTCGCCGTTCGAAGCGCAGGGGGCAGCCTGGCAGACGTCGAAGGCGCAGTAGTGAACGCAGTCGCTCGCGAAGCCTTCGCAGCCTTCGTAGCCGATGTTGAAGCAATCCTCGCCGTCGGCGAGGTCGTCATCCATGGGGACCTCGTCGCGCACGCAGGGGTCTTGGAGCAGCTCGGCCCCGGCCGAGTCGCCGCACGCGAGCGGTAGCCATGCGGCCCCGGCGAAGAGGCCCGCGCCTGCGATGAGGTCGAGCGTACGCATGCCGATCGCTGGTGCATCGGCTGTGCCGCGCGGAATTGCAGGGATTCCGCGGGGGATCACGAATGGGAGACCGCATGCGCTGCGCCGCACCGCGGAAGCTGCGTGGGTGTGCAGAGTTCTGCACGGCGCCTGCCCACCCTGTGCAGTGCTCGGCACGAGCGTGCGCTGCACGAGGGTCGACGGACCGAACTCGTTCGCGAATACGCGCCGGCACGCAGCTTGCGATGAGCGTCGCTCATGAAGACTGCGCTCCCGCTCCTCGCCTTCGCCGCCACGACCTCGCTCGGCACGCTGGCGCTTTCACGGAGTGCGCACGCCGATGAGGTGGCGCCCAGCGTCGCACCGCGCGTCGAAGCGAAGCCCGTGCTCGCTCCCGCGCCGTCGGCCGCGTGCACGGTCGAAGAGTCTTCCGTCGAAGTGAATGCCGACGCCAGCGAGCGCAGGCGGGTCCGGCGACGCGACGTCGGCGTGGGGCTGACGCTCGGCGGCATCGCCGCGGGCGCGGCCTGCGTCCCGCTGTTCGCATACGGCGCCTCGGAACTCTCGACTTGCACGCCCGGATGGTTCGGGGGCGGGTGCATGGAGGGCGAGCTCGCCATGGCGGGAGGGGTGTTCTCGGCGATCGCGAGCGTCTCTCTCCTCTCGGTCGGCATCCCGCTCTGGGCTTCGAATGCGGGCGAGGCGACTCCGTCTTCGGCCGAGCTCGGCATCGGTGCAGGATCGTTCGAGCTGCGCGGCAGCTTCTGAGCAGCGCGATCGTGGAGAGCTGGGGTGTGCAGACCCATGCACGAGCCGGCCTCCCCTGTGCAGTGCCTCACTCGCGCGTGCCGACGTCGAGACGTCGGTGACGCGAATTCTTGCATGATTCGGCTCCGGCACGCAGCTTGCGATGTCCCGCGCTCATGAAGAACGACCGCCCGCTTCTCGCGATCGCCGTCTCCACGGTGCTCGCCGCGTTCGCACTCACACCGAGCGCGCAGGCCGATGAGCCCGCTCCCGCGCCGGACTCGAGCGACGCGCCCGCTGCGGAGGCGCCAACGAGCGACGCGCCTACGAGCGAGGCGCGGAAGGTTGCATCACCACCGACGCCACCCCCCCGCGTCGACGCCGTCGCGCCGCCACCGCTCGCGCTGACTCGGTCGTCGAGCGTGACGACGCCTCAGTTGCCGATCGTGGAGCAAGGTCCGCGCAGCCCGGGCTTGGGCACCGCGGGCATCGTGACGGCCGTGCTCGGCGGAGGAGCTGTGGCTACCGGCATCGGCCTGGCCGCCGCTCAGGAGGACGGTGCGGCGCCCACGCTGCTCGTGGGGTCGCTGCTCTCACTCACGGGGGTCGTGATGACCGGGGCCGGCTACTCGAGTCCCTCCGTGGGGGTGAGCGGCGCGGGCGCGAGGCGGTCGGCGCGCGTGGCGCCGGAGGAGCCCGAGCCGAGCTGGGAGCAGAAGCAGGCGAGTCGTGAGACTCACCGCGAGGTGGGCATCGGGCTGACGGCTGGAGCGGTCGTGCTCGGCGGCGGGGGGGCCGCACTCCTCGCAGTCGGGGTCGAGAAGTCGCGCGCAAGTAGTGGCGGCTTCATGTCGTTCGACTTCGATGGCTTGGGTGAGAAGCTCCTCGGCGGGACGATGATGGGCGTGGGGACCATTCTCCTCGCCGTCGGCATCCCGCTCTGGGCCGCGAACTCCAGCGAAGAACCCCGCCCGCCGGTTCGCACCGAGCTCGGCCTCGGGCCCGGGTCGATCGAGCTGCGAGGTAGCTTCTGAGGCGAGCTCTCGCGACAGCGCTCAGAGGTCGATGACCTTGCCCGGGTTCATGAGGCCCTTCGGGTCGAGGGCGAGTTTGATCGAGCGCATCACGGCGATCTGCTCGGGCGAACGCGTGTAGGGCAGGGCGGCCTTCTTCAGGAGGCCGATGCCGTGCTCGGCCGAGACGCTGCCCCGGTAGCGCTGCACGAGCTCGAACATGTCGCGGTCGACCTCCTTGGTGCGCGCGAGGAAGGCGGCTTTGTCGAGCTCGTCGGGCTTCATGATGTTGACGTGCAGGTTTCCGTCGCCGATGTGGCCGAAGAGGCACACTTCCCAGCCCGGGTAGTCCTTGGCGATGAGCGCCTCGAGGTCGGCGCAGAAGGGCTCGAGCACGGCGATGGGCAGCGCGATGTCGTTCTTGTGGGGGAGGCCCGTGCCGCTCAGGCTCTCGCTGATGCTCTCGCGCAGCTCCCAGAGCTGAGCAGCCTGCGTCGCGTGCTGGGCCATCGTGCCGTCGGCGACGAGGCCCTCTTCGAAGAGGCTCGTGAGCCAGGCCTCGGTGGCCACCGCGTCGCCCTTCTCCGCCTCGAGCACGACGTAGCAGCCGTGGCTCTCGGCGAAGGGGCTCCTGAGCTTGCGGTGCCTCTTCACGCGCTCGAGGCAGACCTCGGTGAAGAACTCGAAGGCGCTCAAGACGAAGGGGCCGCGGCGCGCCTCGCGGAAGAGGCGCAGCACACCCGCGAGATCGGGCACCGCGAAGAGGAAGACGTCGAAGTCCTTCACCAGCGGGCCGAGCTTGAGCGTCGCCGCGGTGATGATGCCCAGCGTGCCCTCGCTGCCGATGAAGAGCTGCTTCAGATCGAGGCCGGTGTTGTCTTTCTCGAGTGCGCCGCCGAGCTCGAGCACGTCGCCGTTGGCGAGCACGACCTCGAGCGCGAGCACCCACTGACGCGTGAGTCCCCAGCGGATGACCTTGATGCCTCCCGCGTTGGTCGCGATGTTTCCGCCGACCTGGCTCGAGCCTTTCGAGGCGAAGTCGACCGGCCACGTGAGGCCGACCTGGGCGCAGTGCTCGTGCACGGCCTGGGTGATCGCGCCGGCGCCGACGCGCACGGTGCGGCCGAGCTCGTCGATCGGCCCGAGCTGGTTCATGCGCGAGAGTGAGATCACGACCTCGCCGTTCGTCGCCATGGCGCCGCCCGCGAGCCCGGTGCGCCCCCCCGAGGGCACCATGCCCACGCCCGCTTCGTTGCAGGCGCGCACGACGGCGGCGAGCTCGGTGGCGGAGCGAGGGCGCACCACGCAGAGCGGCTTCGGCGCGTAGACGCGGGTCCAGTCGCGGCCGAGCTCCTCGAGGTCGCTCGGATCGGTGGTCACGAGATCGTCGCCGAGCCCCTTCAGGGCTTCGACGAAGGCCGTACGATCCACGCTCTCTACGCTCATGGTGCAGCGGCTTAGAGCCTGGTGCGCTGCGGCGCAAGCCGAGCCTTCGCTCGGTCCCGCACACGCGGCGCCGTGGTTTGCTGCTTCTCGACCGCGTCGACCAGCGCTACCACGGCGCTCATGTCCAAGCTGCCTGCCCTCGGGGTCGTCGCTGCGAGCCTGCTGTCGAGCGCCCTCGCTTCGGCCCAAGCGCCCGCGCCGCCTTCGCCTCACGCCCAGCCGCAGCCGATGCCGCCTGCGCCCTACGCCCAGCCGCAGCCGCCTGCGCCTTACGCGCAGCCGCAGCCGCAGCCGATGCCGCCTGCGCCCTACGGGCCGCCGCAGGCGATGCCGATGCAGCCTGGGCCCTACGGGCAACCCCAGCCCTACGGGCAGCCGCCCTACGGGCAACCCCAGCCCTACGGGCAACCCGCCTACGCGCAGCTGCCCGGCGCCTACGGGCCCCCTCCGCAGGGGCAAGCGGGGGCTCGGCTGCCTGCGCTCCAGCGTGTGATGGGCTCGGTCGACACCAAAGCCGAGGACTACCACCTCGCCGGGCTCGTCGCGGGGCTCGCGATCGGCGCCGTCACGATCCCCGCGGGCATCGTGATGATCGACGAGACGAGCGCCTACGACTCGGGTGTGCCCGCGGGCGTGATGCTCGGCGTCGGCATCGGCTCGGTGATCGGCGGCACGCTGCAGCTGCTCCAGCCCTTCGGCGCGACGCACGAGCTGCGAGGCGAGCTCGACGAGCGCCTCGCGTCGGGCGCTCCGATCGATCAGGTCGTGCTCGAGCTCGAGAAGAAGTGGTCCGACGCGGCGAGCTCGGCCGAGACCGAGCGCATGGTGGGGGGCGCGATCGGCATCGGGGCGGGCACGATCTTGCTCGGGCTGGGCGCGGTCTTCGCGTTCGCGGAGGTCGGCGACATCAGCACGGAGGACCGCCACACCGTCGCCGCGATCGGCGGGGCCGCGGGCGCGCTCAGCATCATCGCGGGCCTGCAGACCTTCCTCTTCGAGACGCCGCTCGAGTCGGCGTGGAACACCTACGCCGCCACGCAGGATCTGCCGCGATCGATGCCGCGCCAGGCGGCGTTCGCGCCGAAGCTCGACGTCGTCGCTGGGCCGGGCATCGGCATGCTCACGCTCGGCGGCGCCTTCTGAGGGCGCGCCGATGAACGAGCAGCTCTGGCTGGTCTCCGTGCCGCACCAAGGCGCGCCGAGCGCGCATCCCCCGCAGCAGCTCGTCGAGGCCTGGCGCGCGGGCCGCATTCCGACGAACGCGTCGGTGTCCAACGACGGTGGCAGGACCTGGCAGCCGATAGGCTACGCCTTCGGTGGCTCGGCCCAGCCGCCGGAGGTGCAGGGGCTCGAGCTGCTCGTGCCGATCAAGGTGCAGCCCGATGCGCTCATCGTCGGCTACCTGGCGATCTTCTCGTTCTTGTTCTTCGGCGGCCCCATGGCATTCGTCACGGCCATCATGGCCTGGGACCCGGGCCCGAAGTCGATCGTGCGCTTCGGCGCCGTGGCGGTAGGGCTCCTGCTCGGGCCGCTGCCGATCGCCCTCTACGCCCGACACGCGCACAAGAAGCTGCTCGCCAATGCGGAGCTGCGAGGCCTCGCGCGTGTATACACCGCCTACGTGTGCGCGGGCCTGATGGGGCTCGGCGTCGCCATCGGCTTGCTCGGGGCGGTCGTGCGGGCCCTGAAGGCGATCTGAGCCGACTTCCCGCCGCGCGACGCTCGCGAACGACGCCGC